>OIZX01000042.1_pt1 | contig 100170 bp, 84 predicted proteins | sample 1588621 | NCBI WGS metagenome assembly OIZX01 (sample SAMN03283276) | human gut metagenome | biome: human-associated habitat; material: feces | host: Homo sapiens | place: Peru | collected 2012 | reverse complement strand
CCTTGCCTTTGGCTATGTAATTCCCGCTATTAGGGCTTACTCGGGACTTGCACCCGTTAGACAATGCTCGTGCCGAGCATACATGAAAAGACACGCCCTTGCGGAAATGGCCTCAAGGGCGTATCTTTGTATCATGAAGTTACAGCAAGCATCCATAACCGATTACGCATCCGTCCTGTCGTTCTATAACGATGTGACGGAGCGAACTCCCGAAATAGAGCGTTTTGCCCGTTGGCAAAAAGGGAAGCACCCTACAGCCGACGGAATAAAGTCTTACATCCAAGAAGGAAGCCTGTACTTGTACAGGGAACAGGACGTCATCGTTGGCGCTATGGCGGTGACAATGTACCAGGGCGAGGATTATCACGCGATTGATTGGTCCGGGAAAGTGGCCGATGACGAAGTAGCCGTGATACATATCCTGGCTGTAAGTCCCGACAAACAGGGTGCCGGCATCGGCTCTGAGATGATTTGTGAGGCTGTCCGGCTGGCTGAAAGCCAGGGCATGAAGGCGATCCGTCTTGACGCGCTGGCTACGAATACTCCTGCGCACAAGATCTACGAACGGCTGGGCTTTGAGTACCGCGGCAAACAGCACCTCTATGCCGAGAACACCGGCTGGACGGACTTCTTTTTCTTTGAGTATAAAGACGAGTAATATGGCTTGCAATCCAGACTTTGTACAATACATCATCGACCAGTGCTCCGGCGCCGGGGAAATTGCCGTGAAGAAGATGATGGGAGACTATTGTGCTTATTGCGGTGGTGTTCTCTTCGGACTCATCTGCGACAACAACTTCTATGTGAAGGTGACAGAGTCCGGCAAGGCTATCCTGAAGGAAGTCATCCTTCAGTCGCCATATGACGGCGCCAAGGACTATTTCTACATCAGCGATGTGGATGACAGGGACTATTTGGTGAGTCTTATCAAAGCTACTTTGCCGGCTCTGCCCAAGCCTAAGGCGAAGAAGAATCCAATGAAGTAAATTCGGATTTAACAAACTGAATTCTATGCCCGGGCCTATCCTATTGTGCGCGATGCTTTTGTGCCGGTAATCATATCGCCACGGAGATTCAACCACGTTCCCGGTTGATTGGAATAATCCTGTTTTTTACCTGAATATTTCTTTGATTTTGGAGAGCAGCCTCTTTAATCTGGACGGTTGGAGATGCAGACTGTCAGCTGCCTTTCTGGCCAGTGCATCGGAATTGCAGATGTATTGCGCAGTCGTTCCCGGATGCAGATGAATCATCAGATTCTGGATAGTGTGCAGGCTGTTGCCATTCTCGTGAAGGAGGGTGGCATAGGTGTGTCGGAGTGTGTGGAACGAGACGGGCTTTTTTATTCCGGCATCTGCCACCCATTCCTTGAAAATGTACGTGGTCATATTTGCTGTGAGTCCTTTGAAAATCAGTCCATCTCCGGCCGGACCACACGCCTCCATGGCCTCTGCTGAAACGGGATGATGAGAGACTGCGCCAGTCTTTTTCGTCACTATCCTGAACGTCGGCTTTCCTTTGTTGTCCCTTTCGTAGTCCTTCCAGTCCAAAGCGAGGATGCCACCTCTGCGCAGCCCGGAAAGCACGTCAAAAATCGACGCCCGTCTTAAAACATCATGCCTGCACGGAGTCTTGAACAACCTGTCCAGCTCTTCGTAGTTCAGGCTGGTCTTTATTGTACCTTCCGCCCTTATTCCTGAAACACATTCGGCAAGGTTGCTGCTGATTGCATTGTCGTTGTAAGCAATCTTCAGGATATACAGGAAGAGGTCATAATATGCCGCCGTAGTTCTCCGGAGCGGCTTCCCTGTGGTTCTGCTCAGTGCCTTATGCAGCAGGTAATGCCTGAACTGCTCGCACATCGTTACGGACAGTTGTTCGAACGTGCAGTATCCGTTGCAGAATTCATAAAAGTGTTTGAACACTCTATGGTATTTGCTGTTGTTAATCATGCATCGCTCTTCGAAGTATTGCAGGAAATCTCCTTTGATCAAGGCAGCCTTTTTGTGATTCCATAATATGCGGAGCTGATGTCAATCATTCTTTTCGTCCTTTCTGGCGTGCGAGTTCCATCATCTCGTCATTGTGCTGCCTGTCTGCAAGCGTTTCCGGCCGGTCGTAAACATACAGGTATAGTGTCTCATGTCGGACCATTCTTTTCTTTATCCGGTCAAAAACGCCCTGATAGTAGTCAAGGTAAAGGCTCGAGCGTCCATTGGGAATCTGACGCTTGCGGATATTTATTCTTGTGGCTTTCATAATTCTGCGGTTTTGGGTGTCCTGTCGTTGATGTGCGCCGCTTCTTCGAAGCGGTCCCGTTCAAATTTCAGGTCGCCGTTGATTACCTGTGATTGAATCTTCCCTTGCTTGAGATAATGGCGTACCTGGTCGTAGCTCATGCCGTAATCATTCATGGCTTCCTGCACTGGGCTGCATATAGCGCCCAAAGGGTAGCAGGTGTAGCGGAGTATACGGTACCGGGCTAGCGCGCAATAGGATACCGGCCCTAAAGGCCTGTTAGATTTGGTTCACAAAGATATATTTATTTCTTCTTTTTCCGTCTCATTGATTCGCCTTTCAGTTCGATGTGGGCTGCATTGCTGACAAGTCTGTCCATTATTGCATCTGCAAGGGTTGGTTCTGCGATGTAGTCGTACCACTTTGAGACAGGCAACTGTGAGATTATTATCATTGATTTACGTTCGTATCTTTCTTCCAGTATCTGAAGAAGAGCAAGCCTTGAGTTTGCATCAAGAGGCTGAAGACCGAAGTCGTCAAGTATGATCAGGTCGTTCTTCTCCAGATGGGATATGACCTTCAGGAAGGATCCTTCCATCTTGGCCAGAGCAATACGTTCAATGAACTTGTTCATGTTTATATAGGAACTGTCGGGAAATGTTAAACTTTTCCTAACAAATTGATTGCTAATGTGTTAAATATTTTGTATCTTTGATATGGAGAAAAAGAATTCCTCCAACAGGCCGTGTAAAGCTGAATTTGGAGGAATCGCAAAATAAATCTGCATGTCAAAAGTACGAAATTTTGCTGAATTAGCACCAAATATTGGATTCTCGGAGTTAGATTTCTATTACCTCTATAGGTCAACGTTTGAAAAGAGTGAATTGGGCAGGATAAAGAAGCTGCTTCCGCTCCATGCGATGGTAGAGAACTTAGGACTCGTCAGAAAGAGCCTGAGCCCGAAACTGATGGAACAAATGAACAGCAACATCCACTACCAGATGTTCTGCGACGTGATAATAGATCCGGCTCGTCCGCTGACAAACTACAAACTATTGGATGACATAATGCTGGAGCTTGCCGGAAAACTGAAGATACAACAGTTGCAGGACATCCTGGCGGAACAGTGGTAGCCATACATGCAGAACCTGGATACGATGTACACAGATGCGACCTGCTATGAGAGTGAGATGAGGTATCCGACGGACCCGAAGTTGTTGTAGGAAGGGATAGAGAAGAGTTACGAGACGATGTGCGATTTAAGCAAGAGATTGGGAGCTATCGTCCGAGAACGAAGTTCTTTGATGTGCAGAGGGCGAACCAGACATCCAGGGAGAAAGGTGATATGGAAATCATCACGAAGATGTACCGCCAGCAGAAGAACCACATTCAGAGCAAGGACTGCCGCGAGAGTGTTCCGAACAGGATAGTGGGCATCAGCAAGCCGCACGTGAGACCGATATTGAGGGGCAAGGCTGATACATTGCCTGAAGATGCATAAGAGGTTGTTCGGAGTTGAAGCGAAGAAAGTGGGAGGAGACGCCGGTTATGCCGGAACCGACAACAGAGACTACTGCAAGGAGAATGGGATACAGACATCGTTCGTGAAGCGAGGACGGCCGTTCAGCGAGGAGAAGAAAGGGAAAGACCTTGTCAGAAAGGAACTTGCCAGGGTGAGGGCGACAGCGATGGAGGGCTCGTTCGGTACCCAGAAAGAGCACTACGACCTGAGGCGGGTCAAGGCCCGGACGAAGCTGACGGAAATCCTGTACATCTTCTTCGGCATCCACACGGCAAACATGGTGCAGCTGGCGGACAAGATAGAACAGAGAGCACAGCTGGCGCTTGCCTGAAACGAAAACATGCACATAGAAAAGCGCTTCCCGGGAACTGCGCCTCTGTCATAGAGAATTGACAAAAAATCCGGCCAAACGACCGGAATGAGATATAAAAACGTAATTTTGATGAGCTGGATGCAGAAACGGATGTGACTAGTCGGCTGCGTCGGTTAAATTGAAAACATTAAACGACTGTCCCTAATATAGTCTTCTGATTTCCTCAAATGATTGAATTGATCGAGATGAGGTAATGATGGATAGAGCTGAATTGGTTCGTTTTGGGAGCGCATCTTTTCTTTATCTCAAGAAAAAACAGTATATTTGTGTGTTATTGCGTATTATGGGAAGAAAAGCACATAGCGTCAGCCCTGTTCCCGAGGTTGTGGATCTTTTCTGCGGCATCGGAGGCCTCAGTTATGGCTTGAAATCTCAGGGACTTACCATCAAGGGCGGATTTGATCTGGATTCTACCTGCAAGTATGCTTACGAGCATAACATCGGTGCTCCGTTTTTCCACAAGGATATCAAGACGGTGACGGGAGAGGAGATTCGGTCTCTGTATTCCGATAAGTCGATAAGGATTCTGGCCGGTTGTGCACCATGTCAGCCCTTTTCTTCGTATTCACACAAGAAAGACAAAGATCCGAACAAGTACGATCTTTTGTACGAATTCGGCCGCCTGATAAGGGAAATATCTCCTGATTATGTGACCATGGAGAATGTTTCTCAGATTATCAACTTCAAGCTAAAGCCTGTTTTTCCAGACTTTCTTCAGACATTGAGGGATGAGAACTACCACATCTGGTGGAGTGTTGTGTATTGCCCTGACTACGGCGTTCCGCAGACCCGAAAGAGACTGGTGCTCCTGGCGGCAAAGAATTCCGATATTAGTCTTATTCCGCCGCTATATCAGAAAGGGAATTATCTTACCGTGGCGGATGCCATAAAAGATCTGCCCGCTATCGGATCGGGAGAGCGTAGTGCCGCGGATCCACTTCACCGGGCTATAGCCCTCACGCCGTTAAATCTCCGCAGAATTGAATCCACTCCATATGGGGGGAGCTGGAGCGACTGGCCGGACGATCTCATTCTGGACTGTCACAAGAAAGAAGAGGGGCGCAGTTTCGGCAGCGTGTATGGAAGAATGCGATGGGAAGATCCGTCCCCGACAATGACTACGGAGTGTACGGGATACGGCAATGGCAGATTCGGTCATCCTGTCCAGAACAGAGCAATTACGCCTCGAGAGGCCGCACGTTTCCAGACATTCCCTGATTCGTATACTTTCTTCGAAGACGAAGAGCAGGTGTCCATTACCAAGGCTGCGCGTTACATAGGAAATGCAGTTCCTCCAAAACTGGGAGAAGCTATAGGAAGCAGCCTGGTTCAACACATAAAAGCCTCTTAGCATGCCAGAAAACCAAACACTAAAGTGGCGATTTGATGTCAGCACATTCAGACTGATCGGACGGGATCTTATTACCGACCGTATCACTGCTCTGTTTGAGCTTGTCAAGAATTGCTACGATGCGAATGCCCAAAAGGTGTCCGTGGTGTTCGAACGTGTAGGAGCCGGGGAAGAAAACCCGGTGATCACAATTGAGGATGACGGATACGGAATGTCTTTCAGTGATATCCGCGACAAATGGATGGTGATCGGCACCTCCAGCAAAAAAGCAAATCCCGTTTCTCCTGAACCCTTCAACAGAAGGTGCGTCGGAGAAAAAGGAATTGGTCGGTTCGCCGTTGACAAGCTTGGAGACAAAGTATGTATAGTTACCAAGAAGAGGGGAGAGGCTGAATGGCTGAACGTAGAGATTGACTGGTCTGATTATCAAAACAAGGAGAATGATTTCGGCAAGATATCCTTGTTTACCGATATTGAAAACAAGTACTACTACACCGCTGCAGATAATCCCGACGATTCCGGAACCAAGCTGATTATATCCAGTGTTCGCGACATCTGGACGAAAAGTGACATCAAACGATTCATGTCAGAGGTCGCTAAGATCGTTTCTCCATATACCGCTTTGAACTATCCCTTTGATGTGTTTGTCAAGGCTGGTCAGTACGATATTGACCAAAAGGCAACGCGCGACTTTGCAGATGTTAACATCGCGACAATGAGCTTCAGCCTTGGTTTTGACGAACTGAATCAAGAGACAGCTTCTTTCGATGAGGAAAGCGGAGAAATACGTAAAACCATCATTCCACAGAAATCGTTTGGCGGCATCAGAATGCGCCTGTTCTATTTTGATGATGCGGCCAGAAAGAAATATCGCCGAGAGTTCCCTAATAACCAGATAGACGGCATTAAGATCTACCGTGACGGTATCATCACGACTCCTTTCGCTGAGAACGAAGAAGATGCTGACAAGAAACGTGATATTCTGGGAATTGACAAACGCTTGTGGCAAGATATCTTCAGCCGCGTCAGCACTCGAGAGATAATAGGCATCGTGGACATCACACGGGATGGCAATCCCAAGATTATCGATGCGACCAACAGGCAAGATTTTGTTGACAATCAGGAATACCAGGACCTCAAGGAATTCATCATTCTCCAGCTTTCCGCGGTGCAGGATTATAAGGTCTATTCCAGGAATAAGAGGAGGAAAGAAAACAATACCACACTGGAGAATGCCGGTGACAGCATACAGTCGTTCATCTCTACGATTGAGACGATCTCTCAGCGGAATCCCGAACTGAAAAAGCACCTGTCCCCCGCAATCGAGCAGGCAAAGAAAACAGACGCAGCCGTCAAACAGGCCATCACCGAGCAGAAACAGACGCAGGAAGAATTTACCCGGAAAGAGAATATATTCCTCAGCATCATGTCCATGCAGGAGTATGCTATCCATATCACGCATGCTGTGCGGACATCACTGAACAAAATTCGGGACATGGTTGAATATTTCAATCTGTTTTTCCCGGATCCCGCAGAAGAAGAGCTCTTCAGCAAGTATGCCCATGACATGTACGATGAGTTCAAGACCTTAAATAAGGTCATTGATTATATGCTAAGTTATTCTCAGGCTAATCTTCTTCTTGAAGAAGTTGATTTCTCGTTAGCTGTTCAAGAGATATTTGCCAGTTATTCTTCCGTTTTTGCCGAACAGGGAATAAAAGCGGAAGTGTCGATACCCGGCAAAATTGTCTTGAAGGATACCAACAAAGTCTTTTTTAGGGATATCCTCAATAATCTGATTGACAATTCGATAAAGGCTGTCAAGAACGCAAAGGAGAAGATTATTAAATGCTCTGTCGGTGTTGATCAAGATAAACTTCAAATTGATGTTTCTGATTCAGGTTACGGAATTCCTGTAGAAAAACGGAACTGGGTATTCGGAATCTATAATACAACAACAGAAGAAGAGGGTGGAGCCGGAATCGGTTTGTATATTGTTAAAACAAGAGTTGAGTCTCTGAAAGGCAGTGTCAGAGTTCTTGATAGTGAGTTTGGACCATTTGGCACCACAATTAGGGTTGAATTGCCATTTAAAAGATAGCAACTTATGAGTTTCAAGTTAGTTTTCATAGATGATAGTTTTACCAGTGGCACATCATATCCTTTTGTGCGTGCCATTGGAAAGAAAATCCCGGAAGCCGAATTGTTTGTTTTTACTGATCCAGACCAGGGCCTAAGTTTTATCCTTGATAATCTGGATAGTCAACTAATTGCGTTCATTGATTGCGACTTTAGCGGATATGGCAATAAGGGTATTGTGCTTTTAAAAGAAATTCGCAAAACAACTTCTCTACTATATATTGTCATGATGTCGGCCTATAATTTAAGACAGATTGAAGGTCTTGACATCGCGGCTATGATAAATGAGGATTTTATCTGGTTTTACGACAAGAACAATGGCAGTGTTGATGATGCCTGTTCTTTGATTCAGCGTATAACCCAGTATTGGAGTTCCCGCTTCGACTGTGTGCTCGAACGTTGGCTTGTCCGACATCCTGAAGACAAGGATAAGATAGTATACAGTCGAAATAGAAAAGCTTATTCCTGGGACCAGTTGCTGAAAGAGGTGCGATTGCAAACTGAAGTAGGGAAAGACTTCGCTCGGATTATGAACCAGTATTGCATTTCCAAGTTCAAGTTAGAGGAGTAGTATGAAGTTTCTCATTGCATACAACGATAACACTAAAGATTTAGCTGGAGGTTTTTTTGAATGTTGTGGAGAAGAGATCCTAGAGGAAACGGAGAATCTTGACATTGATAGTACAGTTTTAACGCCCCCCTCTTTGACTAATACTCTTCTTGTCCAACACATTCTTGACTGCCAGGTCTGTGTCATAGCCAATCATGGAGATGCTCGGAGTATTGATGGAGATAATGGAGACTTGGTTTCTGTTAATACAAACAACAAGGCCTTTTTAGGAAAGCTCTTATATGCCATCTCTTGTTCATGCGCCCAAGAGCTAAAAGATAGCCTCGTTTCAGATGGATTGCGTTCTTTTTGGGGCTATGATAATGAGCTGCATGTATGGTATGGTTACCCTCAATATGCTCGAAGTGCATTGGCTGGAATTAAGAGTCTTATGGCCGGAGACAAGGTCAAGGACGCAAAGGAACATATGCTGGCCCAGTATAATGCGGATATTGCAGAATTAGAAGAGCAATATCCAGACCATCCGGAACTTGCAGCTGCTCTTCTTGATAATAGGGAGGCTCTTGTGGTTTATGGTGATGATAACTTAAAGCTATCCGATTTGTAGAATACTTCCTCTCAACATGTCATATTCTGACCTATTTATCATCGGAAAAGGTTTTGACCTTGCCCATGGGATGCCAACCAAGTACGATGATTTTAAAAGATGGCTAATTGAGAATGATAGGATAGATATTATTCAGGAGCTTCAGCATGCTTTCCCGGGTATGAAAGGAGGGGAGTATTTGTTATGGTCGGACTTTGAGACCGCTCTGGGTCAGTATGACATAGATACAGTACTTAACTGGGGGTGGGATGACCTGTATATAACAAGTTCTTCTATAGGCAATCTAAAGTACGATCGCCCCAGTCAACATTCAGCTTCCGGACATCATTCTAGATGTTTTTCTCGCATGGGTAAAGAGTATTCCTTTAGCAACTATACCAACGTATAAGCTCCATCACAAGCTCTATATCTATCATTCAACTATACTGACACAATCGAACGCCTGTATCGGATACCAGAACGCCAAATATTGCACATTCACGGCAGAGCGTCCATTAATGAGGAACTTGTAGTTGGCCATAACCGAAGTATTGATCCTTCCGAGTATTGGGATGATCATTTGGACGTTCGGGAGAATAACGAGAGAATGCAGCGACTGGTCGACATGAATAACCTGCGAAAGCCATCCTTCGAATTGATAAACCAAAACGAATCATTCTTTCGCCTGCTTAATACGGTTCAAACAGTGACCGTGCTTGGGCACTCTTGTGCATCAATAGACTATCCATATTTCCGGAAAGTCAAAATGTCGATCAGAGATGATGCGGAATGGAATTTCAATCCTTATAGCGAAGAGGATGTAATAAGAATTAATACACTTAAGAAAGAAGTAGGGTTGCATCATTAAGGCTGCGTCCCAATCATTCCAATATAAAAGCGCATGTTCCCATCGGTTGATTGAATGATGGTAATGATGCTTTGATGGAAATGTAGTATCTTCGCATAAAACAATCATATTCTTTATGGCCAGCATTTATGTCGCCTCCAGCTGGAGGAATCCGTACTATCCCGAGGTGGTAAATCGCCTCAAGGCCGAAGGTCACGATGTCTATGACTTCCGGAATCCTCCGCACGGCGGCTCCGGGTTCCACTGGACTGATGTGGATGTAAATGCCCCGAATTGGACCTTCGAGCAGTACGCCGAAGGATTGCACCATCCGCTAGCAGAACGTCAGTTTGAGGCGGATCTGTGCGCCCTGGAACACGCGGATACATGCGTGCTGGTGTTGCCTTGCGGCCGAAGTGCCCACACCGAGGCCGGCTGGATGGCATGTAAAGGAAAACGTGTAGTCGTGTATATTCCGGAGATGGTTGAGCCAGAGCTAATGTACAAATTGTTCGACGATGTCGTGGGTGACATTGATAGTCTTATTATAGCACTCATAAAGCATTAATCAATATGTCAACGTTATCAAAAGGGTCTGGGGTTTTCTCATTGTCTGATTCAGACATGTTTGTTGGTTCCTTCTTTTCTCCCGAGGATATATATGAGATTCTTGAAATTGATCTAATTCCTTTCCCTGAGTTCTGTGTTGCATTAAAGAACCTTGGTTTGCTATCAACTTTGGGACTGGTTGATGAGAAAATGCTTTATCGTCAGTTTGACACCCTAAAGAATCTATATTCAACCCAGAAGGCCCAGCGCTATACGAGTTTGGACGAGTATGTTTTGAAGAGAGTTATTGCAAGGACTCTACCTGAAGCAATAATAACGCAACAGGTCGAAGTTAGGGTGCCGGGTTCATCTCGAGCCAAGAAGATCGATTTTAAGATTGAGTCACCAGACAAAGTGGTCTTTGTCGAGTTTGATGGCCCTAGTCATTATGTGCCACAGCATGGGCAGGCGCATGATTCATCCACTAAGAAGAAGGCAGTTGAAGATGCCACTGGTCTCGAGTGTGTTATTTGGCCGTACTGGATGCAAAGATGCAGGAGCAATGTATTAGCTATTTTTAATCCGGCAGTCAAAGGATTAGGCGCATTATGGAGTACGAACTATTTCTTTGGAGATTTCGTAATCTCTAATGCTTCAAACGTGATAATTGAAGAGACGAAACGGTTTAATGCCATTGATACAAATGGTTTTGGATACTTTTATGGCGCAAATGCAAAAGAACAACGTCATATCACACCCCATGGAATCATAAATAGAATCCTTAAGAGACCTGAAAAAATCAAGTCGCTCATACCACCAGACTGGGATGGAGATAAAGAGTATTGGCTGCCAGAACCTCTCTGGGATTTGGCATAATGAAGAATGGACGGTACCCTTTGGGGAACCCGTCCATTTTATTAAGGCGTGGTTTGTTTATTACTGTGCAAAGGCTTTTGCCACAGCCTTTGCTATATGCCACATCATAACTGGTGGTACAGCATTTCCGATAGCTTTGTATTGCTTTGTTTCTGACACAGAATCCAGCGCAAAGGAATCAGGGAAAGACTGAATCTTGGCGACTTCTCGAGGAGTAAACCTACGGAACCGTTCACCGACACGAAGAACAGGATCAGTAGAGTTCAAGCTGACTTTAGCAAGGTGAGAACTGACTGTGTTGCACGGCTCATCCAGATTCTGTGCCCGGCCTTTATTCATCTTCTCCTGTACTTTCAGCATTCCTGCAACCGCTTTCTCACTGAAGAACCAATGGTCATCTTCATTGGCGGCCACATCAACTACTTCCCGAAGAACATGCTTTTGACTGACCTCAGCAGGATATGCAAACCGGGCCAGGTCATTTTCATCCCGGAACCCGACAATGATAACACGCTCCCTTTTTTGTGGAACGCCATAATCAGAAGCCAGCAGCAGCTTATGAACCACATGATAGCCGGCATTCTCGAACTCTTTGACAATCATAGGGAAAGCTTTCCCCTTATTTGCTGACAAAAGGCCTTTGACATTTTCAGCTATAAATGCTCTCGGCTTCTTCTCTTTCAGAATCCGCACCATCTCGAAAAACAGTTTCCCCCTGTCGTCTTTATAACCAAGACGAGGTGGATTCTGAGCAGATATTGAGAAGGATTGGCATGGGAACCCTCCGATTAATAGATCAAAGTCCTCGAGTGTTTTTTCATCCAGAGTCTTAACATCCTGAATCTCACACTTGGTGCTGAAGTTTTCATTGTAAATTCTGGTGCAGTACGGATCGTTATCAACGGCCTTGATAATCTTGTAGGGTAATTTTGTATATCGCTTGCCCAGAAAATCAAATCCGCCGATCATCCCAAGATCCATTCCGCCGCAACCGCAGAAGAGGGAGACAATTTTTATTGCTGCTGCCATAATCTCAATTTTACTTTTTCACAAACACTCTCATCGAAGGTCAGTTCAGCGCCATTGCTGGGTGTCATATTAATTCTATCTGCCTTATACATTGCCACGGGGTTCCTCAGGAGATAGAGATACATTTCTCCGCTACTGATCATTAGTCTGTAGATGAAGTAATGATCCTGAATTGTAGCCGCCGCACTCCATTCATTTGGAGTCAAGTGTACTTTGAAGAAGTGAATCTTTTTTCGACTTACCGTCGTCTTTACCTCAATATATCGTTTAACACGATCGGGCGTCCCCTCAAGACTCTGCACATCATAACCGACCCCAAGAGCTGTGGGTATTTTAACAATCAGATGCAAGCAATCTTCCAGTCCGCAATCTTTAATCCGCATCTTCTCGTGGCCGATAACAAGCGACTCTCCTAAATCACCGATGTCCTTCGTGCTGAAATCTTCAGCCTCGAATATCTCAGTAATCTTTTCCTTAACCAGTTTGGAATACTCATCCTCAGGATACTGTTCCTGAATAAAGTCGGCAATATTGGTGGAGAAGGCAGTAGGATCTATGTTGTCATTGACATATTTGAACCATTCGACCTTCGGGTCATCCAATTCTGCAAGATCTACAACCTTTCCGTAAAACTTATCGTACCCTGTAAACCATTTGTCTTGAATGATATAGGAAGAAATGGCTTCAGCTTCCATTCCATTCAGATAATAGTAACCGTGTTCTTCTTTGAGGAGATTAGCCAGAACCATATAATCCAGAATATCCCCGGCATATCTGATAACGTCTCCCTGGGTGTCGTAGTCGATGCGTTTATTGCGATTCTCCATAATCAGGTCGTATACTTCCCCCGGTTTCCTATTATCGCGTGTCACCCGAAGATCATTAAAAATGCAATGAGTTGCTTCTGCTTTCGAAATACCAAAGAGCTTCCCCGTCGCCTTGCGCTGATCATTTCCATAAATCAAAACGCTAGCTATGTATTTTGCCGGCTTGAAGCGTATGCCGTGCTGTATCATATCAAGAACGACTTCTTTTTTGGTATGGCCGCCCGGATACTGGAACGTGAAGAGGAAGTATTTGAAGAACTGCATCAAGTCCTGATGGGTGGCAAGAACCTTCGCCATCTCACCTGTTTTTGTGTAGTCTATTTGTTTGTCCTCAATGTAGAATCCAAAAAGAGAGGTAATCTCGGTCCTCCAATTGTTGATTGTCTTTTCAGCTACGCCCTCGTTGCCGGGATATAGCCTGATAGCAGCATTGAATGCAGCACTATACTCCCTGTAGGGGCCATCAGGAATCTTGCAGCTTTCCTCTGCCATAAAAAGCAATACGTTCTCAACGTCGCTCTTAAATCTGGGGCGAACGTGATGAATCCTGTAGTAATACTGTTGGGGAACGCGATACATACTATTTCTTTTCTAGTGATTCTTTTACATTCAATGCTATAGCGCGAGCCATCAGAGGCGGTACGGCATTTCCCACCTGCTTGTACTGGCTGGTTCTACTGTTCAAGAAAACATAATCATCGGGGAATGATTGAATTCTTGCACATTCCCTGACTGTTGGTATTCTATTGAAGGAATAATGGAAATGATGCCGGTGTCCAGTATCAATGGTAAAGCTTGGCTTTTGACTGTTGAGCCGTGTCCAGGCGATGTGAACCTTACGGGTCCCTTGAAGTTCTAAAGGCAAGTCTTTGTAATTGCCTCCATCGGGGACCATGGCAATGATCTCCCTTGTACGCTGATTATGCTCTGTGGCTTTGTGATTATATACGCCCTTGGATTGGGCGCGTGCCCATTTCTGGTATTCACTTTGAGGCTGGACAGAATACTCGGAGCCATCAGGAACAGAATTCTCACCAAGGTCTGACAGCGCCAGTGCGGCGGTTACTCTAATCGGGGTGGACGTTTCAGGAAAAGAGAACGTCCCTTCCTTTACGCCTACGAAAATGGCGCGCCGACGGTTCTGGGGCACTCCGTAATCAGATGCAGTGAGCACCTTGTATTCCACCTTATAACCCAAGGATGTGAAATCCGCAAGGATAGATTCACGTACCGCTCCATCTCCGATAGAAAGGATATTGGGAACATTCTCCATCACGAACACTCGCGGAGAAAAGTATTTAACAAAAGCGACAAAGGATTTGTATAGTTTGTTTCGTATGTCATCAATGATTCTCTTACCGGCGATAGAAAAGCCCTGACAAGGTGGACCTCCAATGATTACGTCCACGTCGGTTATGTTATACGACTTTGCAACTTTTTCGATGTCGATATTGGACAGGTCTGCGCATAGTGTATTAGAACCGGGATGATTGTACAAATAGGTGTCCAGTGAATCCTGCCAATTATCTATGGCTAATACTGATTTAAAACCGGCCATCTCGAATCCGGTGGACATCCCACCAGCGCCCGAGAACAGATCAATGAATGTGTATTTGGGGGTTGCCATAAAGAAATACTACTCTTCAAAGTAATCGATATCAATGCGTTTCACTTCATAGTTCTTCCTGACACTGACACCGACATTATACTCAATCATATACTTCGCCAATTCCTCGCCGTTTACCAGGACGATTGATTTGGGCAGAGTTTTGACATAAGTTCTTGCCTCCCTGGAGTAGTCACTCGTTGTTATGAAGATTCCTTTCGTAGAATGTTGTTCATCCAAGGCGCCCGAAAACTGCTGGACTGCCGGCTTGCCGACGTTATTCCCCGGATCATACCGTTTTGCCTGAACATAGATTCTTCCCAGACCTAGTTTGTCCTCAAAAATGATCCCGTCAACGCCATCATCGTGGACATACGGAGTGGCCTGTGTCGACGTTCCATAACCCATGGCACGGAGTACATCTAATACGAGCTGCTCAAAGAACTTTGGAGTTTGCTCCATAATCTTTTGCAACAATTCAGACGCCAAATCCTTATTAATGGAAGAATATGCGGATTCCAGCAATTCTGTAGGCGTGACCTCTTGATCAGGGGAAACAGTATTATCCGCATTTATTTGAGAGTTCACCCCGATAGACGTCCCTTGAGCATAAGCGGCGAATTCTGGGTACTCCATAAGGTCTTTTTGCCTTAAATCTGTATGTGTTTGCAAGTACTCCTTTCCTCTGGGAGAGATGCGATATACTCCACGGCTCGGAATGCTAATAAAATTCGCCCGTCTAAGGTACTGCCGTGCCCATCCAATCCTGTCGCTTAATTGGGTTGTGCTGCCTCCTCTGGTTTTCAGGTTACAATCTACTTCCGTGAGATGAAAATGACTAATCAAGGCTTGTCTCATCTCCTTAGTTGTCATATCTTTCTGACTGATATATTTCAGGAAAGGAAACAGGAACTCTTCAAAAATAGGAATTGCCATAATACTACTGATTTTTCGTTTTGGGAACCCGGAGTAAATCCCCGACCTCAACTTCGAGGATACGGGCAATTTCAATAAGAGTCTCAACGCCGGGCTGAGAAGAATTAGTACACCATTTAGATACAGTGGCAGGGTCTTTCCCAAGCTGTTCAGCAAGCCACTTGTTGGTCTTATTCTTGTCCGCAAGAACGACCTTAATTCGGTTGATCGACTCCTTCATTTTGACATTTAGGGTTGCTTAATGCGCAAATTTAATGAAAATCCTGCAAAAATATAGTCGAATTACTGTAAATTTGCAGAACATGTCAGATACCCTTACTCCAGACCAGCGCCATCGCAACATGGCAGCCATCCACTCCGCTTCAACGAGACCGGAGCTGAAGCTACGTCACGCCCTATGGCAGCTGGGGTTTCGGTATTGGATGAATGACAGAAAGCTGCCCGGTAAACCGGACATCGTCTTTCCCAAGTACCGCACTGTCATCTTCGTCCATGGGTGCTTCTGGCATGGCCACAATGGCTGCAAGTTCTACACGGTGCCCAAGACCAACACTGATTTCTGGACAGCGAAGATTGCCCGGAATCAGGAGCGAGACCAAGTAGTCTGGCGTCAATTGGAGTCGAAGGGCTGGAACGTGATAATTGTCTGGGAATGTGAATTGAAGAACGATTCTTTTCTCGATACGCTTTCATCGGTTGAATCCCAGTTACAGGCTAACTTAACACGGTACTTACAGGAGAGAGGATCGCCGAATTCGCCGTGAAGAATGGCGCAAAGAGTTGAAAGACGGAAGGAGCGTTCCGAACAGATATTAACATCATGATCAATCAGGCACAAGATTATGGCGAATTTGTACCAAATAAAAACGCGACTGAATCAAGTAAACTTGATCAAAGGTCGATCCGTTTCATCAAGAATCTTCTTCCTGATGATGATGTCGATTGCAGCCAGCTTCATGAGGGAGGTACGCTGCCGAATATCGACGGATATCTTGACTTTCTCTGTAAGGATGGTACCGCAAATGAACGCATATTTGTTCAAGTAAAACATCTTACGTATGCACCAATTAACGGTGATGCGTTTTATGATATCCCTAAATCAATTTACGCATATTCGGAGCGGCATAAGGGCGAAGTCATTGTTTTTATTGCTTGTTACCCCGAAAGTAAAGTCTTCTATTGGAGATATATAGATGGCAAAGCAATAAAAGAGTTCAAGAGTCTTTCTGAAACTATACAAGAGACAGCGCGGTACCACTTCAAGCCAGAAGAGTCTTGTACAAAAGAGAATGTCAACACTATAGTTGCAACTTGGAAACGACTGTATAAAGAGCGTATGGAGGCTATAAAGGACGAGAAGCAATTAGCAGAAGCATTTGCGTCAACTCAAAGAGTAGCCTTCAACCGGATTCCTTTTGAACTGCACGGCTTGAGTAATTCTCATATACGAAGGCCGGAGACCGGCCTATTGTACAATTGGGTTATAAAAGGTCTTCCATCCGGGAAAAAGAATCTGTGTCTTCTTGTCGGCGACGCCGGGATGGGCAAATCTGTTGTTATCAAAGACTTAATTGGCCATCTTGAAAATGATGGTGTACGGTGTCTCTGCCTGAAAGCTGACACCTTAGATGATGCCAGCAATCCCGTTTCACTGGAGACTATTTACGATACCATTGCTTATTATGCATCTAACCAGCAACCGACAGTCTTTATTATAGACCAAATTGACGCATTATCCCAGAGCCTTTCTACTGATAGGAACCGGTTAAATGCGTTAATAAGCGTATTGTCATCCATAGAAGATTGGCCAAATGTTCGGGCAGTTGTTTCGTGCAGGAAGTATGATTTGGAGTATGATGCGGTCCTAAATGGCTTAAAGGACAAATCTGAAACCGTCGAATTAGGCCTGTTGTCTGAGAATGAAGTGAAGGATGCTCTGGAGAAACTGGAGCAAGGGCTTGTGGATAGAATAAGCTCCACTACGTTTTCCATCCTAAGAAATGTTCAATACCTCAACTCGTTCTGTTATCTATTTCAGAGAAACAAACGAAGATTGAATTTCAACAGTCCAATTGAGCTGTATGATGCACTTTGGGATTCCGTTTTGGATGGTCTTCCTGCTCAAATTGTTTATAACGATGTAGAAAAGGTTTTATACGGCATTGCAGAATGCATCAAGAAGTCTGGGACTCTGAAACCGGTCTGGCAGCTGGTATCCAATCTGCGTGCTGCTTATACTTATTTGTCAAGCAATGGTATTGTGCTACCTGACGGAAACGCCGTTTCCTTCTTTCACCAGACGTTCTTTGACTATGCGCTTGCCAAATCTTATCTTTCCCAGAATAAGTCATACATATCCGATCTCGAGAATGAATTTCAGGGCCTTGAGATAAGGTCCACAGTAAAGGCTGTTTTAGAATATGTCCGGGGACATAACGATGTAGGATACGCCTCAGAGATTCAGCAACTACTTACTTCTAAGAAGATTCGTCTTCAAATTAAACTGCTCGCCATCTCAATCTTTGCAACAGCAAACGATCCTAGACCCGTAGAAAAAAGGATTGTAAAGACGGTCTGTCAGAAAGATGAAAGACTCCTTAGTTATTATTTCCGGGGTGTACAAGGCGATACTTGGTTTAGTACTGCTTCGTTAATGCTTAAAGCTTATCTGCCCGATTCTGATAAGAACAGCATTCTTCTCATACCCATGCTGAGCGTGCTTTCCCGTTATTCATTCAGCCATCCTGACGAGGTGTACTCGCTGATTGATTCAATCAAGGATGAAGAGGCAAAATTATATGCACGCTCCTTCGTATTGCGAGGGCATAATGACTATCATAACAATAAGGTGATTGACGCATTTCGTAGTGTCTGCAGTCCCGGAAATGTATTTGCTGTCAATTGGATTCAAGATGCGATCCTAAGCAACGAAGTGTTTGGACTTGAAGAGACAGGTAAACTGCTCCAACAATTTCTGGAATCCGATAACCACTCTCACAATCACGATGGCTATGAGTTGGTCGATGTGCTTTCAAAGAATCTTTCCAATACCCACCCTGGTCAGTTCCTTTCCATTTTGCATTCTTGTTTGGTTCAGTTCATTAGGAATAACGCTGTTGAGGGTTACTACAGCTTCACTATTTCTAAACGCTTTAATGGCTTTTCTTCTGATGAGTATTTTGATAAGCTTCTTGACATCTATGAACAGCTACTTTTAAGATTCTCATCAAATCTGGCGGTAATTGCCCCTATGGTGGACGAATTATTATCGCTGAATAATGAGCCTTCTTTGGCGATGGCGTTTTCTGCGATGGCTGAACACCCGGAATTGCATAGCCATATAATTGAATCGCTGGTGGCCAATTCATCAACGATTGAGAAGCATCTGCAGGGATCGGTTGAGTATTATTTCTTGAAGATGCTGAAATCCTGGTATCTGACGCTTGATAGCATGAAGGCAGAAGAATACCAGAGGAGAGTCCTTTCTTATGTCTCCTCATCAGATTTCTTGGCGAATAAGGATAAAAAGTACATCAAGATGCCATTCCCTCATCTATGGCATGAAAAATGGGAGTTAATATGCAACACATTGCCCGATAATGGATTACTTCCAGAGATGAAGAAATGTGCTGGAGAACTGCAACGGCGATTCGGAAGGAAGTTTATCGTTGAAAGAGACCGTCACGGAATAACGTCAGCGGTTTATTGTGGAGGACTCACTGACGACGCTACATACGCAACTTTCTCCACGGCTGTTTGGCTCAGTTCGTTTGTGAAACTTAACGAGACAAAAGCCTGGCATTTCAACAGGAAGCCGATAGATTTACGAGCCCATGCCGACGCATTTAAGAAGTGTGTTGCAGCAGCTCCTGTCAAGTTCAAGGACTTCGTGTTTGAAATCTCACTGATGAAAGATATTAATTCGGATTACTTAATATCTGGAATTGAAGGGCTGCTTGATGGAGGGGTGGATATTGACGAAATGTGGCCACTGGCAAGCAGATTTATCTGTGCCGAATATGCTTCTGCAAATTCTTTCTCTTTCGGGCAAATAGCCGGTCATTTCTTTAAAACGGATAACAAATACATCGACATGATTTTGCCGGTGGTTGTAGATGTTATGGCTTTACCGCCAGACGAACGACTGACTGCCTATAGCGACAATCAAACTGAATCAAAACTCGAGGATATCGTTAATAATATGCTTACCCGTGCCATTAACTCAGAGCAGGGGAGAGCATTAGAGCTTTTGATCCAACTGGCGTCGATACCTAAGAGAAGAAAGCAAGCATATGAGATTATAACAAACGCAATCCCTTCTCTTAATCAATGCTTGAGAACATTGCCCGTACACTACCTATATGTGAAAGATCATTTTGATGAGTCCATGTATTTTCCTCTCTTGAAAGAGTGCCTGTCATATCTTGGGCCAGAAGGACTTGTGCTACGAGGGGATGCGGTCCAATGGTGCTTTTATCACAAGCCAGAAGTGGTATGCGATTATATCGAAAGGATTGAGAAGGATCCTAAGAGCCACGTTATCCTTTCGCAAATTTGTTTCTATGGGTTATGTGTGGACAATCAAAGAGACAAGAGCGGCGAGTTGCTGGAGCGGATTCTCTCGCATAATGACGAGCATGAAATTGCTACTATAGTCAAAGTGTCAATGAAAATGTTCGCTGATCCTGACTACACACCGTATTCGCGAGCATATCTCGAAAGGTTTGTAACAGACGGAAGAGAAGAAGTTGTAGAGTCCTATTGTTTATATTGTGATGAACTCCCTATCGAAGCCTTTTCCTTCTATAAAGAATTAGCCACGTCCTGGAAGAGCAAAAAACACCGTGATATTCATTCGCAACTTGAATATGTATCAAAATGCATTGCATCCAATCCCGTGGAGTGTTATAAGTTTGTTGAAGATCAGGATTATGCCAGCATCGATAATCAATGGATTGCAGATGAGGAAGTAGTAAAAGTGCTGTTAAAGATTTATGGCAAGATGAAAGAGGATGATGATGAAGCATCCCTCAATGAGATAATGGATTTGTTTGATGAATTCATTTTCAGAGGGAATCGTGTCATTTATTCTGCTGTAGAAAAACTCAGTTAAAAAACTTCCATCAATTGCAGGAGCTGATGAAAGTGACGGATTGATGGAAGGGGAGAGATGCCCGATCAGGTCGGGCATGACGGAGCAATCAGTATCTCTTCAGCACATGATTCACACCCCCCCCCTCAACGTGCAACTCAACGATTGCCCGGCGCTCTTCGTCGGATTCCAGGAAGAGGCAGTCGTCAGAGTTGTCGTGGAAGAGATTCTCCGTCGGGGCAGCGGCACAGAGGGCATTCTTCAGGATGTAGAAGTCGCCTTCCCAGTCGGGATCGCCGTCGGAGTAGCCCTTCCGGAGTTTGTGCCCGGGAAGCCACAGCGCCGCGGCTCGGTACAGGCAATCGGCAAGCCAGTCACCAGCCGTCTGGCCACGGGAGGTGTAACAAGTCCAGCCGCGTGCGTTCATCCACTGCTTGCCGGCAGCGTTGGTGTGGATGGAAACCAGGCAGACATTCTTCTTGCCCAGCTGCCGGCACCAGGTATTGACGCGCTCGGTACGCGCCCGGAGTGAAACATCGTATTCCTCCGGAGTGACCAGGGCCGCGTCGAAGCCTCGGTAGCCGAGGTGCTTGACTACTGCGGCCGCGATTTTACGTGTGTATTTGTACTCCCGGAAAACGCCGTCCGAAGAGCATTTGCCTGGGGTATTGATCCCGTGGCCATTGTCGATAAGGATCTTCATTGTTGAGGTGATTTAGGTGGGTTTTCAGTTGGTTTGTCGTTGCGCTCGTAGTAGCCCTGCTTGATGCGGGTGAGTACGCCTTTCTTGCACCATTCGCCGATGTAGCGCTCGGCTGTGGGCTCAGGAATGTGGAGACGGGTGGCAAGCTCCTTAAAGGCCTGTGTGGTGAATATTCCGGGGAGGCTGGAGAGGAACTGTTCTTTGCGCTTGGTGCCCTCGGCGGCGGGCTTGGAGAGCTCGGCGCTGGAGAGTTCCTGGTACACGCGGATGGTGTGCCTAATGAGGACGCGGGCGATGGCCATCGAGGAGGCGAAGTCTTCGTCGTCACAGAGGAAGGTGGAGTCAAGTTCGCCGGTGTCGTGGCAGCGGCGGGCTGTGAGGGCCATCGCAATGCGGAAGGTGATGAGACCCAGGCGGCGGACGCTGGCTATGATATCGTCACCAAAGAGGCTGTGAAGTTCGGCCTGCAGGGAGGTGTAGTAGTCGTTGAAGGCATGCTGCTGATTCGGGGTGAACTGGAATTCCATCTCGGGCATTCCTTCCAGGTCCTGATAGACGTGGGCGAAGGACCAGCCGATGTCGTCGAAGATTTCGTCGAGGGTTGAGCCGTCGATGCATGCAAATACGTCAAGACATTCCAGCTTGAAGTTGATGTAGTAGAAGATGAACCGGGAGAAGAGGCCGTTTTCTGCGTCCGGGATGAGGACGGAGATTTGGCGGGGCGTGCCGGGAGGGTTTTTCGTGTGTATGTCAGAATTTTGTGGTATCTTTGTGTCGACAAATCGAGATTTAACGTTACAATGCTTAGATATAGTAGAGTTCTTCTTTTTCTCATCATAGCCGCTTTATTCAGCTGCAATCAGTATAATCGCATCTTAGAAGATGTGTACGATAATGACCAGGCTGCACGTGAGTGGACAAAAGGAATGTCTTCACTATCAGCTGACGAGATTGCGGAGTATTCAAAAGAGATGGAACGGGTGGATTCGTTGAATCAAGCGACTGTATTTGGCATTCTGGACAAGGAGGGTTGGCCTTACCATCTATCCGAAAAGGCCAATAGGGCCATCTGGATTGTTATTGACCATTCCGACCTTGCCTATCGGAGCAAATATCTTGGTCTTGTGAAGGAAAAAGCCGAAGAGGGCGTTTTGGATAAAACGGACTATGCCATTCTGAATGACAGAGTTCGTATGGAAGAGGGCAAGCCACAGATTTATGGCACCCAGATTAAGATGGCAGCAACGATTGTAGATGATGATATTGCCATGCAGTTATGTCTCTGGCCGGTGGAAAATCCCGCTGCTCTTGACAGCCTGAGAAGCACCGTGGGATTATCTCCCATCGAAGAATACTTGAAGACCAGCAGCGAGTCTATAGGTCAAGAGATTGTTTGGGACAAGGAGAAAACTATGGCCGACTTTGATTAGCCACTAAACTCGGATTTATCGGCGTAAAACGACATTGACTCTCCTGGCATCTAAGCCGGGAGAGCTTTTTATTGAGCAATCTGCAGCAAGAAAGACTTCTGCTGGTACTGGCTTCGGTAGCCAGTGACGTTGTCAAGCAGGATGAAACGTCCGTGTACCTGGCACGTATTTGAGCCGTTGCCGATGATGGAGGCATAGTCCGGGATGCGAAGCATCTGTAATATATTCGAATTGCAGTCTCTTTTCGCTGTTGTCTGCATGGTTTTTAGATGTTTTGACAACCTTATCTCAATTCCTTGAACTCCATAATATCGAGCATAGAGAAAAGGATGCTGTCGATTTCTGCATTCCAGCTTTGATGGAAATGTCCGTAGTACCAGTGCTTGATGGGGTGGCCTGAAGACTTAAGATGCGACAGAATCTTATCTATGGTCTGCCTCTCTGTTTCACAGTCTGCAAGAAGCTTTGAGTCTTGTGACGCCCATTGGGCCAATCCGTTTTTTGAAATGAGTTCGCAGAATGACGGAGCAGTGTGGGAGATAACTGTATCAATTATAAGTGATGCACCTATCTCATCCAGACGGGCAGCATCGTAGACGGGCATCTCATCAGTCCAGTAGGATGACTTTCCGCTCTTTACATGAGCTTTGTCATAATCTATACGATGAGAACGGTCTATGCTAACGGCACCTCCGATACAGAGGATACTGTGCCCGCATGCTTGAATGACGCTGTAGTCTGGGATGGTACAGAAGCGCTCATGACTAATCTTTATTTCCTGGAAATATGACGGATCGTCGTGATTGCCTCGCAGCATCACCACCCAGTTATTTGCTTTGCTCAGTCTTACTGAGTTTCTTTTGAACACATTTTCATAGTATCCCAACTTCTCAAAACCGAATCCGCAGTCTCCGGCAATAACCAACACAGTGTCAGTCATCTGATACTGCACACACAACTTATGTACCACGGAATTGAAGTCACCGTGAATGTCGCCGCAGACCACGATGCTCTTGGCGCCAGGGAATGAATATGTGTTACTCAGATCCATGTTCTATTTCTTTAGACCTTCCCAGTAAGGTTTCAACTTAGTCTGTAGATACGTCACTCTTCGCCACATTCAGCAGTCTGCTTCGGATAGATTTTCCGAAATCCTTGCTAAATTCCTTACTCATAGTTTAACCTCCAGATACTTTTCAATGATCGATGCTACTCTCAGCGCACGTGCATAGTCCATTAGTTTGCTGATGTTTCGTTCCGGACGCTCCAGATAATTGTTGATGATTTCAGAGCATACATCCATGCCGACTTTATTGCGGAATTTTACTGCATCACAGACGCAGCGCTCAATGTCGTAAATGTTGATTCTGAATCCATCTATGACCATTTCTGATATGCCAACCTCAAGAACTTTGGGTGTGTAGTGATGAACCTCTATTGGCGGGAACGATGGGGTAGTGACCTTCCTATCCCTTTTTATGGCTATGTGAAATGCCTGAGGGAGTGATGTCGTAAGTCCATGTATTCTCCATGCCGACCAAAGGCAAAGAATTCCCCCGGGAACGATGCTCTCTATGTCTATCATATTGCCGCTTATCTGTTCAGATGTGGCATAGACACCCCTGCGAACCTGAATAAGTTCGCCATCCTTTACCCTGTTTAGCATCTTGTAATACTCAGTTCTACCTTTCTCCTTGGTTTCTGAAGAAGATATAAATTGCCTGGTGTCCATCATTAAATACAAATAATTTCGTACAAATATACCACAAAAGATAATAAGTGTGGTAGTTTTGTACGAAAATATTCAAATTTTCATTGCTTTACAGCGTCCTGATTCTTGACAATTCGGTATACGCTGTGGCGTACTTAAAGTTTTTCAGACGAAACCGCTTCCACCACTCTGCTCTCACTAGTGCGGTAGTCGACCAGTAGTGAAGCAAATTTTTCCCTCTGCACATCAGTCAAGGCTTTTCTCATGCACTCGTAGTCCAACTGTGTCCAATAGAGTCCAACAAATCTACTACCTCGGTGACGTTGGTGAAAATTTTCAGTTCCGGAAGGAGCAGCGGTACTGATTTGTGGCAAAAATGCACTCGAAATGGCCCCAAAATGCATATTTCATACTCATACAAACGAAAAGAGAGCCGTAGTTAAACGACTACCTTTCAATCAATTACTGCAAATTCTAAGCGTTGTCCAGCAAGCCATCACTTCCCGATGCAAAAATGCTCGAAAATATTCCCCAGCACCTCGTCCGTGGTGACTTCGCCGAGGATGGTGCCGAGGTGGTGGAGGGCTTGGCGGAGGTCTTCGGAGAGGAGGTCGGGAGTCTGGCCGGCGGCGAGGGAACGTTTGACGTTTTCGAGGGATTCGGACGCTTTCATCAGGGCTTGGTAGTGCCTTAGGTTGGTGACGATTGTCTGGTCAGAATCCAAAGTTGCGGACTTTTGGGAGTCGGACAACAGTTTGCGCAATTCATCAAGACCGAAACCAGTCTTGGCGGAAATATATAACTTAACTACTTTTTCATTAGGATTAGAAACAGAATTGTTGATTAGGCTAACATTAATGTTATTACCCAAAACATCCACTTTATTCAGCAGAACGATCAACTTTTGTGACTTTACATCCAGATTTGAAACTATGTCAGAAATCGAATACTCGTTTTCTTCTTCGGAGGCGGTGACATCAAGCAGGGCAAGGACGATCGAGGCCTCGTTCATCTTCTTATACGAGCGGGAAATGCCGATCTTTTCGACCTCATCTGAGGTTTCGCGGAGACCGGCGGTGTCGATAAAACGGAACAATGTGCCATCGATGGTCATTGTCTCCTCGATGGTGTCACGGGTGGTGCCGGCGATGTCGGAGACAATGGCACGGTCGTCACAAAGGAGAGCGTTCAGGAGGGTACTCTTGCCGGCGTTGACGGCACCGACTATGGCGACCGGGACTCCATTGCGAAGTGCGTTGCCGTAGCGGAAGGAATCGGTCAGCGAATGAATATGTGCAAGTGTTCCATCAAGCAGGGAGGACAGTTCGGATCTGCTGGCGAACTCAACATCCTCCTCGCTGAAATCCAACTCTAATTCAAGCAGGGAAGTCATTTTCAGAAGCTCCCCCCTGAGGGTTTTCAACTCTTTGGAGAAGCCGCCTTTCAACTGACTGAATGCTACTTTGTGCGCTGCTTCGCTCTGCGCGGAAATCACATCGGCAACGGCTTCGGCCTGAGCAAGATCCATCTTGCCATTTACAAAAGCCCTTTGGGTAAATTCTCCAGGACCGGCGACGCGGGCACCACAATCGACCAAGCGTTGCAGGAGCCTTTCCACAATGTACTTTGAGGAGTGGCTGGATATCTCAACGGAGTCCTCTCCGGTGTAGGAATGCGGGGCACGGAACACGCTTACCAAGACGGTGTCCAGATCGGTTCCATCGGCTTCAAGCGCGACTCCATATTTAAGCCTGTAACCTTCAGTGTCTGAAATATTACCACCCTTGCATCTTATCACTTTATCAGCTATGGAGAAGGAATCTCTTCCACTCATCCTGATGATGGCTATGGCACCGGTTCCGGGGACGGTGGCGGGGGCGCAGATCGTGTCTTCTATGTTGAGCATATCTGTTCTTTTACGTCCCTTCGACGGGCTCAGGGACCAATCTCCCAACTTACTTAACAATGGACCCCAAAGCCCTCCACCGAAGCGACAACAAAAGACAAATTTATCAACATTCCCCAACATATTCAAGGAATAACCGACAAACTCGTGAAAACTCACACCAAACTCGCTATCTTTGCACCGCAAAATCTACTCTATGGCTCAGAATGACCTCACCCAAGGCAGCATTCTCGGCAACATCCGGAAGTTTTCGCTGCCATATATGATGTCATATTTCCTGCAGATCCTCTACGGATTGGCGGATTTGTTCGTCATAGGGCAATACTGCGATGTCGCCGGCACGACGGCGGTGTCCAACGGCGCGCAGATAATGCATATGTTCACCGTCGTCATCATCGGCCTTGCGATGGGCACGACGGTACGGATAGCAAGGGCGATCGGCGCGGGCGACAGGGAAAACGCGGCAAGAACCATCGGCAACACATTCACGCTGTTCACCATCGTCGCAATCATCACAACAGCCATACTATTAGCAGCTAACAAAGGCATTGTCAACCTAATAGCCACTCCGCAAGAAGCTGTCAAAGGCACAATAGACTATCTAAGAATATGCTTCATCGGCATCCCGTTCATCATAGCCTACAACATCATCGCATCCATATTCAGAGGTCTCGGCGACTCGAAAAGTCCGATGTATTTCGTGATTGTGGCTTGCGTGGTAAACATCGCGCTCGACTACATATTCATAGGTCATTTCAATATGGGAGCGACGGGCGCGGCACTCGGCACGACCTTGTCTCAGGCTGTCAGCGTCATCGTCGCGGCGATAATGATCAAAAAGAAGTCCCAGATGAGCATAACACGCCAAGACCTAAGGCCTGAACGGCGCACGATGGCAGGCATCCTCAAAACCGGCGTGCCAATCGCGCTCCAGGACGGCTTCATCCAAATCGCGTTCATCGCCATCACGGTGATCGCGAACGGCAGGGGATTGAACGACGCGGCGGCTTCTTCACCGCCTGCGGCTATTCCATCATCTCGTTCATACACAACGTCATATCAATCACGTGCGCCCGCATCCCTTTGTCCTATCTGACTTCCATTGAATATCCCGGCACGCTCTTCCCGATGGGCCTTGCATCTCCGGCCGGCTCGCTTCTCTCCGTCATCATCTGCGTCACTGTTTACATAGTGATGCGCCGGAAAGGGAAACTATAACGCCCACTTATTCCCGAACTTCACAAAAATTCTTTATCTGAATATATTTGGCCTATCTTTGCAGCCCGATTAGGAAATGTAATAAACTTAAAGATGAAAAGAGACGCCATCGATTTCGGTTCCGACAGCATTCCGGGACTCTTCAGAAAAATATTCATTCCTACATTGATAGGGATGGCCTGTATGGCAGTGATGACGACCATCGACGGGGTGTTTGTCGGCCACGGGGTGGGGAGCGACGCGCTCGCCGCCGTCAATATATTCGCACCTTTCTGGATGATTATGACCGGGTTAGGGATGCTGTTCGGCATCGGCTGCTCGGTCGTTTCTTCCGTCCATCTATCCCAAGGCAACGAGAAGGCGGCACGCATCAATATGACACAGACGTTGATTTTCGGTGTGCTTGTCACTGTGGCCCTGACGATTTTGGTCCAGAGCCACGGCACCAAGAGTGCCTGTCTTCTCGGCTCATCGGACAGACTTCTGCCGTACGTCCTTGACTATCAGAAATGGCTTTCCTACGCATTCTGCGCATTGTTCCTCCAGTCGGTCGGACTGTTGATCATCCGTCTGGACGGCTCGCCGAAGTACGCTTCCGCAGCTGCGGCGATTCCATCCATCGTGAATGTCGTGCTGGACTATGTGTTCCTGTTCATCCTTGACAAAGGACTTGAAGGAGTCGCCGTCGCCACCTCGATCGGATGCTGGACCGGAGGCCTTATGGTGCTGTTTTACATACTGTTCCTGTCCAAGACAATGAGGCTCTACCCATTGAAGATGTCGTGGAAAAGCCTTTGCCTGTCGTTGCGCAACCTGTGGTACCAGTTTCGTCTCGGACTGTCTGCTTTCCTTGGCGAGATCAGCATCTCGATGCTTATATTCGTGGGAAACTATGTGTTTATGAAATATTTAGGAGAAGACGGTGTGGCGGCGTTTTCCATCGCCTGCTACATTATGCCGTTCATCTTTATGACCGGAAACGCGATCTCGCAGTCCGCACAGCCGATTATCAGTTTCAACCACGGCGCCGGTAACCGTAAACGTGTGCTGGAAGCTCGCAAATTCTCTCTGCTAACTGCCTTTGCGCTTGGAATTGTGGTCTCTCTGGCCTTGGCGTTCGGTATCAGTTATGTGGCTGCACTGTTCCTCAGCAAAGACGCTCCTGCATATTCAATAGCGGCTCACGGTGTGCCTCTGATGGCCATCGGATTCACATTGTCGATTGTGAACGTCGCTGCCATAGGCTATTACCAAAGTGTGGAACGCGCGCTTCCGGCGACCATTTTCTCGCTTTCGCGCGGGGTAATATTCCTTGTGCCTTGCTTTCTTGTCATCCCACTTTTTGCCGGTGTGAACGGAATTTGGCTCGCTCTGCCGGCGACAGAGGCGCTGACATTCCTTTCGATTGTCTCTTTCAGTCTTTTCAGGAAGCGCCAGACCGCAAAGCGGTGAATTTATATTCATTGAATATTTTGCCGCTTATTCCCATTTTTTGCGTACATTTGCAAAACAAACGGACTTCCTTATGCTTGACGTGACTTTAATACCTTTGAGCGGCAGTGCGTCCCAGGATGCACAGTGGGAATGTTCTTCCATTGACTTTCACCGACCATTTCATCACTGTTTGAGATGGCCGTTTTTTTTGAATGCCCCCTGTTATTCTTCACGACCACCTGAATAAGAAAAGGAGGCACGCAGTGCCGACAGGGCCTCCCAGCGACGGAGGCGGTGGAGGATGGCGCTCCCACCGGGAGCTGGCGCGAAGCGACTGAGGGGTGGAATAAGTTGAAAAGTCTGTTTTTAGGGAAAAGTTGGATTTAGTTATAAGTCAAAAATTATTGACAAGGAAATGAAAGAAAGAAAAGGCGCGACATTAAAGTTGGAGAACGGGGCGGAGTTCCGTGGATTCTCCTTCGGCTACGACGGCCCGGCTGACGGGGAAGTCGTCTTCTCGACCGCGATGGTAGGCTATCCGGAAAGTCTTACGGACCCTTCCTATTCAGGGCAGATACTCTGTGTTACCTACCCATTGATAGGTAATTACGGCGTTCCACAGGAAGGAGCGGATGAACTGGGAATCTCAAAGAATTTCGAATCGGAACAGATCTGGGTGAGGGGAGTCGTCATAAGCGACTATTCCTTCGACTACAGCCACTGGGATGCGGTCAAGAGCCTCGACGAGTGGCTGAAAGAGCAGAAGATTCCTGGAATATTCGGAATCGACACCCGTGCCGTGACGCAGCTTCTCCGCGAGAAGGGCTCGATGCTTGGAATGATTGTTCCGGACGGCGTCGAGAAGGATTTTCCGATCGATGACCCTAACCTCGCCAACCAGATCGCCATCGTCAGCTGCAAGGATGTCATTGAATATGGCAGCGGCTCCAAGACTGTCGTGATGGTTGACTGCGGAGTCAAGCACAACATCCTCAGGTGCTTCATGGAGAGGGGAGTGAAAGTAGTCAGAGTGCCTTGGGACTACGATTTCAACAAACTTGACTACGACGGCCTCTTCATCTCGAACGGCCCTGGCAACCCGCAGTTCTGCAATGTCACCGTAGCTAACCTGCGCAAGGCGATGGAAGGCGACAAGCCTATTTTCGGAATATGCATGGGCAACCAGCTGCTCGCCAGAGCCGGGGGTGCCAACACATATAAATTAAAGTATGGTCACCGCAGCCACAACCAGCCTGTCCGGATGGCAGGCACCAACCGCTGCTTCATCACCTCGCAAAATCACGGATTTGCGGTTGACGACAAGACCCTCGGAGCTGATTGGGAGCCTTGGTTTGTGAATATGAACGATGGCACGAACGAAGGTATCCGTCACAAGACCAAGCCTTTCTGCTCGGTACAGTTCCACCCGGAAGCCTCCAGCGGCCCGACCGACACGAACTTCCTGTTTGACGAGTTTATCAGCAAATTGTAACTTTCGAATAAAGAAGAATTTATGAAAAACACGAATATAAAGAAGGTTTTGATCCTCGGATCAGGCGCACTCAAGATCGGTCAGGCGGGAGAGTTTGACTATTCCGGCTCACAGGCCCTCAAGGCCCTACGTGAGGAAGGCATCGAGACCGTCCTCATCAACCCGAACATCGCCACCGTGCAGACTTCGGAAGGCGTGGCCGACAAAATCTACTTCCTGCCGGTAACCCCGTTCTTTGTCGAGAAGGTCATCGCCAAGGAGCAACCTCAGGGCATTCTCCTCTCGTTCGGTGGCCAGACAGCACTGAACTGCGGCGTGGAACTGTACGAGAACGGAATACTTGACAAGTACAATGTCCAGGTTCTCGGAACTCCGGTCCAGGCGATTATGGACACAGAGGACCGTGACCTCTTCATAAAAAAACTGGACGAGATCGGTGTGAAGACCATCAAGTCACACCCTGCCTCCAACATAGAGGAGGCCCGCAAAGCCGCCCACGAGCTCGGATTCCCACTCATCGTGCGCGCCGCCTACGCCCTCGGCGGACTCGGCTCAGGCTTCTGCGACAACGATGAGCAGCTCGACGAACTCTGCGAAAAAGCCTTCTCTTTCTCCCCGCAAGTACTTGTCGAAAAGTCACTTAAAGGCTGGAAGGAGATTGAATATGAAGTTGTCCGCGACCGTTATGACAACTGTATCACGGTCTGCAATATGGAAAACTTCGACCCGCTCGGAATCCACACCGGAGAGAGCATCGTCGTGGCTCCGTCCCAGACCCTGTCCAACAACGACTACTATTTCCTGCGCGAACTTTCCATCAAGATCGTCCGCCACATCGGAATAGTTGGCGAGTGCAACGTGCAGTACGCCTACGACCCTGACGCTATGGACTACCGCGTCATCGAGGTGAACGCCCGCCTGAGCCGCTCATCGGCTCTGGCCTCCAAAGCAACTGGCTATCCACTCGCATTCGTGGCCGCGAAACTCGGCCTGGGTTACGGTCTGTTCGACCTTAAGAACTCTGTCACAAAGACAACTCCGGCATTCTTCGAGCCGGCTCTTGACTACATCGTCTGCAAGATTCCTCGTTGGGACCTTAGCAAATTCCACGGCGTCTCCCGCAAGATCGGTTCTTCGATGAAATCCGTCGGCGAGGTTATGGCCATCGGCCGCAGCTTCGAGGAGGCCATCCAGAAAGGACTCCGAATGATCGGCCAGGGGGCGCACGGCTTCGTGGGCAACAAGGAGTTCCAGGTCGCCGACTTGGAGGAGGCTCTCCGGGAGCCGACCGACAAGCGTATATTCGTGATCTCCAAGGCAATGCGTGCCGGCTACACTGTAGATCAGATCCACGATCTCACCAAGATCGACAAATGGTTCCTCAATAAGCTGGAGAACATCGTCAAGACCTACGAGGACATGAACACCTACGACACTCTTGAGGACATGCCGGTGGAGCTCCTGCGCCTTGCCAAGCAGGAGGGCTTCTCCGATTTTCAGATCCAGAGAGCCATCTGGAAGGACAAAGGAACCTCGACAGCCAACATGGATGTTGTCCGTGAACATCGAAAATCACACGGCATCGTCCCTCTCGTCAAGCAGATAGACACCCTCGCCGCCGAATTCCCGGCACAGACGAACTACCTCTACCTGACCTACAACGGCACGAAGAGTGACATTGAATATGAGCGTGACGGCAAGTCGGTGATTGTCCTCGGTTCGGGAGCCTACAGGATCGGTTCTTCCGTGGAATTCGACTGGTGTTCCGTGACCTGTCTCCAGACCATCCAGAAGCAGGGCTACAGGGGAGTGCTGATCAACTACAACCCGGAGACGGTCTCCACCGACTACGACATGTGCGACAGGCTCTATTTCGACGAGCTCACCTTCGAGAGGGTGATGGACATCATCGACCTTGAGACCCCGCACGGAGTCGTTGTCTCCGTGGGCGGCCAGATCCCTAACAATCTCGCCCTCAAGCTTCACAAGCACAACGTTCCGATTCTCGGTACAGCCGCCGAGGACATCGATAAGGCCGAGGACCGTCACAAGTTCTCCAGCATTGTGGACAACCTCGGGGTTGACCAGCCGGAATGGAGCGAGCTCACGACCATCGACGAGGTGGACAATTTCATCAGGAAGGTTGGCTTCCCTGTGCTGGTTAGACCTTCGTACGTGCTTTCCGGAGCCGCTATGAATGTCTGCCACGACGAGGAGAAGCTCCGTCACTTCCTCAGCCTGGCGGCGGAAGTCTCCCAGGAGCATCCTGTCGTGATCAGCAAATTCTACACCCGCAGCAAGGAGATAGAGTTCGACGCGGTGGCCGACAATGGTGAGATCCTTGCCTACGCCATCTCGGAGCACATTGAATATGCCGGTGTCCATTCCGGGGACGCCACGATCCAGTTCCCTCCGCAGAAGCTTTACGTGGAGACCGTCCGCAGGATCAAGAAGATCGCCCGCGCGATTGCCGGCGCGCTCCGCATCTCCGGACCGTTCAACATCCAGTTCCTCGCCAGAGAGAACGCCATCAAGGTCATCGAGTGTAACCTTCGCGCTTCCAGAAGCTTCCCGTTCGTGTCCAAGGTTCTGAAGATCGATTTCATCGAGCTTGCCACCAAGGTCATGCTGGGACTTCATCCAGCCGCCCCACAAAAGAGTGCCTTCGATCTTGACTATGTAGGTGTCAAGTCCTCACAGTTCTCCTTCGCGAGACTTGAAGAGGCTGATCCGATGCTTGGTGTCGATATGTCTTCGACCGGTGAGGTCGGCTGTCTGGGCGATGACCTTAATGAGGCTTTGCTGAAATCAGTGCTTTCAGTCGGCCAAAGGATTCCGGAGAAGAGGGTTCTGCTCTCGACCGGTGATCCGCTCCAGAAGGCTGATATGCTGAGGGCCTGCCGACTTCTCGTCGAGAAGGGTTATGAGCTTTACGCCACAGGTGGCACGTATAAGTATCTTGTAGAGAACAGTGTTCCGGCGACGAAGGTGCTCTGGCCAAGCGAGTGTGACAATCCTAATTTCAAGGGACGATTCAAACCAGCTTTGGAAATGATTCAGAACAAAGAGGTTGATATGGTGATCAATATCCCGAAAAACTTCTCGGCTCTGGAACTTTCCAACGGCTACCAGATCAGAAGGGCAGCCATAGACTTCAACGTCACCCTCTTCACGAATGCCCGCCTCGCCACCGCCTTCATCCGCGCTTTCTGCTCCACCAGCATAAACGACATCCAAATCAAGTCCTGGGATCAGTATTGATCTCTGGATTTGATTCCATAGCCGAATATTTGGTGCCGCAGACTTCCGCGCTACGCGCTCCATCCCGTCCCACCTACGGCGGTCCACCCGTTCATGTGGCCACGGGCGGCCATAGTCTGCCACACCAAATATTCGGCTATAAAAACATCTCGGATTGTTATACCATAATCAACTGAAAGGCAGTTGCCGCAAGCGACTTTGGCTCCCGAAGAGGGAGGGGACCCACGGAGTGGGGAGGATCGCTGGAGGTAACTGCCTTTCAGTTGATTCCAAATTAGAAATAATAAAGGCGACTGAAAATATTCAATCGCCTTATAACTAATTCTTAAATGCTTCAATCGCTATAAATGCAACTAATAAAAATAAGAGAATCAAACAGACTATAGCCAATACTATAAGAATCCTTTTTACCCATTTTTCTAATTTGCTGTCCCCCTTTATCATTTGTGATACAAGTAACAATAAAGAAGGTACTATAACCAAAGTCAGCAGTGGCGACATATTTTATAACATTTAGAACGTGTCGTAGTACTTGGCGTCACGAGGGGTGACTTTGTTCATATTCTCAAGGAGAAGATCATTGGTCTTGTACTCGTCCATCAGCTGAAGCATAAAGTTCATCGCCTCGGTAGGATTCATATCCGCAAGAAGCTTGCGCAGGATCCAGATTCTGTTGGCCGCCTCACGGCTGTATAGCAGATCATCACGACGCGTGCTGGAAAGAACCACATTGACGGCAGGGAATATACGCCTGTTGGCAAGGGTCCTGTCAAGCTGAAGCTCCATATTGCCGGTACCCTTGAACTCCTCGAAGATCACATCATCCATCTTGGAACCTGTCTCAGTCAAGGCCGTCGCAAGGATTGTCAGCGAACCGCCACCCTCGATGTTACGCGCCGCACCGAAGAAACGCTTAGGCTTCTGCAGGGCATTGGCGTCCACACCTCCGGTCAAAACCTTACCGGAAGCCGGCTGCACTGTGTTGTACGCACGGGCCAGACGGGTGATGGAATCAAGCAGGATCACAACATCGTGACCACACTCCACAAGTCTGCGTGCCTTCTCCAGAACCATATTCGCGACCTTCACGTGCCTCTCGGCCGGCTCATCGAAAGTCGAGGCCACCACCTCGGCCTTTACGCTGCGGCTCATATCGGTAACCTCCTCAGGACGCTCGTCGATAAGAAGCACGATCTCGTAAACCTCCGGATGATTGTCCGCGATCGCGTTGGCGATTGACTTAAGCAGCATTGTCTTACCGGTCTTCGGCTGCGACACGATCAAGCCACGCTGGCCTTTTCCGATAGGAGTGAACATATCCACGATACGGCACGAAGGATCGCTCTGATGGCCGTGACCAAGAAGATTGAACTTTTCCTCCGGGAACAGCGGGGTGAGGAAATCAAACGGCACCCTGTCACGGATGTAGTCAGGAGTACGTCCGTTGATGTACTTGATCCTCACGAGAGGGAAGTACTTGTCACCCTCCTTAGGAGGACGGATCTCACCGGTGACGGTGTCACCGGATTTGAGGGCATTATTCTTTATCTGACTCTGGCTGACATAGATGTCGTCAGGGGAGTTGAGATAATTGTAGTCCGAAGAACGGAGAAAACCATAACCGTCCGGCATGATCTCCAGAACACCCGTCGCCTCCACAGTACCGTCAAACTCGATTTCCGGAGCTTTCGTCCTTTGATTTGGATTCTGGAAATTCTGTTGGGGCTTCTGCTGCTGGTTCGGGTTCTGTCCGTTGTTCTGCCCCTGGAACTTGTTCTTCTGCTTTCTGCGGGTAACATCAGCATGAGCCGCCGGATCATCCTTCAGATCATCAAAAAGCGCATGAATGAACTCCTTGCCATTTACCGGCTTGTCGGCTGAAGTCTGAGCATCGGGCTGTTGAGTGACTTCGGTGGCGGCAGCCTCCACGGATTCCGGCTTATTCTCCTCCACCGACGCAGCGGTCTCGACCTGAGTCTGAACCATAGTGGATTTAGGCTTACGTCCTCTTTTTTTAGGAGCCGGCTTAACCTCCGTTCCTTGAGCGGCGATAGGTTCCGCCTTTAGTTCTGAATTTTCCGCCTTGTCAGTCTTGACCTCCGGCTTCTGCTGCGGTTTAGCCTTTTTCTCATCTTTTCTGGTGTCAGCCGACTTGGTATCCTGAACGCCGGATTGTTCCGGAAGCGGATTCTTGCGAGGCCTTCCACGTTTGGCTTTTGGTTTCTCTATCGGTTGAAGAGACGCGGCGGCAGCCTGCGCGTCAAGTATAGCATAGGACAGATTCTCATCAGTGAATTTCTTGATGTTCTTAATCTGATGCTCCTGAGCGACTTTTTCAAGCTGCTCTCTGCTCATCTGAGTGAGTTCAAATAAATTATAAGGCATAAATTTAAAATGAATCCGATGTAAGAACCGGATATGATTTCAGAAAAGTTATAGTGGATATAATAGCCCAAAGGCTTACGCTGAAAATGTCAGCATGCAAATATAAGATATTTATGATAAACATCCAACTATTTATCCCAATAACTCGTACTTTTCTTGAATCTCAGCAAGTCAGCCAAAGCCGCCGCGTTCGCAGAGATGAGGAATGAATATGACTGGTACATTCCAGAAGGCACCCAAGAGACGGAAATATTGAAGCAATGCAGATCGTACCTGAAAGAGAACTGCGTCGTGGTCATCTTCATCGCTGTGAAATCCCATCCTGACTGCGCCTGTACAGACATCTTAGGGGTCAGTTGAATATTTCCTTGAACACCGAGTGTCTGGGTGTAGTTATCCTTCTTGCTGAGCTGGTTGTTGGCGTAGCTGTACGACCGGCTCATCGAGAAGCTATAGTTGAAGTTAAGGCTCCACGGAACGTTAGGATTCGTATAATACAACCATCCGCCAGGAATATATTCACCGGTCAAAGGATGATAGTATATTCTTCTGTAGTAGTCGGCCGGATTGCCGGAGCCACCACCGTCCCCGCCTGAAGATTTCGAACCGTCGTTGCCTTTGACAGTGCCTTTGCCGGACAATGAATATGACACAGAGGTGCTGACGTTGGTGAGCCTGAGAGGCACGCCTGTCTCCAGAAGGTTATATTTGTTGACCCGCTGTCCTCTCTCGTTGATGGCATACGGGTCGAAGTTCATGTTGCCGTTGATTCCAAGTTTGCCGAAAATAGAGGTGGACATGGACAGTCCCACATTGTTCATCTTGAGGGAATCTGCCAGGAAGTTATAGCCTGTGGAGAAGTTGAACTGATCAAGGATCTTCACTTTCTTCGATCCTGTGCCTGTCGTGTCTTTCATGTCACGCACCTTGGCTTCAAGGTTGTTGCCGAGCGAGATGCTCATGGTGGCGGATTTGCCCTTGCCTGGAGCTGAGTTGATCTGTCCCTGGTAAATGTTGTAGTCGTAGGATTTCTGCACGCCGAGAGTATCCACATAATTGAACGTGCGCCATCCGTTGAAGGCTTTGCCTTTCTCAGGACTGAAGCTCATGCTGACGCTCGGAGAGACGACATGACGAAGTGCCTGTATCTTATGATACTTGCCGAAATTGTACATTCCGTAGATCCGCGTGCTCATCGAAAGTGAACCGGAATAATTGTGTGTGGCGCCGAAAGTGCCGAACTGTTTGCCCATCTCGGTCTTCACGCTGTTTGTCTCTGGATCGAAATACGCCTCGCTCTTGCGGAAAAACCAGTTCATGCCGTAACTCACATTAGGGGCCACATTCAGGTATTTGAAAAGAGTGAAATCCGGCAGTTTTATCGAAAAATTATGAGCCACGCCATTCTGGAACTTGTCAATAAAGCCAGGTTCTCCGAACTCCGAGGCCTTGAAATTGATCTTGTTCTGGATGGATGTGTTGTAACCCAGGGCGAATTTCTCGTAGAAACGCTCTTTCCCGACCCTGTTCTTGATCTTGAAAGGATAGAATGTGGAGACAGAGAAAGTGATGTTAGGCAGTGTGAATGTGTATGAGCTGTCCCTTGAGTTCTGGCTGTGCAGGGCGTTGACCGACAGGTTGAACTTTCCGTTCCAGTTCTTTGAGTATGAGATGGAAGACGAGATCTGGTTCTGGAGAGCCTCCGACACCGAATGCGAGTTGTATCGGCTGTTGGAAGGGCTGGAGAAATTGACCGACGCCGAGAATGATGTTCCAGGGTGAGCCTTGGAATCCTGTGAGTGGGACCACCTTACTCCGAAGTTCTTGCTCTGGAAGAAGTCCGTGCTCCCTTTCTCGCCTGTCTGGTCGACTGAATAGTTGACGGCCAGGTTGCCGGTGAACTTGTACTTCACCATGTACCTTGAGTTAAGATTGGCCGCCCAAGAGCCAAGGGTGTAATAGTCACCTGTCAACGACATGTCAAAATAGTCTCCCAGAACGAAGTACATGCCGGCGTCCCTCAGGTAGAAACCACGCGCGTTCTCCTCTCCGAAAGACGGCATTAGAAGTCCGGTGGCTCTGTCAGGACGCTTGGGGATGAATCCGAACGGGATTCCTATCGGGAGATCCACATCCTCCACAACGAGATGCGCCGGACCGAACACCGTCTTCTGGGATGGTTTGGTGACAACTTTCGCCGAAGACAGCTTAAGGTAATAGTGCGGATGCTCAAGATCGCAGACCGTGTACTTGCCTTTGGTTATGTTGATGGACTTGTCCGGCATCATCTTGATGTTCTTCCCGTGAAGGATGCCGTCATCCTCCTTCGTTATCATGTTCGTGATCCTGGCCTTGCGGGTGTTGAAATTGTACCGGACCTCTTCCATGTTGAATGTCTGGCTGCCCTGGGTCATCTCCGGCTGCCCCTTCCACTCTTGGGCAAGGCTGTCGTAGGTGCCTCTGGCATAGACGGTGCCGGTGGACATGTCATATTCCATGTAGTCAGCCTTCAGTTTGATGTTCTCGTAGGAGACCTCGACGTCTCCCCAGTAATACATCTTGCGTTGACCGTTGGAAAAATCCTGCCTTATGGAATCTTTCGCTCCTGAGAATGCCGGTCTGGTAAGCGAGCTTTTGTCAAGAAGAAACAACGAGTCTGCCCTTGATGTTGAGTCAGCCACCCTTAGGGAATCTCTTCTGCGGGCGATTGAGTCTTCTGCGGGCGGCAAGGAATCCTTCGCCTGTGGCAAGGTCCCGGCGGCTGGCCTGATGGAGTCCGGCGTAAACTGAGTCACAGAGGTCTTTTTCAGACTCCTGTTCCTCCTCACATCCTGCCCGAACATTGTCAGTCCAGTCAGCGCGGCAAGAGCCGCCACGAGGATAATATTATATGTATGCTTCTTGAATTGCAATTATTTTATAAATTTGCAAAAGACAAATATACTACATATTTTGGATTTACATCGCAATTTTCTTGCCGTACTTACGGCACTGTCGCTTTCAACGGCCGGATTTTTCGCTTATGCACAAAAGAATCCGTCGGCTTCGATACGTTTGTCAACCGTGGTCATAGACCCCGGTCACGGTGGCAAGGACTCCGGCTGCATAAGCCCGAGCGGAAAGACAATGGAGAAGACCTTGGTGCTGGACATATCCAAACGACTGGCCGATATGATCAAGGCAGGCTACCCGGATGTGAAGGTCATAATGACCAGAAGCGACGACACGTTTGTCACACTTCAAGGGAGGGCGGACATAGCGAACGCGAACAACGCGAACCTGTTCATCTCCGTCCACGTGAATTCCGTGCCAGGGAAGAAGAACGGCCCAAACGGCTATTCTGTGCATATCCTCGGCCAATACAACAGCAAGAACAAGGACATGTACGCCGGGAATATGGACGTGGTGCGCAGGGAGAACTCAGTCATAAAGCTTGAGGACGACTACACCACCCGCTATGAAGGCTTCGACCCGAACGATCCGGAGTCCTACATATTTATGAATCTGATGCAGAACGCCTACCTGGAGCAAAGCTTCAAGTTCGCCCAGGCAGTGGACAAGGAAATGAAGGGAGGAACGTTCCAGCATAGCCGAGGAATATCCCAGGATGCGTTCTACGTCCTGTGGCGTACGGCGATGCCATCAGTGCTCATAGAATGCGGATTCCTGTCCAACTCCGCCGACCGCGAGGCCCTGATCACCGAAAAGGGACGAGCCCGGATCGCTTCAGACATCTACGATGCGTTCAAAATCTACAAGAAGGAATATGACGGCTCGGACGCTGTCAAAGGCTCCGTAAAGGCAAAAAGCACAGGCTCTGAATCAAGCGTGGCTGAAGATGGGGTAACGGAAGTGTCTGTTAAAGAGGCTGCTTCAATTGTTTATGGAACTCAGGTTCTGGTATCTTCCAAATCAATGCCCGGCAACGATCCTTTCTTCAAAGGATATGACGTTATCAAGATGCCGGCCGGAAGACTTTTCAAGTATATCATAGGCTACTCTTCAGACTTGAACACAGCCAAGGAGATGAACCGCTCACTGAGCCGCGATTTCAAGGACTCATTTCTTGTAAAGGTTGAGAACCATACCGCGGAACGTCTGAGATAGCCCTTCTGAAATCCCGTTCTTTCACTTAATCAAAGCGTTGGAGGGACGGGATTTTTATTTTAGACAAATTCTAATTTATAACTCGCTTGATAATAGCCAATTTAAGAAAATATTTAGTCGTAAAATATTGATTACGTTAATATTACATAATTTAATTAGTGTTAAAATAGGTTCGCATAAGGAAAATAAAAATCAAAAACAATACAAAAAAAGATTTTTTATGAATTAATTTTCCCCCAATTTTGCACAAGCAAAAACGAAGAGGGAACAATTCTCTTATAATTCAAATTAATTCATTTAAAGAAATGGCTGAACTGGAAAGACATATCTCTGTCTGGAATGAGTGTCTTAGGATTTTTGAGCAGAACGTTGAACCGAAACAGTTTGACGTCTGGTTCAAGACTATAGTTCCCGTTTCTCTCGAAGGCTCTACATTGACGGTCGAGGTTCCGACCGATTTCTTCAGAAGTTATCTTGAGGACGCTTTCCTACCAATAATAAAGATGACACTCCGAAGAGTGATCGGGCAGGACGCAAGGCTGCTCTACAAGATCCATCCTGTACAGAAGGAACGCGCGATGGTATTCACCGCGTCGCACGGCAACGTACCGGAGAACAAGCCGGTGACGATCAACACGTTCCAGCCATCGGGCAATCCGAGTCCGTTCGTCTTTCCGGGGATCCAGAAACTCAAGATCAACCCGAGGCTGAACCCGGTCTATTGCTTTGACAACCTTATAAAAGGGGAGTGCAACAAGATGGGCTACAATGCGGGAATAAGCATCTCAGACAAGCCTGGCAAGACTCCGTTCAACCCGTTGTTCATCTTCGGTGGCCCGGGACTTGGCAAGACCCATCTCGCGCAGGCGATCGGTATCGCCATCCACGAAGCCTACCCGGATCTTGTTGTCCTCTATGTCACCGGCAACGAGTTCAGGACCCAGTACGTCAATGCGGTCAGTGTACAGAACAAGCTGACTGACTTCATGGCCTTCTACATGAGGATCGATGTCCTCATAATGGATGACATCCAGGAACTGAACGGCCCGGCCTCGCAGAACGCGTTCTTCAACATATTCAATCATCTTCATCAGTCCGGCAAGCAGCTGGTGTTCACCTCCGACCGCTCTCCGGCAGACTTGAAGAACTTCGAGGAGAGGCTGCTTTCGCGCTTCAAGTGGGGCTTGTCCATCGAATTGGCCAAGCCTGACCACGACACAAGGCTGGCCATGCTGAAGGCAAGATGCGTCCGCGAGGGTGTATCCGTCAGCGATGAGGTGCTGGAGCTTCTTGCGAACAGGATACGCTCGAACTTCAGGGAATTGGAAGGAGCGCTTATCTCTCTGATTGCCAACGCCACCCTTTGCCACGAGGAAGTCACGAAGGAATTGGCCGAACAGGTCACCGGCAACATCGTAAGCGAGGATCAGAATGAAATCTCCATCGACAAGGTTCAGGAAGTTGTCTGCGAATATTTCAACATCACCCGCGAGACCCTGCTCTCCAAATCAAGGAAGAGGCAGATCGTCCAGGCCAGGCAGATAGCCATGTTCATGAGCCGCAACCACATAAACGGCTGCTCCCTGTCAACGATTGGTATGGAACTTGGAGGGAAAGACCACGCTACAGTGCTGCACGCCTGCACGACTGTGTCGGACCTTATGACAACAGACAAGACGTTCAAGCAATACGTGACCGACATAGAAAAGATGCTTGTGCCTGTGGCAAGATAATAAAGGTGCCAAATGAATTCAGAAAAAGTACTCTCAATCTTCAAGGAAATCACACGGATTCCAAGGGAGTCCGGACACGAAGAGCCGATGACTGCCTTTCTTCAGCGTTTCGCCGGGGAGAGGCATCTTGAATGTAAAACCGACAAGACAAACAATGTCTGCATAGTCAAGGAAGCCAGCAAAGGCAAGGAGAATGTGCCTACGCTCGTTCTTCAGGGACATCAGGATATGGTCTGCGAGAAAAGAAGCGGCGTTCAGCACGACTTCCTCAAGGATCCTATTGAATATGTCATCGAGGATGGCTGGATGGTCGCCAAGGACACCACGCTCGGAGCCGATGACGGAATCGGTGTCGCCGCGATGCTCGCGCTTCTGGACAGTGACCTTCCGATGGGGAAGATCGAGTGCGTGTTCACCATCTCTGAGGAGACCGGAATGGACGGGGCCTTCGGAATGGAACCTGGCTTCTTCACCGGCAGGACTCTCATCAATCTTGACTCTGAGGATGAGGGGCAGATGTTCATCGGTTGCGCCGGCGGCCTTGACACGACAGCCGTGTTCAATTACAAACAAGAAGATTTCAAAGAAGGCTATAAGCCGGTAAGACTGGAGATCGGCGGAGCGCTCGGCGGACACAGCGGAGATGACATCAACAAGGGCCGCGCGAACACGGTGCAGCAGATGGCGCGTTTCCTATATTCAGAAATGGCTTATGGACTTCAGCTTGTTATGCTGAAAGGCGGCAACAAGCCGAACGCGATAGCGAGGGAGTGCGAGGCAATCATCACCGTTCCGGACGCGGACGCCACAATCGCGAGACTCACCTCGTTCGGCAAGGATCTGAGGAATGAATATTTCAGGACGGATCCAGATTTGAGCTTCAGCGGCGAGACGTACAGATGCACCGAGAAGCCGATCCAGAGCGATGTCGCAAGGAGGCTGATCGCATCTCTCTTCGCCTGCCCGCACGGAGTCGAGACTATGAGCCAGGACATTCCGGGACTCGTGGAGACTTCGACAAACCTGGCGGCCGTAAGGATGAACAAGCAGGGAAGGATCGAGGTCATCACAAGCCAGCGCAGCTCGACCGGTTCGGCAAGAAAGATGATGGCCGCCAAGGTGGAGGCCAACTTCCTGCTCGCCGGAGCCGAAGTGACCCATCTTTCTGAATATCCAGGGTGGAAGCCGAACCTCGATTCCCACATTCTGCGCGTGTGTGTGGATTCGTACAAGAAACTGTTCGGATGCGAGCCGGAGGTCAAGGCCATTCACGCCGGACTTGAGTGTGGACTTTTCGGGGAGAAGTTCGGGGATCTGGATATGATTTCCTTCGGTCCGACCCTCAGGGGTGTGCATGCTCCGGGCGAGAAGCTTGAGCTTGCGTCCCTTGACAAGTTCACCGAGCATCTTGTCGATGTCGTCACGAATTTTGAATAATATGGTAAAGATAGCCCCTTCAATACTATCCGGCAATTTCCTCAATCTAGAGCCGGACATCAGGATGGTCAACGGGAACGCCGACCTGATTCACATCGATGTGATGGACGGCAGTCTCGTACCGAACATCTCGTTCGGGTTTCCGGTGATGGAGGCTATCGCCAAGGCCGTGACCGTCCCGATGGACGTCCACCTGATGATCATCAATCCGGACAAGTACATCGAAAGATTCGCCAAATGCGGAGCGAACCTGATAAGCTTCCATCTGGAGGCCGCTGACCAGGCCGGCAAGGATCCAAAGGAGATCATAGGGATGATCAAAGCCTGTGGAGCGAAAGCCGGACTTGCGATCAACCCGGATGTGCCCGTCGAAAGGCTTTTCCCATACATCGAGGATGTGGACTTCTTCCTGATAATGTCGGTATTCGCCGGATTTGGGGGACAGAAATTCATCCCGGAATCCATCGACAGGATCAAAACTCTGAAGGCAGAGATGGACAGAAGGGGGGTCGTGAAGGACATCGAGGTTGACGGCGGGGTGTCATCCGCCAACGCAAGGATTCTGGCCGAAGCCGGAGCGACAATGCTTGTGGCCGGAAGTTCGGTATTCAAGGCGGAGGATCCTGCCAAGGCTATTGCTGAGCTTCGTTAGATAACATAGCTTATTTCCTTAAAGGCGAACTCTAAACGTTCGCCTTTTTCTGTTTCGAGACAGAGCAGGCCACGGTCGGTGACACCAACGATTCTCGCACGTATTGACGCGCCTGTCGAGCAGACTACATATTCATTGAAAGTGCCGACGCGGTAGAGTCTGCTGACATATTCCTCAGCGTTGTCGTAGTGTCCAAGCCTCCTTTTCAGGAAGCGGCAAAGTTTGGGAAGCTGGTCTTTGAGATCATATTCCCTGCCGGTCAGCATCGCCATCGAGACGGGGTTCAAAAGTTGTGGCGGAAACTCCTTTTGGTTGACATTCAGGCCGATTCCGATGACGCTTGCCGTCAGGGAGTCTCCGCAAAGGGTGTTCTCAATGAGTATTCCGCATATTTTCCTGTTCCTGACATAGATGTCGTTCGGCCATTTGACCGTGGCCACAATCCCTTCATATTCAAGGTAATCAAGCACGCCCAAGGTGACGCTCCGGCTTATCGGGAACTGCCTTGAGGCCTTCAATGGCGGATAGGCTCCGTCCCCAAACTTCATCACCAGAGAGAATGTGAGGTTTTCTCCGGGCCGTGCGGACCATGAATTACCCCGCTGGCCACGCCCTGAGGTCTGATGTAGAGCCGCCAGGACTGACAGATTGTCAATCCCTGAAATATTTCTTAGGGCTTCATTATTAGTCGAATCGACCTCATCGAGCCATTGTATGTCAACTTCCTCTTTCATTGGTTCAGAATTTGTCGTATATTTGTATATTTGATTGTAATTGCAAAAATATAAAACATTCTCAATATGATTACACACGATTTGCGGGTTATGGCCGACGCTATGCTCGACAAGAAAGCACAAAACGTAATTGACATAGATCTCAGGCCGCTGGGAACCGCAATCACTGACCATTTTATGATCTGCAACGCTGACTCCACCACCAACGTCAACGCCATAGCCGACAATGTCATCGACAAGATGCGGGAGGAAGGCAGAAAGCCTCTCCGTACCCAGGGTCTGGAGAATAATTTCTGGATAATCCTGGACTATGGGGATATCGTCGCTCATATATTCCTTACGGAATACCGCCAGTTCTACAGGCTGGAGGAGCTCTGGGCCGACGCTCCGCACAAGGAATACAAGGAGAGACGCGTTCCTAAAACAAAAAAGACAGAGACAGATGCCGAATAACGCAAATTCGCCGAAAGGCAATGATCCAAGAAGGAAGGTTATCCGCGTGAGATTCAATTTCTCGTGGCTTTACCTTATTCTTATCCTTGGCATAGGTTGGCTGCTGCTCAACAACAGCGGGGCCAATCCTCAGAAGATAGAATGGGCCGAGGTCCAGGAGATGTTCCTCAAGGGCGACATCAAGGAGATTGATTTCGTGAGGAACGACTTCAAGGGCAACATCACCGTGCGCCCGGACAGGCTCAACAAATATGCTGACAAGTTTGGCGGCAAGGTTCCGGCCAGCTCGCCTCATTTCATATTCCTGGTCTCCGACAAGTTCGACGCCGAGAAGGAGTTCGGTGAGCTGAACGCCAAGCTTACTCCGGACGAGAGTCAGGTCAAGATTGTGATGGAGAACGACAGCAGGATGTGGTCAAGCGTCCTTGAATGGATAATTTTCCCGATCCTGCTCATCGTTATGTGGATCTGGATGTTCCGTGGCTTCAGCAGGAATATGGGCGGAGGCAGCGGCGGTCCCGGCGGAGTGTTCAATGTCGGTAAATCCACCGGCAAGCTCGCCGACAAGGAGAAGGTCAACGTCACATTCAAGGATGTCGCGGGTCTGTACGGAGCCAAGGAAGAGGTGATGGAGATCGTGGACTTCCTCAAGAATCCTAAGAAATATACAGCCCTCGGAGGAAAAATCCCTAAGGGAGCCCTTCTGGTAGGCCCTCCGGGTACCGGAAAGACATTGCTGGCCAAGGCAGTGGCAGGGGAAGCCAACGTTCCGTTCTTCTCGATTTCCGGTTCGGATTTCGTAGAGATGTTCGTCGGTGTCGGTGCTTCCAGGGTCCGTGACCTGTTCCGTCAGGCGAAGGAAAAAGCACCTTGCATCGTGTTTATCGACGAGATCGACGCTGTCGGAAGGGCCAGAGGGAAGAATGTCGGATTCTCTTCAAATGACGAGCGAGAGAACACTCTCAACCAGCTTCTTACCGAGATGGACGGATTCGACACAAATTCAGGTGTGATAATCCTTGCGGCCACAAACAGGGCTGACATCCTCGACAAGGCGCTTCTGCGCGCCGGACGTTTCGACCGCCAGATTCACGTGGATCTTCCGGAACTGAAGGAAAGGGAAGAGATATTCAAGGTTCACACACGCAACCTCAAGGTCGCTCAGGACTTCGACCTCGGATTTATGGCCCAGCACACGCCGGGCTTCTCCGGGGCGGACATCGCCAATGTCTGCAACGAGGCGGCGCTCACAGCGGCAAGAAGAAACAAGAAGGAGATTGATCGTCAGGATTTCCTTGACGCTGTTGACAGGATTGTAGGAGGACTTGAGCGCAAGGGCTCGATCATGACTCCGGCGGAGAAGAGGACGACGGCATACCATGAGGCCGGACATGCTACTGTGGGATGGCTGCTGCCATATTCAGATCCAGTGTTCAAGGTCAGTCTCATCCCGAGAGGGGATGCGCTCGGCTTGACTTGGTACCTTCCGGACGAGAGAAAAATCCTGTCCAAGTCCTATCTCATGGACAAGATGTGCGCGTTGATCGGCGGACGTGTGGCCGAGGAAATCATCAATGGGGAGCCGGCCACGGGCGCGTTGAACGATCTTGAGAGACTTACCCGCATGGCCTACAACATGGTGCAGTACTACGGAATGAGCGAGAAGGTCGGCGAGGTTTCGTTCTATGACTCGACCGGATCAAAGGGCTACGACCTCACCAAGCCTTACAGCGAGAAGACCGCCGAGCTTATGGACCAGGAGGTCAAGGATCTTGTCAAAGAGATTCACGACAGAACCTACAGGATTCTGACCGAGCATAAGGAAGGCTTCGTCAAGATGGCTCAGATTCTCCTTGAGAAAGAGGTGATCTTCGCCGAGGACATCGAGAAGATTTTCGGTCCGAAGGTGAAACCAGCTGAGGATGCGGAACCCGCCAAGGCTCAGGCAACCGAGAGTGACACACAGATAACCGAGGCTGGAAATGAATAACGTTGTCGTCAGATCCATTTCAGGCGTGGTCTTCATCCTTGCGATGTTGGCCTGCCTGATGTTCAATAAGTTCCTGTTCGCCGGACTGATAATATTCATAATGTCCGTGATGCTGCTGGAATTCTACCACATCACGATGGGGAACAGCTACACCTTCTCTAAGGTGCTGGCGATCATCGCCGCGATCTTCCTTTTCGGACTGCTGTTCGCCACGGCTTCCTATCATATTCCGATAAGATTCGTGGCCTTCGCGATGGTTCCGATCTTCATCGTGATGATCAACTCACTGTACGTCAAGGACAAGGATGAATACGGCAAATTCTCGAACATCTACACTGGGCTTTTGTACATCGCGGTTCCGATAGCGCTATCAAACCTCATCGCCTTTGACAAGGCCGGGAACTTCAGCGGCAACCTGCTCCTTTGCTTTTTCATCATAATATGGTGCTCGGATGTCGGGGCGTTCGCCTTCGGAATATCTCTCGGCAAGATATTCCCGCAAAAACTCTTTCCGTCCGTGTCGCCAAAGAAGACTTGGATCGGATTCATTGGCGGACTTGTCAGTTCGGTTCTGGCGGCGTTCGCTCTTTATGAGTTCGGAATATTGAAGTTCCCTCTCATCCACTGCCTCATCCTGTCATTTATAATGTCCGTGACCGGAGTCTATGGCGACCTGTTTGAGTCTCAATGGAAAAGAGTGTACGGAGTCAAGGACTCTGGAAAAATCATCCCTGGACACGGAGGCTTTCTGGACAGGTTCGACAGCACGTTGATGGCGATGCCGTTCGGGGCGATCTATCTGGCGATCTTTGATCTGCTATAATTAATAATAACTTGATAATCAATTAATGAATATACAAGCGATATGAAGAAGATAATAGTTGATAAGGACTCGCACGGAACGATAGGCATCAACTGGGCTGTGATAGCGGTCCTGATAGCGTGCACGTGGATATTCATACACAATCTGTTCATTTCAATCCCGATCACGGTCATCCTGCTCGCCTTTGCTTTCTTCGTTTTCTGGTTCCACAGGGTTCCGGAAAGGGTGATACCGGAGGGAGACAGCAAGATTATAACTTCCGTCGCCGACGGCAAGGTTGTGATCGTGGACCGGGTCTATGAGAAGGAATATTTCAAGGACGACCGCATCCAGGTGTCGATATATATGGACTTCTTCGATGTCCACACTAACTTCTGGCCGATGGACGGGGTGATTTCCTACTATAAATATCATCCGGGAAAGTATCTGCTTGCCTTCCTGCCAAAGGCCTCGGAAAAGAATGAGCATTCGTCCACGGCGATCTGCAATGAGCACGGTGAGATTCTGTTCAGGCAGATAGCCGGCACATTCGCCAGAAGGATTGTCTGCTACTCGAAAGAGAATTACGAGGTTGAGAGGGGGCAGCAGTGCGGGATCATCAAGTTCGGCTCACGAATCGACATATTCCTTCCGCTTGACGCTGATGTCAAGGTGAAGGAAGGTGATTTCACCAGAGCCTGCGAGACGGTTATCGCAGAACTTAAATAACTTGCGACTGGTCTTTCTCGATCAGTTCAACAAGACGATCCACGGCTTCCGTGTCCTGAATATGCTTCAGCACGGGAGTCTTTCCTTTATAGATGGTGACCTTGTGGTTGCCTTCGCCGACATATCCCCAGTCGGCGTCGGCCATCTCGCCGGGACCGTTCACGATGCAGCCCATCACGGCGATGACGGTGTTCTTAAGATGAGAGGTTCTCGCTTTAACTTCCTCAAACGCTTTCTGAAGGTCGTACATAGTTCGCCCGCAACCTGGACAAGCGACATATTCCGGCTTATAGAAACGTCTTCGCGAGGCCTGCATCAACTCATCGACAAGATAGGATCCGATTCCGGATTCCTGAATCGAAATCTTGTCGCCGGAATCGTCCACGTACGTGCCAGTGAGTTCGAGCTCGTCCAAAGTCTTGTCCAACAGCCTCTTACCGAAATCACACGCGACATCTAACAAAAGTGTTTCCCGAGATGGGGCGTCGTAAACAGCGACAGCCTTGCGTCCCTGAAGGCTTATGGAAGTCATAGAGGAGACAATCTTGTGCCCATAACGCGCGGCAAGATAACGTGCGGCTGGAAGTTCATCCTCCGGATCCTCGGTCAGAGAGACGCGCACCGTATCGCCGATTCCTTCAGACAACAGGGTAGATATCCCGACACAAGACTTGATCCTGCCGCTGTCACCGTTGCCGGCCTCCGTGACACCGACGTGGAGAGGGTAAATCACCCCGTTTTCCTTCATCGCGGCCATTAGTTTTCGGTACGCTTCGACCATAACAATAGTGTTACTCGATTTTAGCGACACCACAACATTATAGAAATCAGCCTCTTCACACATCTTCAGCCATTCCAAGGCCGCCTTGGCCATCGCCTCGGGAGTGTTGCCATAAAGATTGGTGATGTAGTCGCCCAAAGAGCCGTGATTGACACCGATACGTATTGCCGTTCCATTTTCCCGGCAGACTTCGATGAGTCTGGCGAACTGTTTACGGGCTTCATTGTGGTCCCTGTGGAAATTTCCGGGATTGATTCTGACCTTCTCCACAAACGGAGCGACCATAATCGCTGTCTGTGAGGAAAAATGGATGTCCGCCACTATCGGTACATTGATTCCAAGTTCCTTCAACCGGGATTTAATGGACTTCACACACTCCACATCTGCGGGTCCCGGCACGGTTATGCGGATCATTTCCGAGCCAGCCTCATAAAGTCTGACACACTGTGCAACCGTCGCGTCCACATCTGAAGTGTGGGTGTTGCACATCGTCTGGACAACAATCGGGTTGCCCGCTCCGATCAGGACATTACCTGCCTTTGCCGTCAATGTTCTCATTCTGCGTTGGATAATAAACCTGTTGATAAGCCTCACGTCTCAGCTGAGCCTTGCCGCGGCCTGTTCTTCTTGTCAGTTGGAAATACATTCCCGCTGTCACCATGATATCAAACGGGTATGCGAAACGATAGTAATCCTTGCTGTAGTAATCAGGATCATAGATGGTTCCCCAGGAATATCTTACATTGGCGTTTATGTGGAACTCGACAGGATCGAAGACAAGTCCGAAACCAATTCCGCCGCAGATTCCGTAATCAAGCCTTCGGTCGGTGTCTTTGAATGAATTGACCAAAGATTCACTTACATAATCACCTGTACGTTTGATATTCAGTCTATAGCCGCCATAGATTCCAGCCTCCGCCATAACTTTGTAGTGAAGGCCGTCAAGATGGAGATGAGCCATGAACGGAATCTCCGCCACATCCATGATAGCCTGAGTCGCATTCTCGATGCTTGGAGTGACCTTTGTGTCTTTGTCTTCCTTGAACTTATAGCCTTCATGGCTGTACCGCAAGCCTACCTTGAAACCAAAGTAAGGCATATACCCGAACATCTTGCCATAGCGGGTGTAGAATATTCCGAAAGTGTTCGGAGAGAACAATGTCGTCTGAGAATACGCCGGATTGAAAGACATACGGCTGAACGACACTCCATACTCCACTCCGATCAGGGAATAGTCGTTCACCTCAAAGACCCGGTTGAGCTTGACTGTGTCCAGATACGCGTCTGAATACGCCTCCGCCGGTGCCTTCAGACTGTCCAAAAGCACAGGTTCCGGCTTGACCTTACGCACACGGCCCCGGGACTTCACCTTGGACTGGACATTGACCGTATCCACCGGATTCTGCCCGATGGCCACTGAACAGACCAAGATGGCGAACGCTGTAAGAATATATTTGATTGTCCTCATGTTAAGTGTCATTATTTGAAGAATGTCGCCAGATCCAGTTCCTGTTCGATCTCGCTTCTTTCCGGAATATCGAACAGATCGCTGTCCTTCGTCATCAGGAACTTCACCTTTTCAGGCTGTCTGTGGGCAAGAAGGTTTCCGGAATCCACTATACCGTTGCGGTTGAGATCCTCAGTGATCCTGAGGGAATACTTTCCTTTCTTTAGGTACGGAAACTCCAAGACAGAGTCTGACTCAATCACATAACTGCGAATAATGCCGGATTTCCTCTCATCAAGAAGGTCTATGATGTATTTGTTGCCGTTCACACCTGTAAGCGTCAGCTTGAAGTGGCTCAGATTGTCATCGTTCGGGAGCGAGACTTTGACCTCAGTGCTGTCGTTCCAATACCCGTTGATGTCCTTGAAGGCTCTTTCCGGAACCTTGAAAGTATATTCATAGCCCGTCTGGATCTTGATTTGAGGGGTGATGTTGTATTTTCTCAGGTTCAGCGAATCGCGTTCTATCTTGAATTTCTCGACCTGTTCTTTCTGTCTTGGATTTATCGATTTGAAAACCAGCGAGTCGAAAGCTCCCAGGATCGGTGGATAATCGAATTCCAGCGTGATTCCGTTTTGCTCGAAGGTCTCCGGCGTGGCTTTCAGACTCAGGCCGCAGATCGTGTCCTTGTGCTCGATTTTCTTGCGGGCGGCCCTGGATTTGGGCTTGTTCTCATCCACAAGGCTGACCTTCTCAGTCACAGGAGCCAGAACACCAAGAGTGTCCGTCTTCCAATATTTCACCCAAAGATGAAGGGAGTCAGGCATCGGTCTCTGATTGTTAAGCCAGAGAAGGAGGCTGTCTTTCTCGATGTTGAACTCAGTGATGACATCATTGGCCGGAAATCCTTGGAACCAAAGGGAATCAATCCTGGTGTCCGGAGCCATGAATGTTACATAGCCGGCCCTGTCGCCTGTTCTCTTATTGTTCATCAGCATTTGCTTGGAAGGCCTTTCCCTGAACACATTAAGTCTGAGTTCCGCCTTTCTGGACTGACATGCGACGGTGTCCTTCATGTCAAACTTTTTCAATTCAGCCACAGTGTCGTTCACCACATTCACAGGCCTGAACAAAGTGTCCAGAAACGCTATCCTGTCCTCATCGGGTTCGTAGATGTTGTTACCGTTGCCGTCCACGATGGCATAGACACGGAACACAGTGTCCTGAATATTCTGGAGAGCGAAATAGCCCCAGTCATCGGTTTTCACCGCCGCGACAGGACGTTCAAGAAAGACCGCTGAATCCCTCTGATCCTTATAAAGCATGACGGTGGCCCCTTTGATCGGCATCAATGTGTTACAGTCTTGAACAAGGCCGGTAACGTACATTGAATCTATAGAGTCTCCCGTCGAGAACACCGTGGTGAATCCAGGGAACATATTCCCTTCATTATTGTCGGCGATCGCTCCTGTCAAGTCAAGGGTGTATGTCGTGTTCGGAAGCAGGTCTTCCTCGAAATAGACAATCACCGTCTTGCCTCTCATCTTGTATTTCGGACTTTTTTGCTGAGGAGGGGAGAGATAGATGCCTTTCGGATCCTTGACAGTGACATATTCATCGAATGTGAACGCAACCTTGGTTCCATGTACAGGAACGGAAACCGCCCCCGGCTGAGGTACAACCCTTCTGACCACAGGCGGGATAGTGTCCTTGAGTCCACCTGTGGGAGCCTGTGTCGTGTTGGCGCATGACGGCTGGAAAACGGAAAGCACCAGAAGCGTCATCGCCGGAACCAAAGGGAAAAATCTTGTAAGAAATTTTTTCATCGCGGATCGTGTATATTCAAAAATCAGGCTCAGATCTCGGTTCTGACCACACTTTTTATACCATCTATGGAATTCAACCTGCGGATCATCCTCTCCATGGCGGCCTTGTCGTGGACATAAAGATCTATGTAGCCGGAAAATATTCCTTCATCGGTACTCAGATAGACCTTGCGCATATTCACTCCCATGACCAGAGAGATGTAGCGGGAGATCTCGTTCAGCAGACCGACCCGGTCAACTCCCTTGATGGAGAGGCGCACCGGAAAAGATTGGCTGTCGTCATCCTCCCACTGAGGCACGACAACCCAGTCTCCATGCTTGGAGGCGATGCTGTCAGCCACCGGGCACGATTTCTTGTGCACTGTCACCGTTCCGTCAGGAGACTTGATGCCGATGACCGGGTCTCCTGGGATAGGCCGGCAACAGGATGCGATGACATAATCACTCTTCTCCTTTCTCGTGGCCTCCTTCCTCTTCCCGAACCAAGGGAAAGACCAGGAATGGCTTTTGTCCGCCTTGCCTGAAGCCAAAACCTCCGAAAGGTCGCCTAACTTCAGAATGCCAACCCCTATCCTGAAGAACATCTCCTCGGAATTCCCTCCAGGTATCGCGAAATGCTCCAAAAGAATCTCTATGGAGTCATTGTTCATTCTATAGCCAAGTGACTCAAGCTGCTCCGAGAGCATTTTCCTGCCCAGTTCGGCAAGTTCTTTCTTATGTCCCTTGAAATAGTCTATGACAACGTTCCTCGCATGTCTGGTCTGAAGGAACTGAAGCCATTCGCGTTTTGGACGTTCAACCTCCGCGGTGATGATCTCCACCTGATCTCCGCTCCTGAGCACATGGGAAAGGGGCACAAGCTTCATGTTCACCTTCGCGGCTATGGCCTTGTTACCGATCTCAGTGTGGATGCTATAGGCGAAGTCAAGCGCTGTGGCGCCTTTCAGGATGGATTTCTGGTCTCCCTTAGGGGTGAACACAGTGATTTCGCTGCTGGTTAGGTCATTATGTATTATGTCAAGCAGTTCCAGCGCGTTCACGTCCGGATTGACAAGGATCTCCTTCACCTTGGCCAGCCACTTGTCCATCTCGCTGTCGTTCTCGCTGATGTAGCCCTCCTGCTTGTAGGTCCAATGGGCGGCGATGCCCTTCTCGGCGATGTCATCCATCCGCTTCGAGCGGATCTGGACCTCAATCCATATTCCCCTGTCGCTCATCAGGGTGCAGTGAAGCGCCTCATAGCCATTGCTTTTCGGATGCTTCACCCAATCGCGTACACGATCCGGCTTGTAGCGGTATATTCCTGTTATTATAGAGAATATGTGGTAGCACTGGTCGCGCTCGCTTTCCTTGGTGTCTGCCGGCGGTGTGAAGACAATCCTCAGAGCATAAAGGTCATAGACTTGATCAAAGGTGATGTTCTTGGTCTGCATCTTGTGCCAGACCGAATATGGAGTCTTGACCCGCTTGCGGATCTCGAAATTGAATCCGGCTTTTTTCAAGGCCTCGTCTATAGGAGTTATGAAATCGTCTATCTGCTTGCCTCTGCCGCTAAGATTGCTGTTGATCAACCCGCTGATCTCCTTGTAAGCGTCAGGTTCCTTGTACTTCAGCCAGATGTTCTCCATCTCGGACTTTATCTCGTAAAGGCCGAGGCGATGGGCGAGGGGAATGAATATGAACATCGTCTCGCTGAGAATCTTATCCCGCTTGTATTCAGGCATATACTCAATCGTGCGGCAATTGTGGAGGCGGTCGGCGAGCTTTATCAGCACGACCCGCACGTCATCGTTCAACGTCAGCAGGATCCGCTTGAAGTTCTCCGCCTGAAGGCTCTTGGCGTTGGCATCATTGAGTTTCTTGCTGCGGTCCTCGTTGTCGAGCACGTTCTTGATCTTGGTCAGGCCGTCCACAAGACTTGCGATCTTGTCACCGAAGAGCTTGCGTATGTCATCCACCGTATAGTCAGTGTCTTCCACGACATCGTGGAGCAAGGCGGCCGCGATGGACTTGTACCCAAGCCCGATGTCGCTCACGACAATTTTTGCTACCTCGATAGGATGGATTATGTATGGCCCGCCAGAGCGACGGCGGACATTCTTATGGGCTTCATTCGCGAAATCGAACGCTTTCTGGACCACGTCCAGCTCCTGCTGGTTCGCGCAGCGTTTCTCCGCCGCGGCCTTAAGCTGTGCGTAACTCTGACGAATCAGTTCGTAGTCTTGTTCTGTGAATTGTGAGAAACTCATATTTCAACCAAATCTTTGTCACAATCCAAACCTGTGGAAGTGCCGTCGCATTCCTCCAAAGTCTGGAAAGTGTATGAAAACTGTGCTCCGTACATTATTATAAGCCATCCGAACCTCATCCAAACCATAAAGAGGGGAATGGCGGCGATTGTTCCGTAAACCGCGTTGAGGCGCATCACAAACACCTGTGTCTCAAGGTAAAGATATTGCAACGCCGTGAACGCCACGCCAGCTATGACTGCGGCCTTGAAGGCATTGGAATATTTCACGTCCACGGCAGGAATATACTTGTACATAGCGGAGAATATCAAAGTGGCCACGACACCCGTGATGACCCAGCCAAGGAAAGACTTTATCGAAGCAGTGACCCCGATCCAGTTTGGAATCAGATCCAGAACGTGCGAGTACACGATCGTTCCTGAATATAGGATCAACACCACGAACGGGGTCAGGAACAGCAGGACGAGATCAAATCCGAAACTCTTTATGAACGGCCTTTTCCTGACTCTCCACACATTGTTGAAGACGGTCTCCACGCGCATCATCATCCAGATGACGAGCCAGACGAAAGTCAAGGCGCTGACAAGTCCGAAAATGTCGTTGGTGGCCGAAGAAAGGATTTTGTCGGCGGAATTGAGCACGGTGTCGATGATTCCTTGATTGACATTGGCCGAATAGAGAACCTCCTTCAGTTTGTCCGCGAGACCGAAACCGTTGGTGACAGCGAACGCGACAGCGATGAAAGGCACGAAAGCCATAGTGCAGAAATAGCTCAGAGCCACGGTCTGGAATCCTATGGCGTGGTCCGCGAAATCCTTGAACGTCTTTGTGACGATCCTGCCCAGGTTGACAAACCGTGCCTTGGCCTTGGACAACTCCGTCACCTCGATGTCCCAGATGTCCTCACGGAAGAACTTCACCGTCCTCCGCGACCAACGCACAATGTTATTTATCAAAACCTTAAGCATTAATATTCAATTAAAACATTCCTGAGAACAGGTCCGGTTCAACATTCTGCTCCTTTGCGGCGGTGCCGCCGGCGGCCTGAGGGAGCATATTCCTGAACTCTTCCTCGCTGATGATTCTGACGCCAAGGTCTCCGGCCTTTTTCATCTTCTCCGGCCCCGGTTTGATTCCTGCTAAAAGGTATGAGGTCTTTCCGCTTACGGAAGAGCTGTTCTTGCCACCGTTGGCCTCGATCAGCCGCTTCATCTCGTCCCTTGAGACGCTGAAGTTTCCTGAAATCACAATCGTCTTTCCGGCCAAGGCGTCTGACGCGGCGGTCTTCGCCTCCATGGAGAACCGGATTCCGGCCGCCTTTAGCCTTTCGATGTCAGCAAGATGCCTGGAATCTCGGAAATATTCGAAAACACTGTCAGCGATCACCTCGCCGACATCCTGGACCTCAAGCAACTGTTCCTTTGTGGCGGTTGCGATCGCGTCTATATTCCCGAAATGACGTGCGATCTCCTTTGCCGTGGTCTCTCCGACATAACGGATGCCAAGGGCGAACAACACGTGGTCAAACGTCACTTTCTTTGATGCCTCAAGACTGCTAAGAAAACGTACGGCCGAGCGTTCCTTCCATCCGTCCAGCAAGAGCAACTGCCCTTTGGTCAATGAATAGAAGTCCGCAGGGGTCCTGACAAGCCCGAGGTTGTACATCTGCTCGATCGTCGCGTCTCCAGCAAGCACATTCATCGCCTTGCGGCTGAGGAAGTGAACCAGCTTGCCCTTTATCTGGGTAGGGCAGCCGTCAATGTTCGGACAGAACCACTTGGCCTCGTCATCTTCCTTGACCAACGCCGTCCCGCAGTCCGGACACACCTCCGGGAAAACCGGCCTGACAGCGTCCGACGGCCTGAGCGAGAGATCTACATCGATGATCTTAGGAATGATCTCACCGCCTTTGATGATCGTCACTGTGTCGCCGACTCTGATGTCCATCTGCGAGATAAAGTCCTGATTGTTAAGGGTTGCCCTCTTAACAACCGTACCGGCCAGCTGGACAGGAGCCAGATTGGCGACCGGAGTCACGGCTCCAGTACGACCGACCTGATAGGTGATTGAGAGCAGTTTCGTGTGCGCCTCCTCCGCCTGGAACTTGAAAGCGACCGCCCAGCGCGGCGACTTGGCGGTGTAGCCAAGCGCACTTTGGTAAGCCAACTCATTGATTTTAATCACGATTCCATCCGTGGCGTACGGCAGGAACTTCCTTTCGGTGTCCCAATAATGGATATATTCCTCAATCTCGTCTATTCCGTGGACGATCTTCCTCTTGTCGGAAACCGGCAGTCCCCACGATGCCGCCGCATTCAGCGCGTCATTATGCGTCGCGAACGAAACGCTCTGGCTTGGAATATGATAGAGCGTGCACATCAGCCCTCTCCTCGCGACCTCGGACGGGTCAAGCAGTTTCAACGAACCAGAGGCCGCGTTCCTCGGATTGGCGAAAGGCGGATCCTCATTGTCCTCGCGCTCCTTGTTCAGTCGGTCAAATGAATCGTACGGCATCAGCACCTCGCCCCTGATCTCAAACTCCTCCGGCCAGCCGGTACCTTTCAATTTTTCGGGAATATTACTGATTTTAAGAGCGTTGGCCGTCACGTCATCCCCGACCACACCGTCACCTCTGGTCAAAGCCCTGAACAGTTTCCCGTTCCGGTAGGTCAGGCAGATAGCCGTGCCATCGAACTTCAGCTCGCAGGAATATGTGAACTTCACCTCTCCGAGATCCTTTTCGGCCCGGCGCACGAAATCCTCTATCTCACCGATGTTGTACGTGTTGCCGAGGGAGAGCATCGGGTACTTGTGCGTGTACTGGGCGAATTCCTTGCGGACGGCAGGCTCGGCGTTCGTCCCCATACTTTGGTCAAGGTCGCTGCCGACCTTCTGGGTAGGGGAGTCAGGAGTGAGGAGGTCAGGATATTCCTTCTCCAGATCCTCCAGCTCGCGCATCAGGTGGTCATATTCAAAATCGCTCATCGTCGGAGCGTTGTCCACATAGTACCGCCTGCTGTTCTCCCTGAGGATGTTCCGGAGTTCCTCGACACGTATTTTGGCCTGCTCGTGATCCATATCAGCAAAGTTCTTTGTAAAGAATACAAATTTAACGAAAATTGTCGGCTTTCCGTTCAAAAGAATCAAGAAGTTGGCCGAAATTTCACCTTGAACTACTTTTTTGAAAAGTTAAAACTGTTTCTTAAATTTGTGCCCGGTTTTACGAACATACAAATTTCTAAATCATTCGTATATGAAAGATTCAATCATCATTCTGTGCGGCGGCGGCCCGGCACCGGGAATGAACACCGTCGTGTTCTCAGTCGCCAAGACTTTCCTTTCAAACGGTTACAGGGTCATCGGACTTCACGAAGGCTACACCGGACTCTTCCGTAAGGAGGCCCGCACCGAAGACATCGATTTCTTCAAGGCTGACGCTTACTTCAACAGAGGTGGTTCCTACCTCCAGATGAGCCGTTTCAAGCCGACCAACGAGGATTTCGAGCAGAATTTCAACCTTGCCCTCTTCCAGGACAACAACGTGAAGCTTCTCGTGACCGTGGGCGGTGACGACACAGCCTCCACAGCCAACAGGATCGCCAAGTTCCTTGAGGCCAAGAACTATCCGATCCACAACATCCACGTCCCTAAGACGATCGATGACGACCTTCCATTGCCTAACAACGCACCGACCTTCGGATTCAACTCCGCGAAGGACGAGGGTGCGCACATCGCCCGCACCGTTTACGAGGATGCCCGCACATCAGGCAACTGGCTTCTCATCTCAGCGATGGGACGCAGCGCAGGTCACCTTGCCCTCGGAATCGGCGAGGCCACACACTGCCCTATGACCATCATCCCAGAGATGTTCAACAACACCACGATCACCGTTGACAAGATCATCAAGCTCACCCTCTCAGCGATTATCAAGAGAAAGATTCTCGGCATCCCTTACGGAACTGTCGTTGTGGCTGAGGGTGTGTTCCACGATCTTGAGCCAGAGGACATCAAGGCCACCGGCGTTCATATGACCTATGACGAGCACGGCCACCCTGAGCTTGGCAAGATCTCCAAGGCTGTCCTCTTCAACGACATCCTTGAGAAGGAGTTCAAGAAGATCGGAATGAAGGTTAAGACCCGTCCTGTCGAGATCGGTTACGACGTTCGTTGCCAGGATCCTGTGGCCTACGACCTTTCATACTGCACCGAACTCGCTCTCGGAGTCTATGAGCTCTTCTCAAAGGGTGAGACCGGATGTATGGTCTATGTCGATGAGAACGGCAACGCACAGCCTCTTTACCTGAAGGATCTCCAGAACGAGGAAGGCAAGATTCCTCCTCGCCGCGTGGACATCGAAGGTGGAATCGCCCGCAACTACTACGGACACATCTGCCACTACATCACTCCGGCTGACTACGAGGCCGCCAAGGCTTACGTCGCAAACCCTGAGGAGTATGACTTCAAGAAGATCCTTAACTGGTAAGCGATGAATATGTGAGGTTCAGTTAGTTGATCCTCACCATCGCACAGTCATCGGATGACACTTCGACCTCGATCCGGGTTTCCGGGTCGAGGTTTTTTATGTCAAGATAATCGATTGCTTCCTTTGGTATGCGGATGGATATAACTTCCGGTCGCTGAGCCTGTCGAAGCGACCCTCCATCCGCGAAAGAACAGACAAACAACCAAGTCTCGGAGACATCCCCACGAAGGAACGCGAAATGCCGATCCGGATCAAATCCCGGCGAGTCATAGTTGCAGTAGCAAAGGTCAAACGTCTTTCCGGATGCCACCGCCGGAACCGAAGCCGCCATATTCAAAAACCTCCTCCACTTCTCAAGCAGCTCAGCCTCTTCCGGCGTAAGTCCCTCATTTGTATGAATATATTCAATCAGCCTTCCGATTGACGAAATCCTCCACCAGTCGAATATGGTCGTCCTGCCATCCCGTCCGCTGAACCCTTCGGCATCCATTCCGCGCTCGCCGATCTCCTCCCCGAAATAAACCATATACGGAGCCGTGTTCAGGAATATTCCCGCCCCCAACGCCGCGAAAGTCCTTTGGGCGTCACGGCCGAAGAAATCCGAGGCGAAACGCTGCTCGTCGTGGTTTTCCAGAAAGTTCAGCATCCTCGGCTGCAAATCTCCTAAAAACTGCCAGTTCCAGGTCAGGCTTCTGGTCGTTCCGTGACCTTCCACTACCGCCCTTACGGAATCGTAAAGACAAGACTTGTCGTAGAGAAAATCGAATCCTACCTCATTTATGTATTTTGAATACAATCCCTTCTGATAAACCTCGGCAACGAATATCATATCCGGGAACTCGGTCTTTATCCTCCCGATCAGCCACTGGAAGAACTGCCACGGCACCATCTCAACCATATCGCAGCGGAAACCGTCCACTCCCTTGCCGCACCAATAGCGCACAATCTCGTACATCCTGTCCCAAGTCTCAGTGTGGAAATCACAGTAATTCAATCGGATGGTCTCATACCAATCATTCACGGAAGGGGAGGGCGAAAAACAGTTGCCTGAGGCCTTGGCCGGATTCTCGTAATATGTCTGCCTGTCAAAAGGCAGCCTTAACGGCTGGCCGGGATAGTAATAGAAATCGTTCTCCGGCCGCCAATGGACAGTCGGATCGTCATCGGACCCCAATGGCTTGATCTCAGGGAGAACCAGACCGACCTTGCCGTAATCCCGCGACACGTGGTTAGGAACGAAATCAATGATGACCTTGAGTCCGGCATCGTGACTTCGCTTCAACAAAGCCTCGAATTCAGTCATTCTTTCAGTCGGATTGTCAGCAAGATATGGGTTCACATCATAGTAGTCAGTAATCGCATAAGGCGAACCGGCCGCACCTTTGACAATCTGGCTGTCGGATGCCGGGCACCCTTCTGCCGAGACCGTTGTGGCGTGCCGGATCACACCCGTGTACCAAACGTGGCTGACTCCCAGCGATTTGAAATACGACATCGTCTCGGAATCGAACTCCGAGAACTTTCCCTTTCCCCACAGCCTCGGGAGAACTTGATAGATGATCATTTTACCCATAACTAAAATCCGATCAAAGCCTTGCCTTTGTTTCTGTCAATGAATCCAGTGAGTCCGTCAACCTTCATTACCTTGGCGAACTTGCCGTTATATTCACAATCCAGTCTCGCAAGCGCGTCAAAATCAATCATTCCCGAGCCAGCATATTGATCGACCGAAAGGTAGCCTACTCCGAGAGAGGTGATGTTCTGGAAGAAATGCGTGCCTTGACTTGGGTCTATCCGGAATCCATCAATGCCATATTCAACAACCATCCTCGCGGCCGAGATATCTGTCCAGGCCACTGGCACTCCAAGGGTTGGAATCGACGATCCCCAACGTCCGGGACCTACCAGGAAATATGTCTCTCCCTTGGCGGCGAACCGGGCGTTGATCTCCGAAATCTCCTCCGCCATCAACGCGGTCTGCATCTTGTCGAACGATTCCGGACGGATTACCACAATGTGGGACGACTCTGTGAAATACCCGTTGCCCAAAGCGTTGTCACTGCGTATCAATTTATTGGACACAATCGCCTCGGCATCCTCTATCGTGGAAGTCTGCGAACCGATTCCGCTGGAGACTGGACGGACCTGAAGCAGCTTAAGGTCAGCTACTTTTCCCGCCGAAGACTTGACCGGATCCACAGCGAACTCGATCTCGACCTCGCTCATCAGCTCATCCCGGCATATTGACATAATCTCCGAGAGAGCCTTTGCCAGAGGAAAACGGTCGTATTGGAATATTCCATCGAAGGAAACCACCCTTGCTCCTCTGATTCCTATGCCAGGCACCATCCTGTCATCCAATGCGTTATAGGTGGACGCCACCAGTTCCGGACGGTCATATTCAGTAAGCGCGTCTGCCACCGGGATCCTCCTGAGATTAACTCCGTCGTTTTTTGAAATCTTAAAGGCCGAAGGTCGCAGATCGAGCACGAACATTTCGTTCTGCGTGTCCCGTTGCGCCAGTTTAGGATTGGACAACTGGAGAATCTTCTTGGGGTGCAGAGGGTCAACACGCAAGGTGCGGCCGCCGTCCACAACGGTCTTTCCAAGACCGAAAGCAACGTTCAGGACACCGTCGGTGGCTTTTTCGGATCCTATAGGGTAGGAGTTCAGCGAACGTCCCACACCGGACATCATCGGATAGAAATCGTGCCCGTGGACCGCTCCACAGATTGTCTGCACGATCACAGCCATCTTCTCCTCTCCAAGCAGGTTTCCGCTGGCCTGGATGTAGTTACGGCTGCCCTTGAAGAATGTCGAGGCATAGACGCTCTTGATTGCCTTGCCGAGTTCACGCAGCATCCTGTCCTTGTTTTCCACCGGAGGGCACATATAAGTTGCGTACACTCCTGCGAAAGGCTGATAGTTGCTGTCTTCCAACTTGGAACTTGAACGCACCGCCAGAGGACTGTCAACCGTGGCCAGAAAAGCCTTGAGGTTCTGAGTCAACTCTTCCGGAAGCGTGGATGCCACAAATTCAGAAAGAATCTCATCATCAGACAGTTCCGAGTCAATCACATATTGCAGGCCATTCTCAACGATGAATTTGTCGAACCAATCCGTCGTCAGCACGATGGTACGAGGGATTGACACTCGCAAGTCATCATATTTCTCTGACAATGAATATTTCTGGACAAGATGATTGAGAAAAGCCAAGCCTCTTGCCTTGCCTCCAAGCGAGCCTTCGCCGACGCGGGAGAACCAGTAATAATCCTGATAGGAATCCTTATGGAATTCCGTGATGATTCCCTGCCCGATGCTCCTGTGGTAACGTTGTATGTTGTCCAGAAGGAACTCTCTGAACTCTCCGGCATTTGTGTGATGCTCGGCCCTGAATGTCTCCGCAAGATTGAACAACCCTCTTGCATACAGCCACTTCGAGAACATATTCCTGGAAGTGTTGCTCATCAGCACGGCATCCGGAATATCGTAAATGATCTTCTCCAGCTGGGAAAGGCTGGCGGCCCTCCCGCATTCAACTCCGTTCGAATCCCTGAACACAAAGTCACCGAACCCGAACTCCTCCTTCATATAATCTCCAAGTTGCAGGAACAGTGTGCTGGAATATTTCTTCAGGAATCCCACCCCGAGCCCAGCTGCCGTTTTCGCAAGGCTTCCCTGTGAGGATTGCAGCAGGACCGGCATCAAAGGATCATATTCACGGATGATTCTCACAAGGTCGATTCCGGCGTCAAGTTTCTCAGTCTTAGGGTCATCCCCCTTATGGAAGACCATTCCGACATCAGAAATGACACCCAGAAGATTCCTCCTGTACTTCTCAAAATAAGCGATAGCCTCCTCAAGGCAAGTGGCCAGGAATATCTTCGGCCTGGATCTTTTTCGGTATTTCTTCTGGTCATCGTTCAAGGATTCAGTCAAAAACTCCCGACTTTGCGTGAGCACAATCTTGTATAGCTCAGGAAGATAGTTCGAATAGTAACGGATCGAGTCCTCGACCAGAAGGATGCCTTTGACACCGACCTCGAACACATCGTTCTCCGCGTTGGCCGCATCCTCCAGTAACTTGACAATGGCCAGAATCAGATCAGCGTTCCCGTGCCAGCTGAACACAAAGTCCACACCAGGATGCGGAGACTCCAACACCCTCTGTCTTACCGCCTTGGAGTAGTGGATCAAAAGAATGAACGGGATCCCTCGCCCCTCATCCTTCAACCGCGAAGCGAACGGGAATATCTCCTTGTCCTGCTCGTTGTACATACAGATGATCATATCGATATCCTCTTCGGAACCGATAATATCCCTGGCCTGTGCCGATGAGTTTGCCCAGATGAATTTAGGAGGATTGCTCAGGTTAAGCTCACGATACTCGTTCTTGACCTGATTCTCAATGCGTCCGTCCTCCTCAAGGGCGAAAGCGTCGTAGTTGCTGCAGATCATCAGAATCTTCCGGATTCTGGACCGCATCAAGGATTCTTCGTTCATTTGCTTCCGTTTTTGCTAACGAACCGCAAATTACGAAAAATCCGCTGAATATTCTTGGAATATATGGACAAGATTTGCCTCAGGAGCCACTTTTCACACCCTGCGGCGGAACTCAGCTATGGTGATTGCGGTGGCTACAGCGGCGTTGAGAGACTCCGATCCTCTCTCGTCACGAGGCCAGGATGGTATGAAAAGCCTGTCAGTCACAAATTTGCCGACCTCGGCGGAAATCCCTTTGGCCTCGTTGCCGATCACGATGACGGAAGGGGAGACCATTCCTGTAGCCAACTCTTTGGCGTACATATCCTCGCCATCCAGAAAAGTACCGTACACATTGCCACCGGCGGCAGCGACAGCACCGCAATAGCCGCAAATGTCGCAATAATGGAACTTGACCCTGAATATGGCTCCCATCGTTGACTGCACCACCTTTGGATTGAATATGTCAACAGTGTCCTTGGAGGCATAGACCGCATCTATCCCGAACCAGTCGGCCGTGCGGATGATCGTGCCCAGATTGCCGGGATCCCTGATTCCATCCAGAGCCAGAAACAAACCCTTGGACGGCACGCTATGAATATTCCCGATTTCAATGTCGGCCGGTTTTCGGACAATGGCCAAAGCCGGAGAAGGGGAGGACAGGAGACTCAGCCGTGCCATGGCCGCACTGCCGGTTTCGTCAGCCCGATAGACCTTCTCGACCTCGAAAGAAGACGCCAAAGCCTCGGCCACCATCTTCTCCCCTTCAACGATAAAAAGTCCGTTCTCGTCCCTGAACTTTTTCTGTTCAAGAGACTTGACGAACTTTATCTCATTGTGGGATACAGGTGACGTCATCGCTTAGAATCCGAGAATCTTAAGCATCGAGTCAGAGCTCTGCTCAGGAGCGAAGACCCTTGTCGTGATCTTGCCATCCTTGTCCTTGTCGATCAGGATGTGCTTAGGCGAAGGCTGGAGACAATGCTTTACTCCACCGTAACCGGAAATCGCCTCCTGATATGCTCCCGTGTGGAAAAAGCCGATGTAGAGCGGATCCCTTCTGTTCTTCATCACAGGGAGGAAAATCGCGTTGGAGTGCGCCTCGGAGTTGTAGAAGTCCTTGCTGTCACAGGTAAGCCCGCCGATGAACACCCTATGATATTCCTCATTCCATTTGTTGATAGGGAAAAGGATGAACCTCTGGTGCAGTCCCCAGGTGTCAGGGAGACTCGTCATAAACGAGTTGTCGATCATATACCAGCACTCGCGGTCATTCTGCTGCTTGACATCCAGCACCTTGAATATTGTCGAGCCGCTCTCGCCGACGGTGAAGTTGCCGAACTCCGTGTAGATGTCCGGAACCTGCACACCGTGGGAGTCGCACACGGACTTGATCTGGTACACGATCTCCTCGATCATATATTTGTAGTCATAATCAACTGCCAATGAAGTCTTTATAGGAAGACCTCCTCCGATATTCAAAGAATCAAGGTCCGGACATATCTGCTTGAGGTCGCAGTAGAGGTTCAGGCAGCGCGCCAGTTCGTTCCAGTAGTAGGAGGTGTCCCTGATGCCGGTGTTGATGAAGAAGTGGAGCATCTTCAGCTTGAACTTAGGGTTCTTGCTGATGCCGTTGCGGTAGAACGGAATGATGTCCGAGTATCTGATTCCCAGACGGGAAGTGTAGAAATCGAATGAAGGCTCCTCCTCGGATGCGATGCGGATTCCGAGCTGCGTAGGGACCTCGATCAGGTCGTCAAGGTCCTCAAGCTCGTTCTTGTTGTCCAGCACTGGGATGATGTTGTGCCACCCCTCGTTGAGCATCGTGGCGATGTTCTGGATGTACTGCGGCCTCTTGAAGCCGTTGCAGATGATTATCAGGTTCTTGTCCACGAGCTTGTCTGCCTCCAGTTTGCGGATAAGATCCAGATCGTAGGCGGAGGATGTCTCCAGATGGACATCGCTCTTGAGAGCCTGCTCTATGACAAACTTGAACTGGGAACTCTTTGTGCAGTAGCAATAGTGATGGTCGCCCTCGTAGCTGACCTTTGACATTGCGTTGCGGAACATTCTCTTGGCCCTCTGGATCTGAGATGTGATCTTCGGGAGATAGGTGAGTTTCAACGGCGTGCCATATTCCTTGATGATTCCCATCATATCGATGTCATTGACGAAAAGATTGCCGTCCTCCACTCTGAATTCGTCCTGCGGAAAATCGAAAGTCTGATCCACAAGATCGATGTACTTGTTCTTCATCCTAAAAAAACTGTAAACCTATAATGTTCGACATAAGTAATGATCCGCCGATGATGCCTCATCCGGCTTCGGCGTGCAAATATAGGTACGAAAATTAATATTTTGACCCAAATTTGAAGAAAAATCAGAAAGGGTTGCTATTTTTGTAGAATATGATGGCAAAATCCTCGTTTTTTTCTTTGATGGCCACCCTGGCCACCGCCGCCGCGCTGAGTTTCTCGTGCAGCACTACACGTGTTCTTGAGGAAGGACAGTACCGCCTGGCATCCAACAAGGTGGAAGTCATAGGCGACAGCAAGTTCAACACAAAGAAAGTCGAGTCCTACATCAAACAGAAGCCGAACTCGTACATAATCTTCGGCTGGAATCCGTTCCTGAACCTCTACAACTGGTCCGGCAGGAATCCCGACAAGGCCATCAACCGCCTCATCCGAAGTATCGGGACCGCGCCTGTGGTCTATCAGCCGTCTCAGGTCGAAGCCTCGATCGAGAACATCAACAGGCATCTTGAATATCTTGGCTACTACGGTTCGGACGTGCGGAGCGACATCGAGGTAAAAGGCCGGAAAGTTAATGTGACATATTCAATCACTCTTGGCAAACGGTTCAGGATAGGGGAGATAACCTATTCGGTGCCGGACGGAGAGTTCAAGGAGGATTTCCTTGCCGACACTTCCGCGACCACAGTGCGGTCTGGCGACTACCTCTCCGAGGACGCTTTGGAAAAGGAGACGGAGCGCTGCGCCTCCGCTATGAGACGCAAAGGCTACTTCGGCTTCACTAAGAACTACTTCTCGTTCGAGGCGGATACTCTCAACTCCCCGGACACGGCCGGCCTTCTGATGATGGTCAAGGAATATACCAGAAACCAGACTCCTGAATATGCCCGTCCGCACCGGAAGTATACCTTGGGCGAAGTCTCCATCTCCTACGACAAAGACCTGAGATTCAATGACAAGGTGCTTAGGAATATGTGCACTCTCCATCCCGGAGACCAGTACGATGAGAATGAGGTGAACACGACATATTCCAGGCTTTCCGCATTGAGGATGTTCAGCGGGGTCAATGTCTCACTTAATCCCCGTGACTCTGGAATAGTGGACTGCGACATCAACCTCACCAGATCAAGGATGCAGGGCTTCAAGGTCAATATGGAAGGCTCCACAAACTCGACCGGTCTGATCGGCATATCGCCGCAGCTGAATTATTACCATAAGAACATATTCCACGGTGCCCAGTGGCTGAATCTTGGATTCCTCGGCAATTTCCAGTTCAAGTACGATGACAGGAGCGTCAAGTCCAACGAGTTCGGTGTCTCCGCAGGTCTGAGCTTCCCGGAGTTCCTCGGTCTGCCGAATTCCATATTCAAGGGACCGTCCGTGCCACGCACCGAAATCAACGCTTCATATAACTACCAGAACCGTCCTGAATATACGAGGAATATGATCTCGACATCTTACGGTTATTCTGGATCTCTGCGTAACGGAAAGTTCTTCTATCAGTTCTACCCGATACAGGCCAAGATCGTCAGGCTGACGAATCTCGACCCGAACTTCTACACGACTCTTTCCGGCAACCCGTTTATGAGGGACGCCTACCAGAACCACTTCGATGTCGGCTCCGGTCTCGTGGCCTACTACACGACCAGCACAGCCTTGGTTCCGAAGGAGACCTATGAATATGCCCGTCTGCAACTCGATGCATCCGGCAATGTCCTGAGCCTGTTCAACAAAGCGATGAAAAGTGATGAATATGGCTCCAGGCTTATCTGGAACACTCCATATTCCCAGTACATCCGCACGGAACTGACGTTGGGCAAGACGTTTGTGTTCGGCAAGAATGGAGGGCAAGCCTTGGCGATACGCCTTCTCGGAGGTGTCGGCTACGCCTACGGCAACTCATCCACAATTCCGTTCGAGAAACAGTTCTACAGCGGCGGCGCGAACAGTATGCGTGGCTGGCAGGCCCGTTCCCTTGGCCCGGGCAACTCAAAGGCTGACACGACGTTCGTGATCCCAAGCCAGACCGGTGACGTGAAGTTGGAAGCCAATCTGGAGTACCGTTTCCCGATGTTCTGGAAGTTGTGCGGTGCCGTCTTCACGGATGTCGGCAACATCTGGACCCTGAAAGAGACCGACGGAGACGATGGCTCCCACACCCATTTCGACCTCAAGAACCTCGCCGCCAGCCTTGCCGCCGACTGGGGCATAGGCCTCCGTGTGGACCTTAACTTCCTGATTCTCCGTCTCGATATGGGTATGAAAGTCTATGACCCGTCCCTCGACACCTCCCGCTGGCGCTCCCCGTCCCAATGGCTAAAGAAAGACGGCTACACCCTCCACTTCGGTGTCGGGTATCCGTTCTAGAACATAAACATCTCTGTTTTGATGAGCAAGACACTCGCAATTCCCGAATTTTGCACGTTACCAAAATTCGGGAATTGAAGCTCTCAGCTCATTATGAAGGATCTATGTGTTTATAGTCTTCAAATGACAACACCTATCGTAACCTCAATGCGCAGACGTTCTCGACGTGCTGGGTGTGGGGGAACATATCGACTGGCTGGACGGCGGTGATATCGTACTTATCGGCGAAAAGGGCCAAGTCACGGGCCTGGGAGGCCGGGTTGCAGCTTACATAGACCATACGGGCAGGGGAGGCCTCTAGGATTACCTTGGCGACATCCGGATGGATGCCGGCGCGAGGAGGATCGAGAATTATCACATCAGGCTGACCGTGCTCATTGATGAAATCACGTCTCAGGACATCCTTCATATCACCGGCGAAGAACTCACAATTAGTGATGCCGTTACCGGCCGCGTTCACCTTCGCATCCTCAATCGCCTCAGGAACATATTCGATGCCAACCACTTTGGCGGCCTTGCCGGAGACGAACTGCGCGATCGTGCCGGTCCCTGTGTAGAGGTCATAGACGATCTCGTTGCCGGTCAACTCAGCAAAATCCCTCGCGACCGAGTAAAGCTTGTAGGCCTGCTCGGAGTTGGTCTGGTAGAACGACTTAGGACCTATGCGGAAAGTCAAGCTTTCCATTGTCTCACGGATTGTCGGCTCACCCTTGTAGAGAATGCACTCCTGATCACCGATCGAGTCATTCAACTTATTGTTGATGATATAGTAAAGCGATGTGATCTGAGGAAACGCTTCAGCAATGGCATCCAGCATTTTCTCCCTGTCCTCACGGTTCTCGTAGAAGAAGCACATTATCACCATCAGGTCGCCCGTGTCGGTCGTGCGGATGAACATATTCCTGACATAGCCCACGTTCTGACGGATGTCAAAGAAATCCAGACCGTTTTCGACAGCATACTTCTTGATGAAAAGCCTGATGTCATTGGACGGATCCTTCTGAAGGTAGCAGTGCTTGATGTCCAGCACCTTGTCGAAGAACTTACCTACGTGGAATCCAAGTCCCATACGGTCGTTCTCCGGAACGCTCTCAATGTCCTCGTCCTTCAGCAGCCATCTTTTCGATGAGAAAGTGAATTCCAGCTTGTTACGATAGTACTGGATCTTGTCTGACGGGATTGTCGGGCGGATCTCCGGCACATTAAGATGACCGATACGTACCAACTGGTCATAAACCTGTTGACGCTTGGCCTCAAGCTGCATCGGATAGGGGAGAGGCTGCCATTTACAGCCACCGCAAACCCCGAAATGCTGACAGAACGGCTCCAGACGATCCTTTGACGGAGTCACGATCCTCTCGACAAAACCTTCGTAATAATTCTTGCTCTTTTTGGTGACACGGATGTCAACCACATCACCCGGAACAGCGAACGGCACAAACACAACGACACCGTTCCAATGCGTAAGTGCCTTGCCTTCAGCTGCACAGGCCTCGATCGTAATGTTCTCCAACAGGAGATCTACTCTTTTTCTTCCCATAAATATTCCCACTCAGCCGCAACCGGCGTTATATTAATTGTCAAACTCGTGGAACAAGGACTGGGAGATGTTGATCATAAAGTCTCCCATCGCCTCAAGCTCCGCCAACATATCAAGGTAATAGTTGATGGAGAGGAACTTGTCCGCTCCTTTCTCAATCTGGAGAATGCCCTCGTCACGAAGAGTGTCCCTCGTCTCGTTGATCTTGTCCTCGGCATTGTAGGCATTGCTGATGTCCTTAAGCTCACCATCCACAGCAAGTCTCATATTCGAGACCATCACAGCGAAAGCCTGATTGACCTTGCCGATCAGCAGGTTGACCTTGCTTATAGTCTCATCATCGAAATCAAGCTTGTGGACACGCAGGCGGGAAAGCAGACGGCTGATGTTCTCACAACTGTCGCCAAGACTCTCTAACTCGCTGATCACACGGTAGATGACCTTGACCTCTCGTGCCTCGTGATCGTTCATAGACTCTGCCGTGAGGCTGTTCAGGAACGCTGCGATCTCATATTCAAACCTGTCCGTCACCTCCTCGCACTTGACCAGTTTCTGCCGATATTCCTCAAACTTGTCCGGATCCTTTTCATTCACAGCCAGTTTTACATACTGGAAGCCATCCTGGGCAGTCACTGCGAAGTTCACAGCCTCCTTGTACGCCTGTTCGATTGAGATTGAAGGAGTTCCGAAAAGTCTGCCGCTGCCGATGAACTTCAGATGGAAGTCCCCTTTCTCAGGCGCCGGCTCCTTGATCCACTTCGTCAGCAAATCAGCGAACGGCTTGCGGAACCAGACCAGAACCAATGTCGAAATGGTGTTGAACAGGGTGTGGACACAAGCGATGCCGAATACCGCGGTCATCTGAGAATCAAGACCAAACAAAGAAACCAGTCCAAGATTGATCTTTATGAATATATTAAAGAATATCAGCACAAAGACAGCGCCGGCCACATTGAACACGGTGTGGGCGAGCGCGGCCCTTTGCGCCTGGACACCAGCTCCGCTGGCGGCGATATTGGCTCCGATAGTGGTTCCGATGTTCTCTCCGAGAACCATAGCGGCGGCCATCGGGAACGGCAGCCAACCAAGGTAGGCAAGCACCATCGTAAGGACAACCGTGACGCTGGATGACTGGAGGATGAATGTGACGACAACGCCGATAAGCATAAATATCAACACGGAACCGATTCCGTGCGAAGCCAGTCCGGCGATTGACCCGGCGATCTGAGGAACAGTGTCAATAGCTGGTATTGAGGACTTTATGTAAATCAGTCCAACGAAAACCAGTGACAATCCCAAAACTGCCTGACCGATGTTCTTGACCAGTGATTTCTTCATAAGTGTCATCACGAAACCGGCTCCAAGCAGCACAAACGCCAGAACCGTCACATCAAGCCAGAACCCGGTAGCCGCTATGATCCAAGCGGTTATGGTCGTACCGATGTTGGCGCCCATTATAACGCAGATGCCTTGTTTAAGCGATAGGGTAGCGACGCTCACAAGGCTGGCCACCAATATTGTCGTGGCGCTTGACGACTGGACGACAGCGGTGATTCCGGCGCCGGAAAGGATCTGCTTGAACGGCGTGCCTGAGGTCATCCATTTCTCGAAACGCCTGAGCCTATCGCCGCAGGATTTCTGAATTCCTGTGCTGAGCATCTCTAGTCCGAAGACGAAGAGCGCCAAAGCACCAAGGAGCGTCAGTAGTTGCAAAATCATATAGGGTAGTGTTTACAATACGTTCAACTTAACATAATCCGAATTGTATAACAGAATAGGCGAGTATCGTTACACAAGGGAAACTATTGATTCAGAATCGAATTTGGCTGGTGAGAATCCTTGTCTGAATGTAATTCCGTCACCGAGAATCTCAAATCCGGCCGTGGTTGCCATCTCGTTCAGCAATCGAACACTGGCGGCTGCCCAAGTGAACGATCCGAAGGCAAAGAATCGTCTGTTCTTGACCAATCTGTCACAGATTGCCTCCATCAACTGACGGACCGGCGGCAATATTCCGTTGTTATAGGTCGGTGAGCCAAGAATCACAGTGTCATACTTGAACACGTCACGCAAAGCGAACGAATAACTTTCCTCATTCAGATTGTGGAGCGTGAACGGAATGTTATGGTTCTTCAAGGATTCAGCCAACGCCAGAGCAGCCTTCTCGGTGTTGCCGTACATCGAGCCGTAAGCCAGGCAGACACCGTGCTCCAAAGGTTCATAACGGCTGAACTTGTCGTACAGTGAGACGATTTCAGGAATATTATTCTCCCAAACCGGGCCGTGAGTGCTGCAAATCCGGCATATCTCCAAACCGGAAAGCTTTTTGAGTGCGGCCTGAACCGGGGCGGCATATTTCCCGACGATGTTCGAGTAATACCTTGTCATCTCGTCTTTATATTCATTGAATATGTTTGACTGCGAGTCTATTACGCCTTCCGGGAAGGTTCTGAACGTGCCGAAGGCGTCACCGGAGAACAGGGTTTTCTCCTCAGGGCACCACGTCACCATCGTCTCCGGCCAGTGAACCATCGGAACCATAAAGAACTGAAGGCTTACGCTCCCGAGCGGAAGGGTCTCCCCTTCCTTTATCACCTTGATATTGTCGGTCAGACCTTGGTAACCTTCGATCATCGGCACAGCTTTGGCGTTTGTAACTATCGTACAATCAGGATATTCATCCCTAATCACGCTTTGGAGTGCGCTGTGGTCCGGCTCCATATGATTTACTACAAGATAGTCAATCTTCCTGTCCCCTATCTCGGCCTTGATGTTGGCAAGAAACTCGTCCCTAAACGCCACAGCAGCTGTGTCGATCAAGGCAATTTTCTCATCCTCAACCAGATAGGAATTATAGCTGACGCCAAAAGGAAGCGGCCACTGCCGCTCGAAGAGTTTGGTCTGGCGGTCGTTCACGCCAACAAAACGGATTCTTTCAGATAGTCTCATCTTATCAAAAATATGTTCTGCCATTGCGCCTATATGTGGCATTTGGCAAGTAATAGACAAATTTACGAAACTTATTCCGCTTTTTCTTAAATTTGCGTTCGGTTAGGCTGAAAAATAGCGGCCAATCCGCATTAACACAAATGTTACCCAATTAAACATTATTGTTTTTCATATTAATTGAACGATATTTAACTAATTATGTCGGATATTTATCAAAGAACGGGACAAAGCGCTATGCTTCCCCCTCTTCCAGAGCGGATGAGACCAAAAAATCTGTCTGAATATGTCGGACAGAGGCATCTTGTGGGTGAAGGATGCATCCTTAGAAAGATGATCGAGAACGGGAATCTGTCCTCTTTCATCCTATGGGGGCCTCCGGGTGTCGGGAAAACCACTTTGGCCGGGATAATCGCCCAGACTTTGTCAAGGGACTTCTACACCCTCTCGGCGGTCAGTGCAGGAGTGAAGGATGTCCGTGATGTCATCGACAAGGCAAGAGGAGCATCCGTGTTTTCCAACGGAGCGGCGCCTATCCTGTTCATAGACGAGATACATCGCTTCAACAAGGCCCAGCAGGATGCCTTGCTTGGCGCGGTCGAGAACGGCACGATTGTCCTGATAGGAGCCACGACCGAGAACCCGTCATTCGAAGTGATCACCCCGCTTCTGTCCAGATGTCAGGTTTTTGTCCTGAAATCATTGGAAGTCAACGACCTTCAGATGCTTTTGGACAGAGCCTTGAAAAATGACGTGCTGCTGAAGGAAAAGAATATTGAAGTCAAGGAAACCGAGGCTCTGTTCCGTTACAGTGGAGGCGACGGCAGGAAACTGCTTAACGTCCTTGAGATCGTCATAGACTCCTTCGCCGGCAAGGAATCACACATAGTCATTGACAACGAGACTGTTACCGGTTGCATTCAGGAGAATCTGGCGATTTACGACAAGGATGGCGAGATGCACTACGACATCATCTCGGCGTTCATCAAATCAATCAGAGGCTCTGACCCGAACGCCGCTGTCTATTATCTGGCAAGGATGCTGAACGGCGGAGAGGATCCGTTGTTTATCGCAAGAAGACTCTGCATCTCGGCCGCCGAGGATGTCGGACTTGCCAACCCGAACGCGATGCTGCTTGCGAACTCGTGCTTCCAGATTGTCCATCAGATCGGTATGCCGGAAGCCAGAATCCCGCTTTCCGAAACCACAATCTACCTTGCAAGTTCTCCTAAAAGTAACGCTGCGTATCTCGCGATAAACAAAGCTATTGAAACCGCAAACAAAGACAAGGCGGCACCCGTGCCGCTATACCTGCGAAACGCACCGACCAAACTTATGGAGGAACTTGGATATGCGGACGGTTATAAATATGCCCATGACTATCCCGGTCATTTCGCGGATCTGGAATTTATGCCGACAGGCCTTGAAGGCACAGTATTCTACGAGCCGGCGCCTAACCCTCAGGAAGACAGGCTGAAAGCCTATCTTGAAGCCTGCTGGCCAAAGTACTACACAAAAAAGTAATACAGTTTACTATTTTTTCACTAAATTTGTGTCACGTTAATGTAAAAAATAATGGTAACTGAGATCCTTATTCTGCTCGCCGGGCTTGCACTGGTCGTGCTTGGCGCCGACTGGCTTGTGGACGGCTCATCAACCATCGCAAGGAAAGCCGGGTTGAGTGAATTCGTGATAGGTTTGACTATAGTCGGCATCGGGACATCGACACCGGAACTTGTAGTCAGCCTGACAGGAGCCTTGAAAGGCAACGCCGACATTGCGATAGGTAACATAGTAGGTTCTAACATATTCAACACACTTTTCATACTCGGCTTCACCGCGCTTATAAGGCCGATCTCAATGACACGTGACAATGTCAAGACCGATATCCCGCTCAACATCATCACCACAGTTCTCCTGATCATATTCGGAATGCACTTCACGCTGTTTGGGATAGGCAACGACAACACGTTGTCAAGATTGGACGGCGTTATTTTCCTTATACTTTTCGCCGCTTATATGTACTGGTCCTTCAAGTCCGGGAAGGCTGAAGAGACCAAGGATTCAGCGGAGCCTGAAAGCGGAAAATTATGGGTGGCTATCCTGATGGTCCTGGGAGGATTGGCGGCTTTGATTTTCGGAGGCGACAAGTTCGTGGACAGCGCTACAAATATAGCCAGGATGCTGAACATCAGCGACAAGTTCATCGCGGTAACCATCCTCGCGGGCGGTACTTCGATGCCGGAACTCGTCACCTGTGTGGTGGCGGCGGCAAAGAAGAAAGGGCAGCTGGCTCTCGGGAATATCCTTGGCTCGAACATCGGCAATATCCTCATGATTCTGGGCGTTTCCGCTGCCGCCTACAAGCCGCAGCCAGGCTCCCCGTCAGGTCTGTCATTCTCAGGAATGACATTCGTCGATCTCGGAATATTGCTGCTCGGGGCCTTGCTGATCTGGGTAAGCGCGTTCACACGCAAAGGCCGGAAGCTGGACAGAGTCGAAGGGAGCATACTGCTCGCTTGCTTCGCCGGGTATATGACATGGCTGCTGATAAATCTGTAATGAATATATTAACACACAATAACGATGAAATTCAAACCAACAAATTACCAGCTTGTGAACGTCGGTTCCGGGAGAATATTCCAGGATGCCGGTTGGACATTGGCTGATCCGGAGGCTTCCGCGCCATCACTGGTAAGGGCCGTGTATGAGAATGAGAAGTTTACTCCACGTGACGACCTCAAAGGGCTTTACAGATACGCCGAATGGCTTCCGATCAACAGAACGCTGAAAAACTCACACGCTCCTGTTACCTACAGGAGCAAGGGACTCGCCGAGCTTCTCGGGATGGAGAACCTGTACATTACCCTGTCCGGCTACGTTCCAAAGCGTGGTGCCAAGATGGAGACCTGCTCTTTCAAGGAGACCGAGGCGTTCTCTGTCTGCGCAAGGCTGCCGAAAAACGACAAGCACATCCTTGTGGTGCAGTCCGCCGGCAACACGGCCAGGGCTTTCGCTCGTGTCTGCTCCGACAACGACATTCCGATCGTGATCTGCATTCCTAACGACAACATCAGCGACCTGTGGTTCCTGAAAAGGCTCAAACCTTGCGTGAAGGTCATCGCAACCCCAAACGGCACAGACTATTACGATGCCATCGCCCTTGGAGAGAAGCTTTGCAAGGATTCCCGTTATCTGGCCGAAGGCGGTGCGAAGAACATTGCCAGAAGGGACGGAATGGGAACTACCCTGCTAAGTGCCGTAGAGACCATCGGACGTATTCCTGACGCATATTTTCAGGCAGTCGGCAGCGGAACCGGCGCGATCGCCGCTTGGGAAAACGCATGCAGGCTTGCCAAGGACGGTCGTTTCGGCGAGAACAAGATGAGGGTTTACTGCGCTCAGAACGCTCCTTTCACCCTTATGTACGATTCATGGAAAACCGGATCAAGAGACCTTGTGCCGATCACTCCGGAAGAGTCCAGAAAGAGCGCCGAGGTGATCCTCGCGAAGGTTCTTTCCAACAGAAAGCCGCCGTACAGCCTTGCCGGAGGCCTGTTTGACACACTCAAGGAGTCCAACGGCGACTTCTTCAAGGTCACCAACGATGACATTGTCTATTGGATGCTCCAGTTCTTCAACAAAGAGGGCTACGACATATTCCCGGCCGCCGCTTCCGCTGTGGCAGCTTTGAGGAAAGCTCTTGACGAGGGTACAGTCAAAAAAGACGAGACCGTTATGCTGAATATCACAGGTGCCGGAATGCTTAACGCCACAAGCAAAGGCTTTGAGCTGAAGAAGCCAGATCTGATCCTCAGCACAGAGCTTTCCGCAGAGGAGGTCATCGCCAGTGTGGATCGGCTGTTTTAATTCGTGAGATATTTCGCCTCGATGGAGGCAGTTATATTTCTTTCAGCACGTTGAGCGTCCCGGTTTTAATTCGTAAGATATTTCGCCTCGATGGAGGCAGCAAAAAACTGAATTTCAAATTTTGCACGTTACCAAAATTTGAAATTCAGTTTTTCTGCTGCTTTAAAGGCTTTATCAAAACAGGAATGAGACACATAACAAAAATGTTTACATAAATAACTATTTAGTTTTTAGTACTACAAAACAATCAAATATCAAACAAATCACATATTGAACACCAAACGCACCGCGTTCAGAAAATAAAAATTCCCAAATTTTGGTAACGTGCAAAATTTGGAAATTTTCTATTTTTGAACGCCCTCTTCGGGCGTGATATTGCATTGATTTCTACAACAGAGTCGCTTCTAAAGTTATTCCTGGCGAAGCGGCTCACCAGAAACAAGACGCTCCTTAGACTCAACCGGATTGGAATAGATGCGAAGGAAGATGTCACGAAGTTCGGCACGGTTGAGACGACGCTCGACCTTATCCAACCGATGCTCAGTATATTCCGTAAACTTCTCAACATCCTCCGGAGTATAAAGCTCCGCATACTTATAACTATGATTTACAAGGTCATAAGCGATGTAGTTAGTCTTCCAAAGCTGATAGCCGGCGATGATCCTCTTGTCAACAGCGTGTCTGATGGCCTGATAACGGTCATTCTTGTCGCAATGCGAAGCCAACTCGATCTCGTCAGGAGTTATCGGCAGACCGAAGTTGAGATGCACGTCACCCTTCTGCTGGCGGATACCCATAACAATACTGTGCATATCCTCGGTGCGCGTCTTGACATATTTCTGAGTCCTGGAAATCAAGATCTCACGAGCCTTGCGGACATCGCATGGCTCATATTCATAAGAGATGCTGAGAGGAACGATGTTCAGCTCGGAAAAATTCTCTTTGAACGATTTCGTGCCGCTCATATCCAACATCTTCAGCAGGCCCTGCTCCGTAGTGTCGATTCCGTCTTTTGTGCGGCCCTGCCTCTGTGCCAACCAGATAGAAGATTTACCGGAAGTGATGGTTTGACGGATGTATTTAGACAGAATCTGCGAGGACAGATAGAGTTCCCTTGCCGAAATCCCGCGGATCACCCGGATCATCCTGTTGGAACGGAGCAGATATTCAACGGTCTTGCTCTGCTTGATGAGGTTGTCACCGACACAGATCTCCGTCATCGGGATGCCGTTCCTGAAAAGCACCTGTTGGGTGATGGCCGGATCAAGGATGATGTCCCTGTGATTGGACATCGCAAGGAATTTTCCTTTGATCTCCTTGATATAACTGATGCCGTCATAGGAGAAGTTGTGGATTGTGTTATCCATAACCCAGGACACAGCCTTGTTCATCACAATTTCCTGGAACTCATCGATATTATGCACACTCTTCAATGCGTTCCGAAGGAAAAAGATCGGCTCGTCAGGGAAAAGATATTCGGAAATAGCCAGCACAGCGGGATGATTCGCGACCTTGTTCAAGGCCTCGACCGCCTCAGCATCGTTGTAAGGACAGATGCTTTCGAATTCAGATGAATCAGCCATAATAAATCATCGTTAGTAATATTTGCAAATGTAAGCAATTTACTTAACATTCGCAAAGGCTTGTAACCATCAATCCACAAAGGACTTAAGAAGTACGGCGGAAAAGAAGCGAGCTGTCGCCGTAGCTGAGGAACCTGAAGCCGTGCCCGAGAGCATAGTCATAGATGGTCTTCCAGTCACCGCCTACAAACGCTGAAATCAGCAGAATCAGAGTGCTTTCCGGTTGGTGGAAATTTGTTATCAAAAGATCGACAAGCCTGAAACGGAAGCCCGGCACAATGATGATTCTTGTGCCAACCTTAAGCTCATTCAGCCCGTTGTTCTCCAAATAAGAGATTATGGCGTCCAACGACTCTTCCAATGAATATGAATATTCACGCTCATAAGGAGCCCACTGGCCCACATCCTCCGGCTTGCCTTTCTCAATGCAGCTTACACCGACATAGTACAATGATTCCAGAGTACGTACGGAAGTCGTACCGACCGCAATCAGCTTGCCTTTATTGGCCTTTATGCGCTTGAGAAGGTCAAGAGTGACCACAAACGGCTCCCTGTGCATCGGATGATCAGCCACATCCGAACTCTTGACCGGAAGGAAAGTGCCGGCTCCGACGTGAAGGCAGACATTCTCACAGTCAATGCCCTTGGCGGCGATATTGTCCAATACAGACTGCGTGAAATGCAGTCCGGCCGTAGGAGCTGCCACGGAGCCGCGGATATGAGCATACAAGGTCTGATAGCGCTCTGTGTCAATCGATTCTGTCTCACGATTGAGATACGGAGGTATCGGGACTGTGCCGCACAGTTCCAGCACTCTGGAGAAAGGGATCCCGCCATCCCAGAAAAACTCCACAATACCGGTCTCACCGTTACGCTCGACAAGGCTGGCCTTCAATCCCATCGCGGAAATAGCCTCATCACTATCCGGATTATACAAGGAAAGAACGTCATTCTTCCAGCGCTTAGCATTCCCGATCACACATTTCCAACGACAACGCTCCGTCGCGGCGAAAGCGGTGTTATATTCAGGAGGATTGACAGGCTCAAGGCAGAAGATCTCGATGTGCGCACCAGTCTCACGCTGAAAATGAAGCCTGGCTGGCACAACCTTGGTGTCATTGAATATCATAAGAGAGCCGGAAGGCAAGAGAGAGGGAATATCCTTGAATATGTACTCGCAGACATCGCCGTTCTCATAGCGCAGAAGCTTTGAGGCATCCCGCTCCGCAAGCGGATATTTCGCAATCCGCTCGTCAGGAAGTGGGTAGTTGTAATCCTCAATTTTTATAGAAGGTATCATCTCGTTGAGATTTTAAAATTCCATACAAAGTTAACCTAAGTATAAGAAATATCAAATTCTCGGAGAAGTCACATTTCTAAACATTTTAACAGCCAAAACGGGTTTACAAAACTCAAAGTGTTATTTACTTTTGTAAATATAACCGGCAAGGGTGAAACAAATTACTTTTGTGCAATAAGGAATAGTAATCAACATAGGTTATTATCTGCAATATATTGATTATCAGATTATTTATTGAATTTTAATAAAATTCACATATAGGTATTGAGTGTAAATTCGGGATCTAATCGTTAGTTTACAGTAATTCTCTATATAAATACAAGAGTATTTATATTCTTTATCAATTAATTATATTCACTCATTGAAATTTGTTTCTAATTAAGTTACGTATTATATGTATTCCATTTCACTTTTGTAACAATCATCTTTTAGTTGATTTTTACAACTTATTATGTTATTTTTGTAAACAAATCACTTTTGTTATGAACAATAGATTGCAGCGGTTTTTGGATGCCGAGAATATCACACAGTCGCAGCTTGCGGAAAGATTAGGTGTGGCCAAGGCCAGCATATCACATATTCTTGCGGGAAGGAACAAGCCGGGGTTTGATTTCATACAAAGTATGGCTCAAAACTATCCCGACCTGAATCTTGATTGGCTGATCGCAGGAAAGGGTAAAATGTACAAGAGTCAGAATTCCCCTCAAGCGCCACAACTCTCCGAGGAGCCGCGATTGTCCACCACAGGCAAGGACAGCGGCCGATTATTCGATTCTCAAGAGCCAGATTTGTTTCCAGAAGAGCCGGAAACTATTGATAATAAGCCTCAAACAGAGCAAGTCTCCCCTGCCGAATCCAAACCAGACACGCCAAGGATCACAAAGATTCTGGTTTTCTATGACAATGGAACGTTCAAGGAGATCGATTGACGGAATGTTTGAGAAGAAATCCCTTCTGTGTTCTGCTGATTTTGTCTAAATTTGTCGTCACAAACCTTGGTGTGGAAAACCAAGGCAAGTGCAGAAAAACATCAATGAATATGTACAGACAACTCATCAGGCCGATTTTGTTCAAATTCTCACCGGAAACGGCGCATAATCTCACTTTCAAAGGACTCGGACTTCTACGGCGGATTCCTTTCGCCGGAAAACTGATGAAGCTGATTTACAGCCACAAGACTCCATCGCTGTCAAGGAATGTGTTCGGGATCAATTTCCCGTCGCCCGTCGGTCTGGCCGCCGGTTTGGACAAGAACGGAGAGTTTTACAACGAGCTGTCGTGGTTCGGATTCTCGTTCATCGAGATCGGTTCCATGACTCCGGAGGCTCAGCCGGGCAATCCCAAGCCTCGACTGTTCAGGCTCCCGCAGGACAACGCTATCATAAACAGGATGGGGATCAACAACAAAGGCATCCAGAACGCGATCAGACATATTCAAAAGGATCCGCCAAAGACGATTATCGCGGCGAGCATAGCGAAGAACAGCACCAGCGCCTCGGACGAGGACACCATCGCTGACTACAAGAAGGCGTTCTCGTATATGTACGACTTTGTGGATATGTTCACGATCAATGTCTCCTGCCCGAATGTTCACGGCCTGCAGAATCTTCAGGACGTGTCATACCTGTCGGATATTCTCGATCCGTTGCTGGATTTAAGAATATGCTACGATGCCTATAAGCCGATTCTGGTCAAGGTCTCCCCTGACATTCCGACAGAGGAACTTGACGAAATCCTGAAATACTGTATGCAATCAGGAATCGACGGAATCGTGGCCGGCAACACGACCAGATCCCGTGACGGGCTCACGACAAACAAGGATAGAATAGAGAAAATCGGCAACGGAGGGCTCTCCGGAGCTCCTTTGTACGAGAAAAGCCTCGCTATGGTCAAGCATATTCATCAGTTCACGTCCGGAAGGCTGCCGGTAGTGGGTGTCGGTGGAATAATGTCGCCGGAGCAGGCCAAGGAAATGCTGGACGCCGGAGCGAGTCTGATAGAGATCTACACCGGTTTCATCTACGAAGGACCTTCAATAGTGAAGAAGATCAACAAATACCTTGAAAACAATAGTTTGACAAAATAAAATCTGAATATGGCAAACGCATCGATCTGTACTATCGGCGACGAGATTCTGATCGGCCAGATAGTGGACACCAATTCCTCGCATATATCCCAGGCGCTTGAGGAGATTGGCGTGAAAGTCACAAGAATGACTTCATTCGGGGATGACCACGACGAGATTGTCTGCAATCTAACAAACGAACTCACTCACAACGAGATAGTCATAACTACCGGAGGTCTTGGTCCAACCAAGGACGACATCACGAAAGCGGCTTTGGCGGAGATTTCCGGAAGCAATGGTTATGTGGTGAATGAAGGCCAGCTCAAGATGGTCCACGAGATCCTTCACGCAAGGGGACTTGATGTTCTGGACATCAACAAGGCTCAGGCGCTCGTCCCGGACACTTGCGAAGTGATTGTCAACCACCTCGGCACGGCGCCGATTATGGTGTTCCGCTTCCCTAAGGAAAGATACGGACATCAGGCCTCTCTCTATGCCCTGCCAGGCGTTCCGTTTGAGGCGGTCGGGGCGATTCCTGATGTGATCAAGGACGTTAAGGAGCACAACCCACTTACGGACATATTCCATAAGTGCGTGATGGTCTTCGGGTTGGCTGAATCCGCGCTTTCCAAGGAAATTGAGTCTTGGGAGGACAGTCTGCCGGAGGATATGCACCTTGCCTACCTGCCTAATCCTTTGACAGGAGTCCGTCTCAGGCTTTCAATTTACGGTGGAGACAAGGATGAGGAGGAAAGGCGCATTGATGAGCAGTTCGCGCGTCTCAGGCCGATTTTGGGAGACAAGATATATTCCTACAATGATGACACGCTGGAGAACGCCGTTGGAGCCTTGTTCCGTGGCTCAGGGATGACCCTCAGCGCGGCCGAGTCCTGCACCGGAGGCAAGATTTCCTCCTTGATCACCTCTGTTCCCGGGGCTTCTGAATATTACCTCGGCTCCGTCACATCCTACGCCATCCCAGTCAAGGAAAAAGTCCTTGGAGTTCCGGAGGCCACAATCAATGAATATGGAGTTGTAAGTTCCGAAGTGGCGGCGGCGATGGCTGAAGGGGCCAGAAATTTGACCGGGAGCACTTATGCTGTCTCGACCACAGGATTGGCAGGGCCCGGAGGCGATGAGCATAATCCAGTAGGCACTGTATGGATCGGAATCGCAGGCCCTAACGGGACGAAAACCGTCAAAAAGGTCTATAAGAACGACAGGAAAAGGAATATTGAGAGATTCGCTGCGGCCGCGCTCGATGAACTCAGGTTATTTATGCTCAGCGACCGCAAATAATTGAAAATAAATAGCGATAACAAATTTGTTTACTAAGCAAACATTTTTGTTATCGCTATTATTATGGCTATTTGCAGGCTATTTGGCAGTCAAAGAGGTCACGTCATTGAACACTCTTAGGAAATTCTTGCCAGCGACCTTCTCTATCTGATCATCGGTATAGCCACGGCTTGACATCTCGTCAAAGATCACTCCGATTTTTGAGATGTTCTCAAGTCCGGCTGGAGTAACCTCGATGCCGTCGAAGTCGGTTCCGATTCCGACACTGTCTATACCCGCCACCTTAACGGCGTGGTCGATGTGATCCACCACGTCCTTATAGGAAGGTCTTGGCAAAGCGGCAAACTCATCCAGCACAGCGTTCCAAGCGGCGGCCTTTTCCGGATTCAACGGATCGTTGATCCAGTCCTGCTCGGTCCAGCTCTTGGACTCCAGTCCGGAATCCGTCAGAGTCTTGGCGAACGCATCCGAAAGGAATACCGGATAGAAATTGATTTGGATCACGCCGCCTTTGTCAGCAAGCGCGCGCAGCATCTCATCGGACATATTCCTTCTGTGGTGAGCCAAGGCACGACAGCAGGAATGTGTGGAAACAATCGGAGCGCGGGAATATTCAAGGACATCGTAGAATGTCTCATCCGAGGCGTGCGCGACATCGATGATCATTCCCAGGCGGTTCATTTCCGCCACCACTTCCCTGCCGAACGGACTGAGCCCATGCCAACGCTTTCCCTGGGCTGCGGAATCAGCGATCTCATTGTCAGCATTGTGCGTCAAGGTGATGTAACGAACCCCAAGGCGATGAAAAACACGTAGGAGTGAAAGGGATTTCTGGACCGGAGCCCCGTTCTCCATACCTATGAATATGGAAATGAGCCCTTTAGCCTTATTCCTCAAAGCGTCATCCGGCGAGAATGCAAGTGAGGCGATCCCGGAATTGGCTTCAACGGCATCGTAGATCCGGCCGATCATTTCCAAAGCGTAGCGTGTGGCCGCGTCTGGCTGTAGGTCGGCGGATGTGTATAAAGCGAAGAAAGAGGCATCGACCCCGCCGGCCTTAAGCTTCGGCAGATCGACATGCCCCCTTTCATTGTCAATTCCGATGTCGCGTCCCCGCATCATCATTGTCGGGGTGTCGCAATGAGAATCCAGGACGAACACGATTACTTACGGGTTACAGTCGCATTCTGGATCTTCACGATCTTGATCACAGGATCTCCTGAGTAGCAGACACTTGCGCCTTTGCCGAGGTCGAGCGAAAGATTTTTGCCAGGAGTTACGGTAAGATCCGCACCATCCAATGACACGGTCACATCATCCACAGACATCGTGACCGCATCAATCTTTGAAGATCCTCCTTTACCAGTGACTTTCAAAGAGTTGGCTTTGCCGGAAAGGGATAGTTTGGCACTGTTGTCAGTAGCGACGGAAGCCGTTTCGCATTGACCGTTGACGGCAAGGTCAGCGGAGCCAGAGTTGTTGATGTTCAAAGTTTTCGTTGAATACTCCAGAACAACCGTCGCGCTCCCGTCCGCATTGACAGTCACATTGTCCCCGGCTTTCACATTGAAAGAAGATAGCTTTGCCTTTTTGCCTACGGAAATCACAGCAGACTCCGCGTTCACGTTAAGATTGGCTATGCTTGAATTGCCGGATAGATCCATTTTGAATTTGCCGGAATTCAGACTATTGCTTGATGAGAACGTACAGTCATCATTCAAAGTGATTGAGTTAAGTGACGAGACATAAATAGTGGCTTCAAGTACAGGTCCTTCAGAATTCTTACCCTTGAAGGATTTCTTAACTTCTTTCGGAATTGATTTATCATCAAGTCCAATGTAAAGAGTGCCGCCTTTAACGTAGCATTCAAGATAACTCTCAAGGGCATCGCTTACTTTGAATTTGGCATTATAGCCATCCTTTTCAACCAATGTGACCTTGAAGCCGTCCGACACTGAGATGGCATCAAACTCTGAATATTCATGTTCGATGGTCCTGGTCTGCGCGACGGAAACCGCAGATGTTAAAGCAATGGCGGAAATCGCCATAAATAAAGATTTGATATTCATAACCTTTATAAATTAAATTTTCCTATTCATCAATTTTTTCCATCAAGGATTCCCACTCCGCTGTCTTGTGGTCAAGCTCGCGTTTGTCCTCAAGGTAGGTTCTGGTGAGCTCCATTATGTCATCACCAGGCCCGGGATTGGAGAGAATCTTCTCGATGTCCTTCATCCTCGCCTCGACCTTGCCGATTTCTGACTCAAGGAATTCGACCCTGTGCCGAATCCTGCGGATTTCCTTGGAATCACTTCGCCTTTGCTCGAATTCCTTCTGGGCCTGTTCCTTTCTGACAGAATCAACCTCATTCTTTGCATCGGGTACCGCAGACACTTTGGGAGAGAAACGCCTCTCCAATTCCTGAAGATTCTCTATCTTCCTCTCTTCCAAGAACTCATGGACACTTCCAAGATGCTCCTTGACCTTTCCGTCGCGGAACTCATACATCTTGTCGACCAAGCCTTCAAGGAAATCTCGGTCGTGTGAGACCACAATCAGCGTGCCATCGTACGCCTTCAGAGCCTGTTTGAGAATATCCTTGGACTTGATGTCCATGTGGTTCGTAGGCTCGTCCAACGCAAGGACGTTGTAAGGCTGGAGCATGAACTTCGCCATCCCGAGACGCGCGCGCTCACCGCCTGACAGGACACTTACCTTCTTGTCGATGTCCTCACCACGAAACAGGAACTGAGCCAGAATGTCACGAAGCTTGTTCCTTACATCTCCGACCGCTATGTTGTCAAGGGTCTCCCACACGGTAAGATTACGGTCAAGGATGTCCTCCTGATTCTGAGCGTAATACCCGATGGAGACATTGTAGCCGGTCTTGGCCTCACCGCTGATAGGCTGCAACTCCCCCATTATCACACGCATAAGGGTAGTCTTACCCTCACCGTTGCGTCCGATCAAGGCGACCTTCTCTCCCCTTCTGACCTCTATCTCAGCGTTCCTGAAGACGACCTTCTCCGGATAGCCGACTGTCAGATCCTTGCCTTTGAAGACAATGTCTCCGGAACGCGGAGCCGGCGGGAACTTAACCGTCAGCGTGACGTTGTCAGTCTCGTCAATCTCCACTCTGTCAAGTTTTTCGAGCTGCTTGATACGAGACTGTACCTGATTTGACTTCGTAGGCTTGTAGCGGAAACGGTTGATGAAATCCTCCGTCTTCTCTATCATCTTCTGCTGGTTCTCATAGGCCGCCATCTGCTGCGCGAGCCTTTCCTTGCGTAATTCAACGTATTTGCTGTACGGAACCTTGTAGTCATGAATATGACCGAGCATGATCTCGACCGTGCGGTTTGTCACGGTGTCGAGAAACCTCCTGTCGTGCGAGACAAGAAGCAAAGACCCGCGATGGCTCTTAAGATAATCCTCCAGCCATTCGATTGATTCTATGTCAAGATGGTTCGTAGGCTCGTCCAGAAGCAGGACATCCGGCTCGGACAGCAGGATCTTCGCCAGCTCTATGCGCATATTCCACCCTTGGCTGAACGTCTCGGTCTTTCGCCCGAAATCCTCATCCTTAAAGCCAAGGCCTAAAAGCGTCTTCTGGGCAAGAACCTCCGGAGGCTCCGACTGACTCATAGCCATAGCGTCTGTCAAGTCATTCAGTCGGTTGATCAAAGAAAGGTATTCATCTGACTCATAGTCAGTTCTCTCAGCCAGTTGGGCGTTCACGCTGTCAAGTTCGGCTTGAATCTCTGTGATGTGGTCAAAAGCGGTCAATGTCTCCTCCATCACGGTTCTCCCCTTGTGGTGTTCCATGATCTGAGGCAGGTAGCCGATACGCAGATCGTTCGGCTTGTCGATGCTTCCGGATGTCGGAGACTGAAGCCCGCAGATCAGTTTCATGATCGTGGACTTCCCCGCTCCGTTTTTGCCGACAAGACCGATCTTGTCCTTCTCACTGATGTGGAAATCTATACTGTCCAAAAGTGTGTAGCCACCGTAGGCCACAGTCAATCCATTAATTGAAATCATTTACGCCTCCTCCTTAATCTCTTCAAGCGCATCTTCCGGCCGTGCCGGTTTACAGCACATCACGCAAACCTCGTACAAAATCAGCAAAGGAGCGGCGGCGATCAACATCGACATCGGATCCGCGGGTGTTATGATGGCAGCGATGCATAGTATAACCACTATCGCATGCCTGCGATATTTAATCAGAGTGTTTCTGGTGACAATCCCGAGTTTAGACAAGATCACGACAACGATAGGAAATTCAAACACAATGCCGAACGCCAGCACAGTTGAAGTGAACATCGAGATGTATGAAGTCAGCGAGATCGTGTTCATCACATCATCGCTGATCTTGTAGCCCATGAAAAAGTTAAGCGAGATCGGAACGATAAGATAATAACCGATTACAAGTCCAAGATAGAACAGGAACGATGCGGAAAGGAATGCCCCTCTTACCGCACGCTTTTCATTCCTGTAAAGAGCTGGGGCTATGAATTTCCAGATCTCGAAACAGACATACGGGAAAGACAGGATGAAGCCCAACTCGAACGCGACCTGAAGATGCACGAAGAACTGGGCGGATATGTCCAGATTCACCAGCGACATCTGCATATTCCCCATTCTCAGCCATTTATAGATGAAGAAGTCGCTTTTTGTCGGAGCCAGGATGATGTCGTCAAAGACCAACGACTTGAAGCAAAAGACCACGACACTGACAAGCGTAATGACAAGCACTGAGCGGAACAATGTTCCCCTCAGCACCTCCAGATGGTCCCAGAAGGACATCTCAGCTTCTCCAGCCGCCATTATTTCTTCTCGATCTTCTCGATTTTGTCCGGAGTCTTGGCTGTGGAGTTGAGATCCTTGTCAATGTCACTGATCTGGCTCTCAACCTCGTTCATGCCGTCCTTGAAGCTTTTGACACCTTTTCCAAGGCCTTTCATGAGCTCAGGAATCTTCTTTCCACCGAAAAGGAGAATGATGACAAGGGCGATAATCACCACCTGCCACGGGCCAACAACACCCAAAGGAACAATAAAAAACATAGTCTAAACTATTTAAGTGTTAAAATAATCTTTACAAATATCATCTGTCATTGATATGAGCCTCTATCGCTTCCACAAGCTTCTCCGGACAACGTGTCGGCCGACCGGTAGCCTTGTTGAGAAAGCCAAGGGTCACCTGGCCTTCAACGCAAAGCGTGCCGTCCTGATTGTAAACCGCCTGCCTTACACGGAGTTTCGCCATAGGCACCTCATCGATCATTGCGACAGCCCTGACCACATCTCCCATCTTAGCCGGGAACCTGTAACGGCATTCCACGGTGACTATCGGAATGGTCACACCGTCCTCCTCACATTTCTCTATCGGGTAACCGCACTCGACCATCAGGTTGTTCCTCGCACACTCGAAGTACCGGATGTAATTCGAGTGATGGACGATGCCCATCTGGTCAGTTTCGTAGTATCTGACAGGAAAAGATGTCTCAGAATACACCATAACAAAATTATTAGCGCCTAAAACAAAAATGTTTTACTATTTGTTTCTCAAAGCGGCAAGAGCCTTTTCGTAACTTTCGATCTTGGAAAGGCTGTCAGCCTCCTTCTTGCGCTCCAAAGCGACAACCTTCTCCGGAGCGTGAGCCACAAAGCTCTCGTTGGACAGCTTTTTCCTCACTGACTCAAGGAATCCACGCTGATGCTCAAGCTCGGTCTCGATCTTTTTGATCTCCTCCTCGACATCCACAAGTCCCTCAAGCGGAACGAAGAGTTCAACCGTGCGGACAAGCAGCGAGACTCCGGCGGCGTCACCGAAATCAGCCACACTCTCGACCGAGGAAATGTTGGCAAGCTTGGTGACCACAGGGAGCATATTCATAGGGAAATCTCCCTTCACCTTCAAGGCAAGGCTTTCCTTAGGAGAGATGTTCTTCTGCTGACGGATTCCGCGGATCCCGTTCACCGCCTCCTGGGCTATGCCGAATTCCTCGATGATCTTTTCATCGACAACTCCAGCCTTAGGAGTAGGCTGGTACATAATGGTCTCCCCTTCCTTGCGCTCCGCCATAGACTGCCAAAGCTCTTCCGTGATGAATGGCATCACAGGATGAATCATCTTCAGCAATTTCTCAAAGAATATGATTGTGGCGTCATACGTCGCCTTGTCGATGCTCTCACCATAAGCTGGCTTCACGGCCTCAAGGTACCAGGCGCAATATTCATCCCAGAAGAGTTTGTAGATGCTCATAAGGGCATCTGAGATCCTGAACTTGGAATAATGGTCTTCGACCGCGGTAATGGTCTGGCCAAGTTTATTCACAAACCAGCTTACAGCCAATTTGTTGACCTCACTCTGCTGAAGCTTTTCATCAATCGTCCAACCTTGAACGAGACGGAAAGAATTCCAGATCTTATTGCAGAAATTCCTGCCCTGCTCGACCTGTGACTCATCATAGAATATGTCGTTGCCGGCTGACGAGCAAAGCAGCATACCGATCCTCACGGCATCGGCTCCGTACTTGGCGATGAGGTCAAGCGGGTCTGGAGAGTTGCCAAGAGTCTTGGACATCTTCCTGCCGAGCTTGTCGCGGACAATTCCCGTGAAATAAACGTTGCTGAACGGAATGTCGTTCATGAACTCGTCACCTGCCATAATCATTCTGGCTACCCAGAAGAAGATGATGTCAGGACCTGTAACCAGGTCATTTGTAGGATAATAGTAAGCAAGATCCTTGTTTGGCTGATGGTCAGGATGTCCAGGCTTCTGAGGGTCGAACACTGAAATAGGCCAGAGCCAGCTTGAGAACCAGGTGTCGAGCACATCGTCATCCTGCCTGAGATCAGCGGCTGTCAAAGCCGGATTGATCTTCTGGGCCGCGGCGAGAGCCTTCTCTGGAGTCTCTTCCACAACTATCTGCCCGTCAGGAAGATAGTAAGCCGGGATTCTCTGTCCCCACCAAAGCTGACGGGAAATGCACCAGTCGTGGGCGTTCTCCATCCAGTGACGGTACGTGTTACGGTACTTGTCCGGAATAAGTTTGATCTTGCCGGATTCGACGCTCTCAAGAGCCTTTGCGGCAAGGTCTTCCATCTTGAGGAACCACTGCGCCGAGAGCTTCGGCTCGATGACCGCGTTGGTCCTTTCCGAATATCCCACCGGAGATGTATATTCCTCCACCTTGACAAGGTTGCCGGACTCCTCCAACATCTTGACAATCTTCTTTCTGGCCTCGAAACGATCCTCGCCCACCAGAATCTGAGCCTTCTCGTTCAGGCGGCCGTGGTCATCGATGATGTCAATAACCGGCAGATTGTGGCGAAGTCCGATCTCATAGTCATGAGCGTCGTGAGCCGGGGTGACCTTCAGGCATCCAGTTCCGAAATCCATCTCCACATAACTGTCCTCGATGACAGGGATCTCCCTGTTGATCAACGGGATGAGCACCTTCTTGCCTTTCAGCCAATGATGTCTCTCATCGGCCGGATTGACACAGATGGCGGCATCGGCCATAATCGTCTCAGGACGGGTCGTGGCGATCACGAGATACTTGTCCGTAGGATTGCCGTTGCCATCGGAGATATAATATTTAAGGTGATAGAAATGGCTCTTGGTGTCCCTGTGGATGACCTCGTCGTCACTGATGGCGGTCAATGCCACTGGATCCCAGTTGACCATACGCACACCTCTATATATCATACCTTTCTTATAGAAATAGCAGAATGTGGCGATCACGGCGTCGGAAAGCTCAGGCTCCATCGTGAACCTTGTGCGGTCCCAGTCACAGGAAGCGCCAAGCTTGCGGAGCTGCTTGAGAATGATTCCCCCGTGCTCCTCCTTCCACTCCCAGGCATATTTCATAAACTCCTCACGGGTAAGGTCTTCCTTGGATATTCCCATACCCTTGAGCTTGGCCACAACCTTGCTTTCCGTTGCGATGGATGCATGGTCCGTACCAGGTACCCAGCAGGCATTCTTGCCGTCCATTCTGGCCTTGCGGATCAACACATCGTTAAGCGTGTTGTTCAGCACGTGACCCATATGCAGGATTCCCGTCACGTTAGGAGGCGGGATTACTATCGTATAAGGCTCTTTCTCATTCGGCTCAGAGTGGAAGCACTTGTGCTCGGTCCACCAGGCGTACCATTTGTCTTCTACTTCCGCCGGATTGTACTTTGCGGAAAGTTCTTTTTTCTCGCTCATATTACTGCTTATAATATACAAAGTTTACAAATATAGCACATTTTTCACTAAATTTGCTTCAAAAATACACACATACTATGGAAGAAAAGAAAGAAATCAGTCTGGAAATCCGTCCGGAAGTAGCAAAGGGCACATATTCAAACCTTGCGATCATCACCCATTCGCACAGCGAGTTCATCATCGACTTCGCGACAATCCTTCCCGGCCTGCCTAAGCCGGACATCAGCAACCGCATCGTGATGACTCCAGAGCACGCCAAAAGGCTTCTCAACGCTCTGATGGACAATGTCACAAAGTACGAGTCACAGTTCGGACTCATCAACCTTGGCGGCGGACAGGCTCAGCAGGGTGGCACGTTCAATCTCGGAGACCTTCCTCAGTTCGGTCCTAACGGAGCCAAATCATAACTTGAAATGACAGATTTCAAGAATATTAAAGCGTTCACGTTCGACATCGACGGCGTGATGACTGACGGTGGCATCCTCGCCGATCTGGAAGGCCAGCTTTACAGGACTTTCGACGCTAAGGACGGATTCGCTGTCAGAATGGCGTGCCTAAACGGATTCCCGGTCGGTGTGATCACCGGCGGCCGGTCACAAAGTATACGGGCCAGGTTCAGCAGCAACGGAATCAATCCCGAGGACATCTATCTGGGCTCCAGAAACAAGATTGAGGACTTCGAGGATTTCTGCAGGAGGCATAACCTAAAGCCCGAAGAGGTAATGTATTTCGGAGACGACATCCCGGACATAGAGGTCATCCGGGCAGCCGGAATTGGAGTCTGCCCCAACGATGCAGTCGAGGAGGTCAAGGAAGCTGCGGACATCATCTCCGACCGTCCGGGCGGAAAGGCCTGCGTGCGCGAGTATATGGAGAAGGCGATGAAAGCCCAGGGACGCTGGGTCTTCGACGCGATCGCCTACAAGAAAAAATTCTAAAGGTTTTCTGAATATGGACACTCACGGAAAGAGGATCATCCTGGCTTCAAACTCACCTCGCCGCCGCGAGCTGCTCGCCGGCCTTGACATCAAGTTCACAGTTGACACTGGCACATCGTTCGTGGAGCAATACTCTCCTGACACTCCGCACGTTAAAGTGCCGGAGTTGATGTCGGAAGGTAAGTCATCAGGCTTTCACAGAAAGCTTGAGGCGGATGAGATTCTCGTCACCTCCGACACTATGGTACTGTGTGGAACAGAGATCCTCGGCAAGCCCCACGACAGGGCGGACGCCGTAAGGATGCTCAAGCTGCTTTCCGGACGTGAGCATCAGGTCATCACAGCCGTGACAATCCGTGACTGTCATAGGACAAAGACCTTCTCCGTCACTTCCGATGTCTATTTCAAGAATCTGTCAGACAGCGAGATAGACTACTACATCGACAACTTCAAGCCTTTCGACAAGGCCGGGGCCTACGGAATCCAGGAATGGATCGGCTACGTTGGCATCACCAGATTGGACGGCTCGTTCTACAACGTGATGGGCTTCCCTACCCAGAGATTCTACGAGGAACTCCAAGACTTCTTGAATGGAAGATGAAAGCGTTTTTTCAAAGAATCTGCGGCGCGTACGGAGGAATATTCATTATATTCCTCTTATTCATTGCATGCGGGTGCAATCCGGAGGCTTTCGTGAAACCGATTAACCCTTCATCGCGCCATTTTACTGTCCGCGAAGACGGTGACACCATAAAGGTACGGTTCGGAACCGATGACTGGAGCGTGGCGTCCGTTATCCTGGACGGAAAAACCATCGAATGGATCGGAGGTTCATCCGCCTTGGAGAGTATCGATGGGAAAAGGAAAATCACAAGCGACGGATTCATTATGTATTACAAAAAATCCGGCGAGCGTGAGCTTGAACTTTTTTTCCTGCCGAACTTTTCAGACAGCGAAATGAACATTAGCGTGGAAGTCTCGAACTCCTTCGAGTGTGACACATTGACATTCAAGCAATCACGCTGTTCGGGTTATGAGTTTGAAAGCATCATCTGGGGAGATGTGAAAAGGCTCCTTCCTGAATATGAGAAAGGATGGGGTCCGCTCTCTTTCAAGAACGACGGGACGGACACATTGCGAATCTCACGACGAGTTTTCTTCGGTGCCTCCAGGCAGGTCGCTTTCTCAGATGAGAATGGCTTGGCGCGGCATCGGAAAGACCTTATGGTACAGGTTCCCGACGGGGCTCTTGATAATGAAAGTTTAAGTTTCAATGACCATTGCAGTGTCCTGTACAGTTATGATACGATTGAATATCCACTCAAAGACGAAACGGAAGTCGTCATGAGGTTTCCGCCTACCGGAAAGTTTTCATGGTACTACAATATGCTGTGGTATATCGACACCTACTCTGCCGATTATTCAATGTCACTCCGCAACATCGCCACCGGACGTATCATTCAGGTAAAGGGGATTCTCACCAGCAAGTCACCTAACGGACACTTTACTTTCTATTATGAAAAACGATGAGCGATAGAATATTCATAAAGACTGTTTTGGGGATGTTCCTCGCCACGGCGCTTGCTCTGCCGGCCGCCGGGCATACGAAAGCGGATTCATCGAAGGTCACACATAGGATAGGTATCAATGTCCGACCTTCGTACATACTGCCCTCCCACAAATTCTTCAGAGGCGAAAACGCACTTGGCAAGCGCCTGGACAAAAGCGGATCCGCACACCTGCAATATTCATTCGCCTTTCCCGCGGACAGCCGCTTAGGCAAGATATACCCGACAGCCTACCAAGGAATTGGTTTGGCATGGAACACATTCTTCGACCAGGACGAGATTGGATCGCCTGCCGCTGTTTATGCATTCCAAGGCGCAAGGCTGGCGCAGCTTTCCCAAAAGTTGTCTTTCGACTATGAATGGAATTTCGGTCTTTCATTCGGCTGGCATCCTTACGACCCATACGGGGACTTGAACCCGAATTTCACAAACGACAAAAATCTGGTGGTCGGATCAAGACTCAACGCATACATCAATGTCGGCTTCTTGCTGACATGGCAACCCGCTCCGCAATGGTTGATCTCGGCAGGAATCGACATGACACATTTCTCAAACGGCAACACGAGCTATCCTAACGCAGGTGTGAACACCATAGGTGGAAGAATCGGGGCGGCAAGGCTGTTCGGGGCGACCCAAATCCGCAAAATCCTCACGGGCGGAACCATTTTTGAATATGACAGTGACGCCTCCGGGCTGAAAAGGATCGCGCAAAGGATGACTTACGATGTGGTTCTCTACGGCGCCGGAAGAGCCAAAGGGCTCATCTGGAACGATGTGCCACACATCTCAGAGGGCAAATTCGGAATCATCGGCTTGAACATAAACCCTTTGTACAGAGTGAACAAATTTTTCAGGACAGGCCTGTCCATCGACATCCAATACGATGAAAGCGCTAATGTCAGTGAGCATGTAGCCGGTGTAGGAGACGATGGCAACATAAAATTCTATCGTCCACCTCTTGCGGAGCAGTTGGGAGCCGGACTTTCCCTAAGAGCCGAATTTGTCATGCCGATTTTCTCCATCAACATAGGCTTTGGACGCAACGTCATCTATAAAGGCAAAGAGTTGAAAGGATTCTATCAGACTTTGGCGCTGAAATCCGACATATACAAAGACCTTTTCATCCACATAGGCTACAAACTGCACGACTTTCACGATCCAAACAATCTGATGCTGGGACTTGGATGGCGTTTCGGGAACGGCAGACAACACTAAAATCTTTGGAGATATGATACCAGACTGGGCAAAAGAGTTGAATTGTTCGATAACCGTCTGCGACAAGGACGGAGTCATCGTCTATCAGAATGACCGTGCGGTCGAACAGTATAGGAAACGCGGCGATCTCATCGGCAGGAATCTGTTCGACTGCCACAATGAAAAATCCGCCGCCATCATCCGTAATCTCCTGGCGACAGGTGGAACGAACTCGTACACAATCGAAAAGAACGGGGTGCACAAGATGATATTCCAAAGCGCGTGGAAAGAGAACGGATCTGTCGCCGGACTATGTGAGATCTCGATGATCATCCCTGCCGAACTTCCGCATCACATCAGAGGGTAAGACAACGGCGGCCCACACTACGAGCCGCCGTAGGAAAGCGATCTACGCTTTTGCGAAATTGTAAGCGATCTCAAATTCAGTTGTGGCCTTCCAGACAAGGTCAAGGTCAGACGGCTTCTGAAGTCCGATCTGATCCATTATCTTCTTAATGGTCTGAAGGGTCTTGATGTCCTCTGGATCATGAGACTGCGCGAGTTGCTCAAGCACAGCGTCAAGGGTCGGAAGAACCGGAAGAAGAGCGTCAATCACAGGAGCGCAAAGTTCCTTGTCAACATAGATTTTCAGGTTCTGGCCGTTAACTGTATATTTATATTCAATGCCTCTGGTAAGCACTTTCTGAAGTTCCGTGTTCAATGCATCGACATCAACACCGAGCGCTTTGAGTGTGGCAAGGATTTCAATGACTGAGGACATGTCGATTCCATCAATGTCAGTTCTGGTCTCCTCCGCGTCAGCGGCGTCAATGATGGCACTCACATTCGGCACGATGAACAACGCGTTGTCCATAGCGTACCAGAACACCAGATTAGCCTTAGGAGAGGTCTCCCAATCCGTGTGATGGGCGGAAAATGTGACATTGCCGTCCGCGTCAGGCTTGATCATCTTGGCCAATTGCTTCAAAGTAGCCATAGGATCGTCACCAAGATCCGGTTCTGCCCAATATCGTGCGGTGATGTTGCCGGTCTCGTCAAAAGTCACCTGATCCATTAACTCAGCCGCAAAAAGGCAACCGAATATATTAGCGTAGACAGAGGCTTTGGCTACCGCCGGAGCTGCCGCGCCTGCGGCCTTCCATGTCACCTGCACCGGTCCGCCGACAGGAGTACCGGTCTGATCCACCTTACATTTGCGGGTGACATTCCAACTTCCCGTCAAAGAAGCCGCATAGGAACCTTGAACCTGAGTGGTGACTGCCATACTGATTGTTCCATCAAGTTTCACCGTTCCTTCCACTCTGAACGCATAGCATGGATTGTCATCTGTGCTTCGTAAGGTGGCGGCGACTGATGGAGGAGTCGATACTATCGTCGATCCTTGAAACGAGAAAGAGTCATCGGATTTCTTACGAAGATCCACTTTCATTTTCACTTCTGAATAACCAGGGACGATTCCGGTCAAAGTAAGTGTTCCGGCATCCTTGCTGTCAGCAACCAACAGCACTTCGCCATTAGAACATGTGACATCATTGACAGTTACCGCGGCATTACCGCTTTCCACCGAGATTTGTTCGACAGGAATCTGTCTCCAAGCGTCGTCAGCATTGTCCTTCTGACAAGCTGTAGTGGCAAGAATGGACGCTACCAGCGCCATCAAGCCAAAGAATTTAGTTTTCATAATTATAAAGTTATACTCACTTTTCCTCTTCCTTAGGTAAAACTATGGTTCTGAAGCGCTTCTGACGGCGTTCCCAACGCTCGCGGGCAAACTGCTGCATATCAGTGGCCTGGTCGTTCTCGTCGATGATCTCCAGACCGAGAATCGTCTCGATGATGTCCTCAAGGGTGATGATGCCCTGGAAACAGCCATATTCATCAATAATCAGGCCGATCTGCTCGTGCTTTTTGAGCAGTTCCTCCCAGATGTGGCCGCAGGAATCCTCCTCCGTGAAGAAGGAGATCGGGCGTTTCAGTTCCACAAGACGTTTGTCGAACTCATCGTCAGCAAGCCCCTCAAGCGCATCACTCAGAAGGATATATCCGGTGATATATTCAGGAGAGTCCCCATAGACCGGAATCCTTGAGAAATGGAGGTAGGTCTCGTTCTTGTAGAAATTCTTCAGGGACATGTTCTCCTGCGCCGTCATCGCAACGATCCTTGGGGTCATCACGTCGCAGGCCTTGACGTTGTCAAGTTTCATAATGTTCTGGATGACCTTGTTCTCGTCGGAGTCGATCACTCCTTCCTCAGCACCGATATTGGCCATCGCTGTCACCTCTTCCCTGCTGACTGTCGCCTCGTCCTCATCCTTGGTCATCAGATTGGTGATCAACCGGACCATTATCACAAGCGGCCACATAAGAACCGACAGGAACGAGATGGTCGATGTCACAAAACCCATAAGATTCTTCCAATATGATGTTCCGATGGTCTTAGGGACAATCTCGGAGAACACCAAAACCAGCAAGGTTGTCAGCGCTGAGATGATACCGAACCAAGTGCTTCCGAACAAGATGGTAGCCTGCCGTCCAACCGCAGCCGCACCCAACGTGTTTGCGATTGTGTTCAAGGACAGAATAGCCGCCAAAGGCCTGTCAGGATCCGATTTGAACTTAAGGAACTTCTCCGCCGGCTTGTACCCTTGCTCCTTCCTCATTGTGATGTAAGAGATCGGTGTCGACATCAACACAGATTCCAGAAGCGAACAAAGGAACGACACACCAAGCGTCCCCAGCATATAAACTATAAGCAGAGCCATATAGGTTTTCAGTTAATTCTTACAAATATAGCATAAATTTCCTCTTTCAGCCTAAATTACCTATGTTTACACGCAAAAAATCCCTTCCATACAAATTGAAAGATTCTCAAAAGACTGGGCACATACTTGACAGCAGCCGCATACGCAAACAAGAGACTTATCATATACGCGCAAGATTGCGCGCAAGATAGAACCTTTTGCGCACAATCTTGCGCGTATGAAACTATTTTCTCTCGAATGTAATAGTACTTGTGTTAATTGCCAAAGCTTAATGTCGTGCTACATCTGACAGGAACAACCTTCCCTCGATTTTTTCCTGGTGCCCAGTTTGGTGAAAACCTTACTATGTTCATAATTTTGTCATTAGTTTTCTTCCCGGCACCTTTGACAACAACATTTCTCACTCCTCCATAGACATTGACTGTGAACTCAATAATCACATTCCCTGAAACGTTCGACCCCTCCATCATATCTTCAACCCACTGCGCAAATTTCGTTATCGTACCACCTTTAAACGTGGGTTTGACTTGAACACTCTCATAAGACAGGATCGAAGGTGTTGATAAGATAGTTTTCTCATTATCAGGTTTTGATTGAGAGGTATTGTACCCATTTTCCTTGGCACCGCCCGCGATGGTGTACACAATCCTCAAAAGCGTGTAGGCCATGTTCAGTCTTGGAGACGGAGCGAAGTTCTGGCTTTACACAAAGCCGACGGACATGCGCAAGAACTTCAACATGCTGAGCGGGATAGTGAACAACGACATGCGTCAGAACCTATACAGCGGGGATGTCTTCGTGTTCGTAAACGCTTCCAACAACATGATGAAGCTGCTGCGCCATGAGCCGGGCGGACTTGTGATCTATAACAAACGCCTTGACCACGGAAGGATGCATCTGGTAGAGCGGATACAGGAGGGTGACCCGACGATAACACCCTTTGAGTGGCGCCGTCTTGTGGACACCATTCAGGGAATAGTCGATGATCCAAGACGCCGGCTGCAACGTCTGAAGGTCCTTCGGGACGTCCAGATGGAAGCATCCTTGAAGGAAGCAAAAAACATCTGAAAACCAGCAAAATAAGTTGAGGGGAAACGGCTTCAGACTTGCGTATGTGGCCGTTTTTTCGTACCTTTACATATAGAAGGAACGGGTTGAGAAATGACTGCCGAAGAACAGAAAAAGATGCAGGAACTTGAGGCCGAGAACGCGGCCCTCAAAGAGAGGTTGCTTGTCGCACAGCGCACCCTTGCGAAGTATGCGCAGATGCTCTTCGGCCAGAAGACGGAGAGGTGCCGCCTTCCCGAAAAGCCCGAGGAGCTCACCGGCAGCCTCTTTGAGCAGGAAATGGATCCGGCCGAGCAGGCCCGCCTGGACAGGGAGGCGGGAAAGGCTCTTGCGGAGCAGGACAAACTCATTCATGTTGAGGCCCACGACCGCAAGGTCCGCAAGGCCATCGACACCAGCCGCCTGGAAGTGAAGGAGGAGCACCTCTATCCTGACCTGGACAACAAGGAGGACTATACGGAGATGGCTCCCGAAGTCACCGACGGCCGTTACAAGATAGACGACAATATGGTGGAGAACAGCATCAGGCCTCTGGCCGTCGGGCGTCAGCAAGAATCTCCGTGCAAAGGTTCACCCATATTATACTGAGTATCGCCCACTCCAGACGCTCTGCCTCCAGATTCTCAGAATGGAAGAGGTTAAATATGGTGACAGCAGCGACGAAATCTGCGGAATCCTCTTTGATGGAGCGTGGCTTTGGGAAGAATATGTCAACACCATCTTGAGTAATCATGGTTTCAAGCACCCCGAGAATAAGTTGCATAAGGGCGGAATTTACCTGTTCGACGACCATAGTGGCATTCGCTATCCTGACTTTTACAAGGACGATATGGTGCTTGATGCCCAATATAAGCGGCTTGGCAGTTATGACAAGGTCTCAAAGTTGGATCGTAATGATGTCCATCAGGTCATTACATATATGACTGCACTCAAAGCTGATAGAGGGGGCTTTGTCGCTCCATTGGAGCAGAAACAGTCTAAAGTTCCAACCTCTCACCTTCAAGGGAGCATGGCTACCCTATCAATTTTCGGCATCGAAATATGCAAGTCTGCCACTTCCTATGCGGAATTCTGCGAGAAGATGGGTGAAATGGAGGCAGAATTTGTGGACTCTTTGAAACAGTTCTGAGTGGATAAATGATAATTTAGAGGCGATGGCAAAGCAGCTCTACGACTATTGGTTTGTG
>OIZX01000040.1_pt1 | contig 102071 bp, 81 predicted proteins | sample 1588621 | NCBI WGS metagenome assembly OIZX01 (sample SAMN03283276) | human gut metagenome | biome: human-associated habitat; material: feces | host: Homo sapiens | place: Peru | collected 2012 | reverse complement strand
CTATGAAGTCTTATCAGATACAAATAAAAAAATTGCGGATATGAAAAATAGGTGCAGGACAATAAATGAAAGTAATGCAAATATTTTAGTTAGTATACATCAAAACAGCTACTCATCGCAAGAAGTAAAGGGGGCACAGGTATTTTTCTATGAAAATTCAAAAGAGGGAGAAAAACTGGCAGGAATACTGCAGTCTGTTATTAAGGAAAAAATAGATAATGAAAATACCAGACAGCATAAGGCAAATGATAGTTATTACATATTATTAAATGTTGAAATGCCAGCAGTAATTGTTGAATGTGGATTTTTAACAAATCCAGATGAGTGCAAAAAGTTATTAGATGAAAATTATCAAAAGGAAATGGCACAGGCAATAACGGCAGGAATTGTTGAATATATGAATAAAAGTGAAGGTAAGGCACCAGCCAACTAACAATCAATATACATCTTTAAAAAAGGTAACAAATGTGGTAGAATACAATGTATGTCTGTTGATTCAGAAATTATTGTACACAAGATTGCAAGTTCGTTATGACTTATATATGGAGATAATATGAACACCAAATTTAAATTTAAAGGAAAAATAATTACACACCTACTGTTTCCTATACTTATAGGAGTGGCTATGATGATTTCAGGCATAAGCTTTTATTTTACTGATGCTACCTATGGCATAATCATAATAACTGCATCAGTGGTGCTTATTGCGTTATGCTTAGTTATGTACTTTGTAAACAAACCATTAGTTATGCGTGATTTGATAAGCTTTGCTATGGATTATGCCCAGATACAAAAGGAGCTTTTGCATGATTTGGCACTGCCATATGGATTATGTGACCCTGAGGGTGCTGTTTTGTGGAGCAACAAGGAATTAAAAAATATAGTTGGCGAGGATATTATTAAAAGCAAGAAAATAAGCGATATATTTAAGGAGGTTACAAGGGATATTGTTGCAATGAAAGATGAGAACCTCAAGGTTGTGACAATTAAGCATAATGGTAAAACTTACGAAATGGAATGTAGAAAGATTGATGTCCAAAATGCCTTTAGTACAACTAAGGTAATTGACATTGATAAAAAAGAAGAGTATCTTATCGTATTCTATTTATTTGATATTACAGATGTTACTGAGCTTAAAAAGCAAAATGAAGAACAGAAGATGGTTGCCGGTCTTATTTATATCGACAATTATGAAGAAGCGCTTGAAAGTGTAGAGGATGTTAAAAGGTCGTTATTAGCAGCATTAATTGAAAGAAAGATTAACCAGTTTGCAGCTAATATAGATGGTATTGTTAAGAAAATAGAAAAGGACAAGTATTTTATTGCTTTTATGTGTAAATACTTAGACGGACTTAGAGCATCAAAGTTTTCTATTATTGACGAGGTAAAAAATGTAAATATTGGAAATGAGATGGATGTAACCATTAGTATTGGCTTAGGTGTACATGGAGAAACATATGTACAAAATTGTGAATATTCCAGAATTGCTATGGATTTGGCACTTGGCAGAGGTGGTGACCAGGCAGTTGTTAAGGATAATGATTCTATTTATTATTATGGTGGAAAGTCAAAGCAGGTAGAGAAAAATACCAGAGTAAAAGCAAGAGTAAAGGCACACGCCTTACGAGAATTATTAGAAAACAAGGACAATGTAATTATTATGGGACATCAGATAGGAGATATTGACTCCTTTGGCTCTGCACTTGGATTATATCGGGCAATGAAGCAAATGGGAAAGAAGTCACACATTGTCTTAAATGAAATTACTTCAGCATTGCGCCCAATGGTGGATAGAGTTAAAAATAGTGGAGATTATGAAGAGAATTTAATCTTAAATAGTAATGAAGCCTTAGATATAGCTGATGATAGTACAATAGTTATAGTTGTAGATGTAAATAGAGTTAGTTATACAGAGTGTCCGGAATTATTGCAAAAATGCAAGTCTATAGTAGTGCTTGATCATCATCGACAGACTACAGATGGTATAGAAAATGCACTATTATCTTATGTTGAGCCATATGCTTCCTCTACCTGTGAAATGGTTGCAGAAATATTACAGTATATTCAGGACGGAATTAGGCTTAAACAAATTGAGGCAGATGCAATGTATGGTGGGATTATGATTGATACAAACAACTTCTCACAAAAGACAGGCGTCAGAACCTTTGAGGCAGCAGCATACCTTAGAAGAAGTGGTGCAGATGTAACAAGAGTCAGATTAATGTTTAGAAATAATGTTGAACAGTTTAAAACCAGAGCCGTAGCAATTTCAAGAGCAGAAATCTTTGATGAAAAGTTTATAATATCAGATTGTCCGTCAGAGGGTGTGGAAAGTCCAACTATTGTTTGTGCACAGGCGGCTAATGAATTATTAAATATTAATGGAATAGAGGCTTCCTTTGTGCTTACAAAGTATAATGACAAAATATATGTAAGTGCAAGAAGTATTTCAAATGTAAATGTACAGCTGATTATGGAAAAGATTGGTGGTGGTGGACACCAAAGTATTGCAGGTGCCCAGTTGGAGGGATACGATATTGACGAAGCAAAGAATTTAGTAATAACTGTGGTTAAAAAAATGCTTGAAGAAGGAGAACTATAATGGAAGTTATTTTATTAGAAGATGTTAAATCACTTGGTAAAAAGGGAGAAATTGTTAAAATTAATGATGGTTATGCCAGAAATTTTGTTTTGCCTAAAAAGCTAGGCTTAGAAGCTACCAGCAAAAATTTAAATGATTTAAAACTTCAGAAGGCAAATGAAGAAAAATTAGCACAGGAAAGATATGAAAATGCAAAGGTGCTTGCAAAGAAAATAGAGGAAAGACCTGTAGTTGTTTCTATTAAGGCAGGAAAAGACGGAAGAGCCTTTGGCTCTGTTTCTACAAAGGAAATTGCAGAGGCAGTTAAAAGTCAGCTTGGATTTGAAATTGATAAGAAGAAAATGGTATTGGACGAACCAATTAAAACAGTTGGAACGCATATTATAAAGGTTAAGGTGCATAAGGATGTAAATGCAAGCTTAACTGTAAAAGTGACTGAAGGATAATAGGTGAACTTATGGACGAAGGCTTGATTAAAAAAATCCAGCCACATAGTGTGGAAGCAGAAAAATCAGTAATAGGCTCTATGATTATGGACAATGATGCAGTTGTAATTGCATCAGAAAAGCTTATAGCAGATGATTTTTACGGAAAGCAGTATGGCACATTGTTTGAAGCTATGGTGGAATTAAATAAACAGGGAAATCCTGTGGATTTAATCACTCTGCAAAATAAGCTTAAGGAAATGGATGTGCCACCAGAGCTTAGTAGTGTTGATTTTCTTAGAGATATAATGTCACAGGTTTTTACATCAGCTAATGTAAAGCATTATGCGGAAATAGTTAAAGAAAAGGCTATGCTTAGAAGACTTATAAAAACTACAGAGGACATTTCTAATAGATGCTATTTAGGTAAGGATTCTTTAGAAGCAATAATGAATTCTACAGAAAAGCAAATATTTAATCTTATGCAATCTCAAGGTGGTGGAGAATTTGTACCAATTAGGCAGGTGGTCATAAATTCACTGGAAAAAATCGAAGCAGCTTCAAAGCAATCTGGTCAGGTAACAGGTATTCCTACGGGCTTTATAGATTTAGATTATCAGACCTCTGGTATGCAGCCTTCAGATTTAGTTTTAATAGCGGCAAGACCATCAATGGGTAAAACAGCCTTTGTACTTAATCTTGCTGAATACATGGCATTTAAAAAGGATTATACAGTAGCTATTTTTAGTCTGGAAATGAGCAAGGAGCAGCTGGTAAACCGTATGCTGTCTATGGAATCCAGAGTAAGCTCTCAAAAGCTTAGAACTGGTAAATTAGAGGATGACGAGTGGGAAAAGCTTATTGAAAGCGCCCAGATAATAGGTAATTCAAATCTGATTATTGATGATACACCGTCTATTTCTATTAGTGAGCTTCGCTCTAAGTGCAGAAAGTATAAAATGGAACACAATTTAAGTGTTGTAATCATTGATTACTTACAGCTTATGAGTGCAGGAGATAAAGCCCCAGATAGCCGTCAGCAGCAGATTTCAGACATATCCCGTTCCTTAAAGGCGTTAGCCAGAGAACTGTCGGTGCCTGTGCTTGCGTTATCACAGCTTTCCCGAGCAGTTGAACAGCGACCGGACCATAGACCTATGCTGTCAGACCTTCGTGAATCAGGAGCTATAGAGCAGGATGCCGATGTGGTAATGTTTTTATATAGAGATGATTATTATAATAAAGATACAGACAGACCGAATGTAGCAGAGGTAATTATTGCAAAACAGAGAAACGGTCCTGTTGGAACAATAGAGCTGGCTTGGAAGGCAGAGCTTACAAAGTTTCTTAATCTGGACCATAGAAGAAATATGTAATATTTATAGTGCTGGTAATAGGGACAGCTGTAGCAATATTATGATTATAAAAACAACCAAAAATGTATAAAAATTCAATAATTATTGAATTAAATATATATGTAAAACTAAATTGAACTCAGGAAAAAGTAAAAGAAGTTAGCACTGCCTAACAAAAGTTAGGAAGTATAAACATACAAAAAAGCTTGTAATATCTTAATATGTGTATTAAAATATAACCAACAAAGGTCAAGGGACCAAACAAGGAGGTAATATTTATGGCACATAAGATTTCTGAAGAATGTGTAATGTGTGGTGCTTGTGAAGCAGCTTGTCCAGTTGGAGCTATTACAGCAGGTGATGGACAGTATGTAATTGACGAAGCTACTTGTATCGATTGCGGTTCATGTGCAGCTACTTGTCCTACAGGTGCAGCAGCAGCTAACTAATTCAAACAAACATAGCTGGTATAAGATTTTTGCTTATGAGTAAAAGTTATTATACTAGAAGAATATAAAAAGCTATCTTAATTGATAGCTTTTTTTCTTATAAAAAAATGGTGGCGGTTGTTCTTGGATTTTTTCTGACAGTTTCGGATAGCCTCATCAAGCTTTTTAAAATGCTCCTCCTCACGCTCCTCCTTTAATCTAAGAAGATAATCCATTTCCTTTATAACAGAGGTGCTAACATTTGAAGAAACCGACTCGCTAAGTCTTTCGTTGTTATCAATAATAGCCTTAGTTACAATATTACCTATAATTTCTTGAAATTGTTCCATTTTGCTTTCGGCTGTTGGGTATGTAGGGGCTTCCTTGTGAACAATATAAGGGACAGAATTGTCCTCAGCAAGAAAGTCAATAGTGGTAGGGTCTTTGCCTGCAATTATTTCGGGCAGTACCATTTTTATAGCACGAAGGAGAAAACCCCTATCCTTAAGACATTTTATAGCACGAAATAAATTAATGTGATAATCCGTATAATACCGGTGTCCCATTTCGTTTCTAGGAACTTCAATATTCAATTCCTCCTCCCAGTATCTAAGCACATGAGATTCTACCTCAACCATCCTCGACGCATCTGAAATCATATAACGCTTTTCCATATCTTACCTCTTAATAATTTATCTACTTAAAATTTATTTACTAGATATTTGTAAAAGTTTCATAATACAAATATCTAATTTATCTATTCTCGTGGATTTTCCTATATTACTAAAAATATACGAGTAGTAAAGCTTATAATATATAAGCAACAAAACATATAGGTAATAAATAGGCTAATCCTAGACTTAATATAACAGAAATTATGATAAAAACAAATATAAACTAGACTTTAATTTGAAAAAATTATCTTAATAATGTAAAATAAAACAAAAAGATGTCGAATGTGAAATCTAATGTGAAATCTAATGTGAATTAAGTATTTTAGAATTAAGGAATATGGTGACAAATGAAAAAGAAAATCCAGTTAAAAAGAAGTGGCAGGGTAAACAAGCTTATTGTTACAGTTGTAGCAGGTATAGCAGGTATAGCTTTAATTTTTAATCCAAATTATAACGATGGTGACAATAAGGTGGCAGCAGCTAATAGTGTGCCTGTAAATGGTACAATAATGCAGTATTATCAATGGTATTTGCCTAATAACGGAAGTTTATGGGATAAGCTGTCCGGTGATGCGAAGAACTTGGCAGATACAGGCTTTACTGCTGTGTGGCTGCCACCAGCCTACAAAAATATGAATCAAAATTCAGTTGGCTATGAGCCATATGATTTATACGATTTGGGAGAGTTTAATCAAAAAAATACTACAAGAACAAAGTATGGTACTTTAAGCCAATATACTAATGCAATTACAGCCTGTCATAATAATGGTATAGATGTATATGCAGATGTTGTTTTAAATCATAAAAGTGGAGCTGACTATAGCGAAAAGGTTTCAGCATATGAGGTTTATAATGACAACAGGTTATATAAGGTAACTGGTAATCCGGTAAATATAAATGCCTGGACAAAATTTACCTTTCCGGGCAGAGGTACAAAATATTCTTCCTTCAAGTGGGACGCAAGCTGCTTTGACGGAGTGGATGACTATGGAAAAGTATATTTATTTGCTAATAAAAGCTGGGATAGTAATGTATCTACAGAAAATAACAATTACGATTATTTAATGGGTGCAGATATAGATTTTGACAATCAAACAGTAGTTAAGGAGCTGAAAAACTGGGGTATCTGGTACACCAATAAATGTGATTTAGACGGATTCAGATTAGATGCTGTAAAGCACATTAAATCTACATTTTATTCAGATTGGTTAAATACAGTAAGAAGCAGTACAGGAAAAGAAATGTTTACAGTAGGGGAATACTGGTCAAGTGATATAAATGCACTTAAAAATTATTTATATGAAACAGGCTACACAATGTCATTATTTGATGTGCCTTTGCATTATAATTTTAAATCGGCAGCAGACTCTAATGGATATTATGACCTTAGATATTTGTTTAGTAATACCTTAGTTTCAGATAATCCTGTTAAGGCAGTTACCTTTGTAGATAATCACGATACACAGCCGGGACAGTCCCTTCAATCAAGCGTTGGAGAATGGTTTAAAATGTCAGCTTATACAGCTATTCTTACAAGAGAGGGAGGCTATCCTTGCGTATTTTATGGAGATTATTATGGAGTATCAGGAAGTGGTACTTACTTAAAAGGCTTTAAAAATGAAATAGATAAGGTAATGTATGCACGAAAGAAATGTGCTTATGGAACACAGCACGATTATTTAGATGATCCGGACACTATAGGCTGGACCAGAGAAGGTCTGGACAAGGTAGCTAATTCAGGATTAGCAGCACTTATTTCTGACTATAATACAGGTACAGCTACAAAAAGAATGTATGTTGGTACAAGTCACAAGGGAGAGGTCTGGTATGATGTTACGGGAAATATTAGCGATAAGGTAACAATTTCTAATGATGGATATGGAGTATTTAAGGTTAAGAATAAGTCATATTCCGTTTGGATAAATGAAAAGACAGGCAGTAATATCAGCAACAGAGCTGATAATACTGGAAATAGTAATGTAAATGGCAGCAATAATGCAGGTATTAACAATAAAAACAACGGCACAAATAATGCAGGGACACAAATTAATACAACTGCCACACAAGATAATAAAAATACAGAAAAATCAACTGCTAAGGAAGACAAAACTACTACAGATAATTTTGCCACAAAGGACAGCACTACTGAAAACACCACTGAAAATACTACTAAAAACACTACTGAAAATATTTTAGAAACGGCAACAGATACTATGAAAAATACAAATGAAGCTGTTACAGAGGGTGTGACAAAGGAGAATAATAATGAAGAAGAAACAAAAAATAGTGGTACAGTTGGGAAGGTAGTAATTTCAGTTGTTGGAGTAAGTGTAATAGCTGCTTTGATTGGTGTTGCTATAGCTAAGAAAAATGATATAATAGCGTTTATAAAAGAAATGACCCGAAAATAATAACAGTCAAGGGCTATAAAATAGTAATAAAAGCTAAGGACACAAAATGCTGAAAATGTTAGTCCTTGAATAGCAGGCAAGAATATGAGTAAAAAAAAGAAGATTAAAAAATATATTAAACGCTTTTTTGCAGGCATTGGAATAATATTATTATTAGCGATAGTTATATTGATGATAAAGTATGTTCCTAAAATTGTAGAGTATAAAAACCAGGCTGAGGCACTAGTTGAGGCTGGTGGAGATGATATTTTTAAAAATTCTCTTACCAGTATTATGTATGACAATAAAAATCAGGTATTAGCAGAGCTTAGTGGAAGCAGAGATTCTTATTACATTAAGTCGGAGCAAATTCCCTATATTGTAAAAAGAGCCTTTGTGGTCAGCGAGGATAGAAACTTCTATGAACATTCAGGAGTGGATTATAAGGGCGTGATGAGGGCTATAGTTGCACTTGTGCAAAACGAAGGAGAGGTAACACAGGGCGGCAGTACCATTACCCAGCAGCTTGCCAGAAACATATACCTAAATCATGAGGTAAAACTGGAAAGAAAAATAAAGGAAATTTTTATTGCATGGGAGCTGGAAAAAAGGTATAGCAAGGAGCAGATACTAGAGTTTTATATAAATAATATATACTTTGGAAATGGTTTGTATGGAATAGAGGCAGCAGCACAGGCATATTTTAATAAAAGTGTTACAGATTTAAATATTTCACAAATGGTGTTTTTGTGTGCAATACCTAACAATCCGACCCTGTATAATCCTACTGAAAATATTGAAAACACAATAAAAAGACGAGATAGAATATTAAAGCAGATGCTTGAACAGGGAGAGCTGGATATTGTTTTATATAATGAGGCTGTTAATGAAAATATAGTGCTTACTCCTGGTGAAAAACTGAAAAACAACTATGAGGAAACTTTTGCAAGATATTGTGCAACCCTAGAGCTGATGAGAGCCAATGGATTTGTCTTTGAAAATACCTTTGCAACAGAACATGATGAAACAGAATATAAGAAAAGGTATAATGAAGCATATGATAGGTGGAACAGTATGCTTTTTACGGGAGGCTACAGAATATATACAAGTATAGACAAAAATATGCAAGAAATCCTTCAAAACAATGTTGATGAGAGCCTAAAGAATTATACGGAAACCAGCGAAGAGGGTGTTTATACTTTTCAGAGCAGTGCTACCTGTATTGATAACAAAACAGGCTATGTAGTTGCAATAGTAGGAGGCAGAACGGAGGAGCAGGAGGGTTATACCTTAAATAGAGCATATCAAAGCTTCAGACAGCCGGGAAGCTCTATTAAGCCATTATTAGTATACACACCAGCCTTTGAAAAGGGTTATACACCTAATTCCCTGGTTGTCGATGAAAAAATAGAAGACGGACCTAAAAATGCAGTAGGTTATTATATCGGAAAAACAAATATAAGAACAGCAGTTACCCAGTCAATAAATACTGTTGCATGGAAAATGTTAGAAGAAATAGGGATAGCTGATGGAATTAATTATTTAAAGGAAATGAACTTTAAAAGAATTGTAAAAGAGGATTATGTACCAGCGGCAGCTATTGGGGGATTTACCTATGGTATGTCTACCTATGAAATGGCGGCAGGCTATGCAACCTTAGAAAATGACGGTGTATACAGAAATCCCACTTGTATAAGAAAAATTGTAGATAATAATGGAAATGTTATTATAGATAATGGATTAAATACAAGCAACCAAAAGAAAATATATCAGGCAAATGCCAGCAGAATGATGACAGATGTTATGAAGGATGTTTTAACCTATGGTACAGGAAGAAAATATAATATAAGCAATGGAATATGTGCAGGCAAGACAGGAACCACTAATGATACAAAGGATGTATGGTTTGTAGGCTATAGTCATTATTATACTACAGCAGTATGGTGTGGCTATGATATGCCAAAGACTATTGACAGTCAGTATGGAGGCACTTGTGCTGGAATTATATGGAAGGGATTTATGGAAAAAATACACGAAAATACAGAGATTATAGACTTTAATCCGTATTTTGATACAGTACCGGAGCATCAGGATTATGAGAAGGAAACTACTACGAAGGAAACTGAAACCAGTACAGAGAAAGAAACAACAACTAAGGAGAATACAACCACCACTAACAAGGATAACACCTTTGAAAGTGAAACTACTACTGAACATAAAACTACAACTACCAAGCCTGTTACAGAAAGAATTACTACAGACGATATGGAAAAATATACAACTATAGATGCTGGTGATGGTATGTATACAGAAAACTGGAATTAAAAAGATAGATGGGATAAAAAGATAGATGGGATAAAAAGATAGATGGAATAAAAAAGCTGTAGGCTCAATACTGACCTGTAGAAGGATAATATTGAAGCTTACAGCTTTTTTGAATTTCACAATAATGACAAAATAAATATTAATTATTTCTGGTTGTGAGTTTCCTTGTAGGCATTTACTACCTTGTGAATTCTGTTAACCGGGTTAAGTAATTCACTAATAGAACCATCATGATTTAAGGTATCAATAATTAAAGAAATATATTTACTCATATCACAGTTTACATAGTATGGCTTGCTTAATAATTCTGGTGTCTGGTATGTAAGGTTTGTTGTAAGAATTCTATTAATAAGACCTTTTTCATACGCTTCGTCAAATTTTGCAAGACCATTTGTAAATAAACCAAAGGTTGTAGCAACGAATACTTTTCTGGCTTTTCTATCCTTAAGCTCTTTTGCAACCTCTAAAACGCTTTCACCTGAAGAAATCATATCATCAATAATAAGCACATCTTTGCCTTCTACAGAAGCACCTAAGAACTCGTGTGCAACAATAGGGTTTCTTCCATTCACAATGTGTGCATAATCGCGTCTTTTATAGAACATACCCATATCAAGACCAAGTACATTTGCAAGATAGATAGCTCTGCCTGTACCACCCTCGTCTGGGCTGATAATCATCATATGATCTGAGTCTAACTGTAAATCGTTTTCGGCACGAAGAAGGTTCTTTATAAACTGATATGCAGGCTGTACAGTTTCAAAGCCTTTAAGTGGAATGGCATTTTGAACTCTAGGGTCGTGAGCATCAAAGGTAATAATGTTTTCGACACCCATAGCTGTCAATTCCTGAAGTGCAAGAGCACAGTCCAAGGATTCACGACCAGTTCTCTTATGCTGTCTGCTTTCATATAAGAAAGGCATAATAACAGTAATTCTTCTGGCTTTACCACCTACAGCAGCAATAATTCTCTTTAAATCCTGATAATGATCATCGGGAGACATATGATTTTCGTAACCACATAATGAATATTTAAGACTATAATTTCCAACATCAACCAAAAGATATAAGTCTTTGCCACGCACTGACTCATTAATAAGACCTTTTGCTTCACCTGAACCAAATCTAGGAACCTTTGTATCTACTAAGAATGACTCCTTTTGATAACCTGAAAAAGCGATAGTATGTGTATGCTCTCCAGTGCGTTCTTTTCTCCAGTCAGTAATATACTTGTCTATTTTTTGACCTAAATCCTTGCAGCTATCAAGAGCAACAATTCCCAAAGGACCAACTGGTATAGTTTCTAAATTTTTGTTTTCTTCTAATGACATAATGTCCCTCCGATTGTAAAATGTTTAATTTTAGCACAAATATTATATATGCTTTTAGGTTGTATTGCAACATAAATTAAAGCTGTTTTGAGCTTGATTCTAAACTTCGTTTAAGACGAAGGTCATCTCCAAATATTTTGATTAAGGAATAATTGCTGGTAATACGGGAAAAAACACGCTCAGAATAGGCAGCTCTAATGTCTGATAATGACATATTTGTAGAGATTATAACTGATTTGTGATTAAGGTATCTCTCGTTTATGCAATTAAATAATGAAGATGCTGTAAAGCTATTAACCAGCTCTGTGCCTAAATCATCTATGATAAGCAAATCGCAATCAAAAATATTAAGATACAAAGCATCGCTGTCTTTGTCGGCTCTGCCAAAGGTAGTGTCGGCTAAAATGTCAAATAGCTTTATGGCAGAAATGTATATAACAGAAATACTGTTATCCATAAGCTTTTTAGCGATACAATTTGTCAAAAAAGTTTTTCCAACACCTGTAGCACCATAAATAAATAAATTTTTGTGGTCAGTACTAAAGGTATCAATAAAATCATTGGCTATATCTATAGCTCTGGTAATGTTTTCCAAAGGAGTAAGTCCTGTAGTAGGGTCAACTGTAGCATTGTCATATAATCTAAGATTAAAGGTGCCAAAATTTTCATTTGAAAGTATTTCTTTAAGATTAGACTGCTCATAAAGAGCCTCAATTATTCTTTTTTTAAAGCAATGGCAACGCTCATTTTCTATAAAGCCAGTGTCGTGACAATCTAAACACTCATAATCAGGCTCTAAAAAATTTGGAGGGAAGTTTTTGGCTAAAAGCTCCTCTTTTTCGTGCTTTAATTGGTTTAGTTTATCCTTAAACTGGTTTAGGGAAGAATTGTTATCCGCTAAAAGCAGGGACTTTGCTGTGTCAATAGATAATGCGGAAATAGCATCATCAATTTCCTTTATGCGAGGAATTTTTTCATAGACTTCCTTTTGGCGTCTGGTTTTTTCGTGATAAATACGCAATCTTTTGGCATTGTAAAGCCTAAGGATTTCATTGTATTTGGTGTTTGAAACTGACATATAATCTCCTAATCTCTATGTAAAAGCTGTCGTTCTAATTCACTATAATCATAATTTCTCTGTGGAAAGCTGTTAAAGGTGGTTGCTTTAACTTTGTTAGCCTGCCTTGAAGCAGTATCAGCCTGAACATTTTTTAAATGTGCCTTGTCCAGTGACTTAATATCCTCAATAGATGAAATACCGTGCTGCTTCCACTTTTTTAGAATAGAATCTGCATATTTAAAGCTTGGCTTTGAAATTGCTGCAATAGTCCTATTACAAGCCTCTGTAATAATATCCATAGAAAAGCCATAATCATTAGTCCAGGTATCAATAGCAGCCTTTTCGATAGCAACAGGATTTCTGCCGGAAATACCAAAAGCCTTTAATACTGGATAGTAAGCATTGCTAAAAACCATAGTACGCTCTTTTGCTTCTTCAACTGTTGAAATATCATCACTTGCCCAGTCAATGGCAACTGCTTCGATATAGCTAAGCTTTTTGTGACCGGATTCAACACAATATTCTATTAAGTATTCAATAAGCTCAACGGAAAAATGCAGTCCATCATAGAAATACAAAATAGTATTTGTATCAGAGGAACTAAGAGTTTTTCCAAGATATGCCTGAGATATGTATAATAACTGTTTTATGTCCTCGTCTGCTGTAAGCTGATTTAGCTTTTCTGTAGATAAAGGAGTTTTTTCTTTTATCTTTTTGGCTGTATAGACAGGGGTGTCATCATAAACCAGCTCAGAGGACTCATCTTCTGTATTTATAATAATAGTATCATCATCCTTTTGAGGAAGATATTTAAAGGTAAGAGGAACATCGGAACGGACATCCTTTAAAGTAATGCGTTCAATATGTCTGTTGCTGTCAAAGGTAAGGGAAATAATACCCACCTGCTCCCAGTAGGTAAGAGCTCTAAGAACATCCTTCTCAGTATGCTCAAAGGTATCAGCAATACTATTAATAGATATTTCAATGCCTGAATTACAGCAGCGAAGCAGGTATAAATAGATCTTTACATATTCGCCGCTGGCATGAGGCATATATTCGTCTATAAAATAGTTTGAGATAGCAGTAATCTCCATAGTTGTATTTTTGTCTAATAATATTTTTTTCATCGTCTTTTCTCCACATACAAGCTGTATAGTGAATGAAGTATAACACAAATAATTAAAGTTTGGAATAGTGGGAAAGACTGGAAAATAGTGCAGATGGCAGAATTTATGATAAAGTGGAAAAAGTGGAAAATGTGGATAAAAAGTAGATAAATATTGTGAAAAGCCTAGAATATGTGGAAAAAATGAAAAAAACATATCCACATATTTTCAAGCGAAAATGCCCATAAAAATATGTGGATATGTGGATAACTATCTTTTAAGCAGGTCATCCCCTACATTTACAATATCTCCAGCTCCCATAGTTATCAACAAATCACCGTTGATACAATTTTTTAATAAAAATTTTTCGATTTCTTCAAAAGTTGGAAAATAATAAGCATCACAGCCCAATTTTTTTAGCTCCTCAAGCAAATCTAAAGAAGAAATGCCAATAGTATTTTTTTCTCTGGCAGCATAAATGTCAGCTAAGATAACTTTGTCGGCAAGTGATAAGGATTTAGCAAAGTTTTTAAGAAATGCTTTTGTACGGGTGTAGGTATGAGGCTGGAATACACACCAGGTTGTTTTATGTGGATAGTTTCTGGCTGTTTTGAGAGTGGCCTCGATTTCATCTGGGTGATGTGCATAATCATCAATAATAGTAACACCATTAACCTTGCCCTTGTATTCAAAACGACGCTCTGAGCCTATACAAGCCTTCAAACCTGCTTTAATATCCTCCATACTGATACCCATAACAAGACCACAGGCAATAGCTGAAAGCGAATTGCAGATATTGTGCATACCGGTAACAGAAAGCTCAATACGGTCTGTTGACTCTCCATCTATACATAAATCAAAGCTTCCGCGGGCAAATTCATCAAAGACAATATTTGCAGCAGAAATATGGCTTTTTGCTGCATTCATACCAAATGTCATAACCTTGCAGGAAAGTCCCTCGGTAAAATAATCAAGATCTGGAATATCTGAATTAATAATAAGTGTACCGTCAGCAGGAATAAGACGGGCATATTCCCTAAAACTATGTCGAATATCATTGATGTCCTTAAAGAAGTCCATATGGTCCTCACAGACATTTAAAATAATACCAATGGTAGGGAAAAACGATAAAAAGCTGTTAGTATATTCGCAGGCTTCAGTAATAAAATTGTCGGAATGACCAATACGGATATTTCCACCAATAGAATCCAATATGCCGCCAACCATAATAGTCGGGTCGGCCTGTGCAGACATAAGTATATGTGAAAGCATAGAGGTAGTAGTAGTCTTTCCATGAGTGCCAGAAACACCAATGGCAGTTTTGTACTGTTTCATTATAAGACCCACAAGGGTAGCTCTGGCAATAGTTGGAATATTTTTGGCTAAAGCTTCTGTGTATTCAGGATTGTCATCTTTTATGGCAGCAGTATAAACCACAAGTTCAATATCATCAGTAATATTTTCTTTGTTGTGGCCATATAATACTTTTGCACCAATCGATGAAAGATGCTTTGTAATGTTTGATTCTTTGGTATCTGAACCTGAAATGATTTTGCCTTTAGAAATAAGTATTTCAGCAAGTCCACTCATACTTATTCCACCAATACCAATGAAATGAACATTATGTATATTGTCTAAACTGATAAGACAGTTGTTTTGCATTTTATAATCCTCCATTCATAATTTTAAGGTAGAAAATATTATACTACTAATAAGAAGAAATTAAAATACTTATAAGTAAAACTTGAGTAAATTTATACCACATGAATAGTTAAAAATTACATATAATGCAGATTATCTGATTTTGACAAAAAATATGTCGTTTAATTGGGAAATTAGTTCACTATTCAGGTAATTTGTGCTATAATGAACAAAAGAAGGATTCCTAGTGAAAGCTAGTGAAAAAAGCGGATGTCATAAGACGATGCGTGTGCTATTAATACATAAAATTATATACAACGAGGTGATAGCGTGATTAAAAAAGAAATGATAGCGATGCTACTAGCGGGTGGCCAGGGTAGCAGACTTGGGGTACTTACTTCCAAGATGGCAAAACCAGCAGTTGCTTTTGGAGGGAAATACAGAATTATCGATTTTCCACTTAGCAACTGTATCAATTCAGGAGTAGACACAGTAGGGGTGCTTACACAGTACCAGCCTTTAAGACTAAATTCTCATATAGGCATAGGTATTCCATGGGATTTAGATAGGAATGTTGGTGGCGTTACAGTACTTCCACCATATGAAAAAAGTGGAAATAGTGAGTGGTATACAGGTACAGCAAATGCTATATATCAGAATATTGAGTATATGCAGCAGTACAATCCGGAATATGTTCTTATATTGTCAGGCGACCATATATATAAAATGGATTATGAGCTTATGTTAAATTACCACAAGGAGCATGATGCAGATATTACTATTGCGTGTATGCCGGTTCCGATAGAGGAAGCAAGCAGATTTGGTGTGGTTTTAACAGATGATGACAATCGTATTACAGAATTTGAGGAAAAACCAGAGCATCCACGAAGCAATCTTGCATCAATGGGTATTTACATATTCAAATGGTCTGTATTAAAAGATGCACTTATAAAGCTTAAGGACCAGCAGCAATGTGATTTTGGTAAGCATGTAATTCCTTATTGCCACGAAAAGCAGGACAGAATTTTTGCATTTGAATATAATGGATATTGGAAGGATGTAGGTACTCTTGGTTCATACTGGGAGGCAAATATGGAACTTATTGACCTTATTCCGGTATTTAATCTTTATGAGGAATTCTGGAAGATATATACCAACAGCACGACTCTTCCACCACAGTATATTTCATCAGACAGTGTCATTGAAAGAAGTATTATAAGTGAAGGGTGCGATATTGCCGGAGAGGTTTACAATTCAGTAATCGGTGCCAATGTTACTATTAAAAAGGGTGCAGTAATCAGAGATTCCATTGTTATGCAGAATACTACAATAGAAGCTGGTGCATACCTTGAAAAGGCCATTGTTGCAGAAAATGTAGTAATCGGTGCAGGCAGCAGAGTCGGTGTTGGCGCTGAAGCAGAAAGCAGGCTTGACAAGAAGATATATTCCTTTGGTATAGCTACTATAGGTGAAAATTCAGTCATACCTAAAAATGTTACTATAGGCAAAAACACTGCTATTTCAGGTGTGACAGACGAGAGTGATTACACCAACGGAGAGCTTCCAAGTGGCGGTTATATTATTAAGGCAGGTGAAATGTAATGAGAGCAATAGGTATTATTTTAGCAGGTGGAAACAACAACAAGATGAAGGAGCTTTCTTACAAAAGAGCCATAGCAGCTATGCCTATAGCTGGCAGCTACAGAGCTATAGATTTTGCTCTTAGTAATATGTCCAATTCCAACATACAAAAGGTAGCTGTACTTACACAGTACAATGCAAAATCCTTAAATGAGCATTTAAGCTCATCAAAGTGGTGGGATTTTGGCAGAAAGCAGGGTGGCTTGTATGTATTCACACCTTCCATAACAGCAGACAACGGATTTTGGTATCGTGGAACAGCCGATAGCATTTGGCAGAATATCAATTTCCTTAAAAACAGTCATGAACCATATGTAGTTATAGCTGCTGGTGATGGCGTGTACAAATTAGATTACAACAAGGTATTGGAATATCACATTAAAAAGAAAGCAGATATTACAGTTGTATGTAAGGATATGCCACAAAATACAGACATTACCAGATTTGGTATTGTGAAAATGAATGAAGACAGCAGAATCGTTGATTTTGAAGAAAAGCCGATGGCATCTGATTCAAGAACAGTTTCAGCAGGCATTTATATTATTAGAAGGCGCCAGCTTATTGAGCTTATTGAAAAGTGTGCTGAGGAAGAAAGACACGATTTCGTAAATGATATTTTAGTTAGATACAAAAATATAAAGAGAATATATGGCTACAAGATTGATAGCTATTGGAGCAACATATCTACAGTAGAGGCTTATTACAAGACCAATATGGACTTCTTAAAGCCTGAAATAAGAAATTATTTCTTTAGAGAATATCCAGATGTATATTCAAAGGTGGATGATATGCCACCAGCAAAATACAATCCTGGAGCAAAGGTAAAGAATAGCTTGGTATCAAGCGGCAGTATTATCAATGGCTATGTTGAAAATTCAGTATTATTTAAAAAGGCATACATTGGCAATAATTGTGTTATCAAAAACTCAATTATATTGAACAATGTTTATATTGGCGATAATACATACATTGAGAATTGTATAGTAGAAAGTCGTGATACGATTAAGGCTAACGAAAGATATGTGGGCGAAAATGGACAAATAAAGATTGTTGTGGAGAAGAACGATCGTATTGGATTATAAGGGAAAGGGGGTTTTTGTATGAAAATAACAGATGTTAGAGTTAAAAAAATATCGGGTGCAGGTAAGCTTTTAGGAGTTGCATCGATTACTATTGATGATTCATTTGCTGTTCATGATATAAAGATTATAGGTGGTGACAATGGTTTATTTATTGCAATGCCTAGTGTAAAAACAGCAGATGGAACCTATAGAGATATTGCTCATCCTATCAATTCAGCTGTAAGAGGTGCAATACAGGATATTGTTCTTAAAAGCTACAAGGAAATAGAAACAGAATAAACAATAAATTCCATCTATACAAAAGATATTTTATATATGCTTTATATAGATGGAATTTTTATAGCAAAATTCAGTTTAATTAATTTAACACAAAGCGAGGAACCAGAATGGACAATAATAACTCAAATATGAATGGCAGTTACAACCCTGATATGTATGGTGGAAATGGACAAGATTATAACAGTATGCCATATATGCAAAATACTTCACAAATGAAGCCTAAAAAGCGTAGAAAAACAGGTCCGGTTGTATTGTCTATATTTATAGCAATACTTCTTGTGATTGATATATCTTTTATAGGTTTAAAAATGGGAATATTTTCAGAGGGTACTTTGAAAGATATGCTTATTAAGGTATCTGAAAATATGCAAGATGATATATATACGGATTTTCCGAAAACGAATGAGGAAGCTGTTCGTAGGGCAATGGATAATGTAGCTGGTTATGTATCAGATTTCCTGATTAATGGCGAGTTTCCTGATAGAGCAGCAGTTACATCGGATATGGGAAAGATATATGATATGGTTATAGAGGAAAGTGCAGAAGAAATCCTAAAGGATTTAGAGGACGCGGGCGAGATAGAGGTAGATAATCTTATCAGCTATGAGCGATTTACTGATTTAAAGGATTTCTTAGGAACAAGCGAATATAATAAGCTTATAGAAAGAATCAGAGAAGATATAGGAGATACAATTATTGTTAATAAAGATACCAGAGATATGTTAAAGAGTGAGATTATAGATGAAACTAAAATCTATAGAGATGAAAAGGTAAAAGAAATAGTAGATGAGATATATAACCAATTTGATGACTTTGAAGCAGATGTAAGTGAAGATATGGGCGATATTCCAATAAATAAAATAGTGTCCTGTGTGACAGGCTTTTTACAGACAGCTATTATTGCACTGTCTGCTATTATAGGAATTATGTTATTGGTATCATTTATACTGGACAAAGATTTGTATTTGTCATTTAAGGGCTTGTTCCCAACATTACTTGTTCCTGGTTTAATTATATTAATACCAGCAGCTTTGTTTAGAGGCTTAATGTATTTAATAGCATCAAGTGCTGAAACTTCAGATGCCACAACGGCTAAGGTAATAAATGTAATGTCAGATAAGGGCTTAGTGCCAGTTATTATTATATCAGCCATAGTTATTGTGGTGGCTATTGTATGTAAGATAGTGAGCGTGATTATCAAAAAAACAGAAAAAGAGGATATGGCGTAGAGGCAGTCCTTAAATAGAAAAGCTGCAATTAATTAGTTCCTGTGTTGAAACTGATTAATTGCAGCTTTAATTACTTGGTTGGGGCAACAATACTATTAGAAAGGTTTGCACCGGTAGTAGCATTTTCACCGGTAGTAGTATTTTCGCCAGTAGTAGCATTTGCACCGGTAGTAGTAGTTTTTTCGCTTATAAGGTCTTTTATATCGTTCTCTGTGAATATACTGTTGTTAAAGGTTATCTTCTTCCAAAGCTCCTCATCTACAGTGATTTTCATATTCTTTGTGTATTCATCATAAAATTCCTTAAGCTTTGCAGACTTTTGAAGTGAAATAGCATCTTTTCTGGCAATTTCTGTAGCATCTTCATCGTTTTCTTCAATACAGTAAATTACAAAGTAGGCACCATCCTCAACTGCAATAGCAGAATCACCATCGTGTAAAGATAAACAGGTGCTTTTGATATTGTCACCTACAGTAGAGTCTTTGCCAACATTTCCTTCTGAAACTGTTATGCCGTATATATCAGAAATCTGCTTGATGTCCTCGCCGTTTTGTATTCTTTTTAAAATGCCCTTAGCAGTATCCTCAGGAAACTCAATATTGTCAGGGTATAATTCAAATACATATATATGAGTTTGGCGTATATCCTCTTCATTTACTGTGAAATTTTCGTCCTTTAAAATAAGGTCACAGCCCTTGTTGTAGTAGGACTCAGTTTCATATATAGACTTTAAGGACTCAGCAGTAGCACCAGTTGCGGCACTGACCTTTGCATTACCTGCAAGGTAATCCTTTACATACTGGTCAATTTCTTTGTAATCAGCATCATCTAAGGTAATACCATTATCCTTTGCATATTTTGCAACGGTGTAGAAAATTTTAATACGGTCAAGAACATCTGCCTTTACCATATCCTCGATAGTTGCGTCAGCAGCAACAGTTTCGCCCTCTAAAGTAGATGGCTCAGTAACGTCTGTAGAAGTGTCGGTATATTTTACAGACCAATCCATTGCATAGCCATTTGCAAGGTAATATGCTTCATAGCTTGCCTGTGTATTGTAAGCGTAGAACTTTCCTACACTAAATGGAATGTTAATATCATCAATAGTAATTAAGGTTTTATTATCATCCGCAGAAGTAGTATTGGTATTGGTATTGGCATTATCAGATGAACAGCCTGTAAATAATGAAAGTGCGGTAATAATACTAAGACTTTTTGCAACAAGCCTTTTAAATTTTTTCATAGTATCCTCCTTGTGCTAAAAACTAGCCAATTTATTGCGAAAAAACAATATTATAAGTATATCACAAAATACCTAAGAGTTGTCAATAATTCCACCTATGTTCACAAATAATTCAGAAAGTGCTTTCAGCATTTCGTTAGTGTCCTTGAATGGATGGTCAGGCGTATATATAAGCTTTGGTGTTGCGCCTGGTACAAATTTTAAAATATTAAGGTATTTTGAAACCAGGGTAGGTATTTGGTCTACCTTAAAAGGTGCTTTGTTATATAAAATAAGGTCTATTTTTGACTTGTTACCTGAAAGCTCGCTAATATAAACTTTATGCCCGAAGGCTTTCATAAGGGCAATATTTAAAAGATTAATAACAGGCTTTGGAATATCGCCAAAACGGTCCAAAAGCTCGTCTTCCATATCCTCATATTCCTCATAGGTTTCAATACCTGCAATTCTCTTGTAAATAGTAAGCTTTTGCAGTTCGTTTTTAATGTAGGTAGACGGAATAAAGGCATCTACTACCAAATCAACAGTAGTTTCAAAGTCATCCTTTTCCTTGATTTCGCCCTTTTCAACTAGGACTGCTTCATTTAACATTTTACAGTAAAGGTCATAGCCTACAGCCTCCATATGGCCGCTTTGCTCTGCTCCAAGCACATTTCCGGCACCACGAATTTCCAAATCACGCATAGCAATCTTAAAGCCGGAGCCTAAATCTGTAAATTCCTTGATAGCCATAAGACGCTTTTCGGCAACCTCCTTTAACACCTTGTCACGCTTATACATAAGGAAGGCATAGGCTGTTCTGTTGGAACGGCCTATACGGCCACGCAGCTGATAAAGCTGTGACAAACCAAGCTTATCAGCATCGTGGATAATCATTGTATTAACATTAGAAATGTCTAAGCCTGTTTCGATAATAGTAGTTGAAACTAATACATCAATCTCACCATTAATAAAGTCATACATAATCTGCTCCAGCTTTCGCTCATTCATTTGTCCGTGGGCGTATGCGATATTTACATCAGGCAGAACAGATTTTAAAACATTTGTAATTTCCTCTATATTGTTTACTCTATTGTATACATAGTAAACCTGACCACCCCGGGCAAGCTCTCTGTTGACAGCTTCACGAACCATTTCCAGGTTGTACTCCATAACGAAGGTCTGAATAGGAAGTCGGTCAATAGGAGGCTCTTCAAGAACGCTCATATCTCGGATACCTACTAAGGACATATGAAGGGTTCTGGGAATAGGAGTAGCTGAAAGTGATAAAACATCTACATTTTCACGGAGAGTTTTAAGTTTTTCCTTGTGGGCAACGCCAAAACGCTGCTCCTCATCAATAATCAAAAGTCCTAGGTTTTTAAAGCTAATGTCCTTGCTTAAAACACGGTGCGTTCCAATAACTATATCCACATAGCCAGCCTTTAAATCAGCAAGAGTTTTCTTTTGCTGTGCTGGAGTTCTAAATCTTGAAAGAAGTGCTATAGTTACAGGAAAATCCTTCATTCTTTCTACAAAGTTATTGTAATGCTGACCTGCTAAAATTGTAGTAGGTGCAAGCAATACCACCTGTTTTCCGTCCTGAACAGCCTTAAAGGCAGCACGAATAGCCACCTCTGTTTTTCCGTAGCCTACATCACCACAAATAAGTCTGTCCATTATTTTAGGGCTTTCCATATCCTTTTTAGTATCCTCAATGGCAGCTAACTGGTCGCTGGTTTCCTCATATGGAAAAAGCTCCTCAAACTCCTTTTGCCATATAGTATCAGGACTAAATACAAAGCCTGCCTTTGCCTGCCTTTTGGCATATAATTTGACAAGGTCGGCAGCAATATCCTTTACATGGGATTTAACTCGGGATTTAGTGTTGTCCCATTCCTTTGAGCCTAGCTTGTTAAGCTTTGGCCTGTGACTGTCTGCAGAAGCATATTTTTGTATAATATCAAGAGAGGAGGCAGGAATATATAAATTACCATTTGAGGCATATTCTATTTTAATGTAATCCTTCTCGGTTTTATCGACTACCATTTTTTCAATACCACGATATATTCCCAGACCGTGATTTTCGTGTACTACATAATCACCAATAGAAAGGTCTGAAAAGCTGGAAATATGCTCTCCGTTGTAGGTGGCTTTCTTCTTTTTCTTTTTAGCAGCACCAGTACCGAAAATGTCAGTTTCCGAAATAATGACATATTTGAGGGAAGGAAACTCATAGCCTCCTTTAATATTGCCATAGGAAATAACAATTTCCGAAGCAGCAAGAGTATGGGAATAGTCCTCTGTATAGTGACAGGAAAGCTGGTAATCATTTTGCAGGGAATCACTAAAACGCATACCACGGGTTTTAGAGCCTGAAAGAATAACTACCTTATAGCCATTCTTTTTAAAGCGGGTCAAATCCTTAATGAGAATATCCATACTTTTATTGTAAGAGGTAATATTTCTCATAGATATAGAATAAGAGCTTGATACCTCAAAATATTTAAGCTTTTGCAAAAGCGTAGTAAAGTGTACACATTTTGCATTTGCAAGCCGCGCAAAAACCTCTGTGGGCATAGTTAAGGTGTTGGTCTGCGAAGGAAGTAAATAGCCTTTTTCCAAACGACTTATCATACTATCCTTAAATTCATCAAAAACAGCGTTTATATGCTCGCATATATGATTAGTTTCATCAAGCATATATATAGTATCCTTAGGCAGATAGTCAAAAAGTGAGGAGGTTTCCTCATAAAAAAAGGAAATATAACTATCTAAGGTAACAAAGCTTGGAGAAATAGACAACTGCTCTAAAAAGTCATTAGTGAGAGTTTCTATTCTGTGAGCCTCCTCGGTTTTAAAAGTGGCCCGGAGCTTTTTCGCATAAGCAGCAAGCTCTTTTTTAATCCTTTCCATACCGGCACTAATCTGCTTAGGGGATAAAATATATTCACTGGCTGGAAAAATAGTAACGCTTCCTACATTTTCTATAGTACGCTGACTATCTACATCAAAGGTTTTTATAGAGTCAACCTCATCGTCAAATAAATCTATTCTATAGGGTACTTCACTGGTTAATGGAAAAATGTCTATAATACTGCCCCGTATTGAAAACTGACCGTGGGATTCCACCTGGTCGCTTCGTTCAAAGCCTAAGGCAGTAAGCTTTGAGGAAATGGCAGCAGGCTCAATAATGGAGGTCATATCAATAGTAAGAATATTATTGCTGATTTCCTCCATAGGAATAAGCTTATCCATTAAAGAGCTTCCTGTAGTAACTATAGTTGCAGAGCCGGTAAGTATAGCCTCTATAGTCTTTATACGATTTGTAACCATAGTCTTTCCAGAAATATCAGCATTATAAAAAATAAAGTCCTTTGGTGGAAAATACACTATATCGGGAACAAACAGCCTTAAGCTGTCATAAAGCTCCATAGCCTTTTGTTCACTAAAAGTGACGATAACTTTATTTTTAAAGCTATCGCCAAGTACACTTATTATATGTGCCAGACCATTATCACTTACTCCGGAAATCTGGATATTTGTCTGACTTTTTTTAAAAATATTAACAGTTTCCTCTATTGCATTTAAGGAAAGCAGAGGAGCATCTAATAAATTCGTCATAATTACCTCAATTATATAAATTCATTGCTTTTTCAAATTCACCTGAAACAGTAAGTGAAACAGCATCAGAAATCTTTTCCATATCAGCCTTAATAATGGCTAAATCCTCTTTTGAAAAATGACCTAGCACATAATTGGCTAAATCATAACCAGCAGGCTTATTGCCAACACCTACTTTTATACGATAGAAGGAATCATTTCCCAGATGTGCAATAATGTTTTTAATTCCATTATGCCCACCGGCACTTCCTTTTTTTCTAAGGCGCAGCTTGCCTACATCTAAGCTGATGTCATCATAGATTACTAAAAGCTGGCAGGAAGAATCCACCTTGTAAAAGTTTACAGCATCAATAACAGCCTCACCACTTAAATTCATATATGTTAGTGGTTTCATAAATAGAACCTTTTCGCCACCTATGCAGGTAGTGCCTGTAAGAGCGTGATGTGTAGCTTTATTTATGGAAACATTGTATTTTTCAGCAAGGGCATCGATTGCCATAAAACCAACATTGTGGCGCGTGCCGGCATATTCTTTAGTAGGATTACCTAATCCAACAACTATAAACATAAAAGTACCTCGATTCTGTATGATTTGATAAAGTTTAATTAGTATACAAATAATGTGTAGTATTTAATTGCTATTAAGAAAATATTTTTCATAATAAGGACTTCGCAGCAGAATTTCATTATTCAGATATTCTGTTCCTAACATTTCAGATAATGTCTGCCTGCCGGAAAAAAGATTAGTGCCAAGTCCAAGTCTGTCACCGGCAATTTTGACATTTAGTGCAGCAAGGGTGGTTGGAAACATATCCATTGTATTAAAAACCCTTTCAGTATTAAGATTTTCAAGAATATTACTACCTGCTTCAAAATGAGGATTAATAATTACACCGTAGGTTGTCCGCTGGTAATCAGTTTTGTCTATTTCTTTAAAGAAATTAGGGTCCATGCTTAAATGGTCACCAACAATAACGATGGTTGTATTTTCATAGAAATCCTGATTTTTTATCCATTGAACAAAATTATATACCTGTCTGTCTGCACATTTAATAACATTGGCATATTGTGAGTTATATGTGTCAGAACATAGTGAACATTTATAACCATTTTCCGTATGCGTATCCATAGTAGCCATAACAAAATTAAAGGGCTGCTTCTGTGAAGCTAAAGCCAGAAGTTCCTTCTTAGAAATGTCATAAAGTTTTTTATCTTCTATGCCCCACCATACATAGTAATCTTCATCAACATAGCCGGCTTCTACCTGGGCATTATAATCCATAATTTTATAATTGCCGTGCTGCTGGTAGAAGTGACGGGTGCCTGCAAAGGTAGAATCAGAGCCAATACATAGTTCGTTTGTATAACCTTCCCTTGCCAGTATATCACCAAGATTGCAAATCCCTGGAAGAAAGCTGTCGAAGTTGCCATATTCATTGTTACCTATAGGAATTGTTAAAGGAATACCTGATGACATAGCGGTCATAGCTGCGATAGTCCAAGTACAGTTTGATGCAATATAAGCACCTTTTCCATCTGTTCCGAAGGCAACATTTTCCTCCTGTAATTTAGTCAGATAAGGAATAAGATTATAGTCAAAATACCCTCCGGACTCTTTGGATTTATATGTATTCTCCATAGATTCCATATAAATGTAAATAAGATTTATTTTATTTACAGGGAATGTCAAATCGGTTTCCTCCGGTGAAACATAATACTCATCATAGATTTCGGTTGTTTTAATTTGATGATAAATATATTCAAAAAATCCTAAATTAACTGCAAAAACAATGAAGGAGATAATAAAAGCACATATGCCAGATATAAGAATTATAGTTTTTTTAATTCTTTTACCTATAGTTATAAAAAGTAATACACCTATTGCAGCTGATACTAAAACAACATATTTAATGTAATCCAGCACATATCCGCCAGCCCCGGTCATAGGAGTTTTAAGCTGAAACATTATGCTTTCGGGACTCACAGGACCAAAGGTTTCATGCACCCAGGTACAGGTAAGCAGAAAAACCATGCCTAATATAAATAAAATTAAACCTACATACGCTTTTGGACTTTTAAAATTGTCATTTTTTGAGCTTTTTTCTTTGCCACAGCTATTGCCTGAGTGACTGTTGTTTTTTAACTGTTTTTTCATCATAAATAGTTCACTTTGCTGTTTAATTTGCAAAACCTAATAGGCTTTACATATCTTATGATTATACCATAATATAAAACTTGTTTCCAATACATTTGCGACCGTCGGTGCTTAATAATTTGTGACCGTCGGTACTTAATAAGTGCGAAGCACGAATTTAGTACCGCTACGAGGAACAACTAAGTGAAAAGCCCTTCTGTATAGTTGAAAAAGTTAATGAATTAGACTATAATTAAATCAACTATGCATTAGGAAAATAGAGGAATATTACAATGGAATCATATGTTAGATGCTATGCAACAGTAGATTTAAAAGCTATCAGACACAATATAGAACAGGTTAGAAAAAAGATTAAAGATGGCACAAAGGTAATGGCAGTCGTGAAAGCAAATGCCTACGGACATGGGGCTGTAGAGGTGGCAAAGGCACTTTTAGATATGGTGGATTACTTTGGAGTTGCAACTATAGGAGAGGCAGTAGAGCTTAGAAGGGCAGATGTTGATACTCCGATACTTATATTAGGCTATACTTCACCGAAGCAGTTTGAATATGTAATCAACTATGGCGTTACCCAGACTATTTACAGCTACGAGGACGGAAAATGTCTGGACGAAACTGCTAAGAGATTAGGAAAAAAAGCAAAATATCATATTGCAGTAGATACAGGAATGACCAGGATTGGTTTTTCAGCAGATTATAGAATAGATGAAAGCATAGAAGAAATCAAAAGGCTGTGTACCCTTGAAAATGTAGAGCTGGAGGGGGCATTTACCCATTTCTCCTGTGCCGATATGTATGATAAATCATATTATTATAAACAAAAAGAAAGAATATTAACATTCTTTAAAAAGTGTGAGGAAAATGGCATAAATATCCCGATAAAGCATACCTCTAACAGTGCAAGTATTATGGAATTTGATGATATGAATTTAGATATGGTTCGTTCAGGAATTATAACATATGGTTTGTATCCGTCTGATGAGGTGGATTGTACAAAGCTGGACCTTATGCCGGCAATGGAATTTAAAACCCATGTTGTAAAAATAAATGAAGTACCAGAGGGTGAGGGTGTAAGCTATGGTGCAACATATGTTACTAAAAAGCCTACACGAATTGCTACAATATCAGTTGGCTATGCCGATGGTTATAAGAGAAGCATTTCCAACAAGGGCAGAGTTATTATAAATGGCCAATATGCTAATGTAATCGGCAGAGTTTGTATGGACCAGATGATGGTGGATATTAGCCATATTGATAATGTCAAGGTAGAGGATGTAGTAACTCTGTTTGGCTGTGACGGTGGTAAAAGCATACCTGTAGAGGAAATTGCAGCGCTTTCTGATAGCTTTAACTATGAATATGTATGCTCAATATCAGAAAGAGTTAAGCGAATATACAACAAGTAGAAGGCTTAGAAGAAAACTTCTAAAATGGAAATTTAACATAAAAGATTTGAATATAATAGATTTGGAGATAATATGGACAAATTTTTAGAATATCGTAAACAATATGAAGCCTTTAGATATACAGGCTTTGAGGTTACAAAAGAAGATGAGGATATAAAGATAGAATATCATTTTAAAATAGACGGTCTAAGGGAATTTAATCCAAAGTGGAGATTTCCATTAGGTAATAATAATATAGAAGAGCTTAAAGAAAATGGAACTTTTATGGAAATGGTATTCTCTTTGGGAATGGTAGAGCTTATTAGCTATTGGAAAACAGCCTGCCCTAAAAAAGTGTATGTGTCAGGCTATAAGCTTAATGAAAAGCAGATAGACTGGTGGAAGGAGCTTTACTTTCTGGGACTTGGAGAATATTTCTATACAAATGGAATAAAGACTACAAAAGAGGATTTTATGGAGATTATATCCATAGGCGAGGAAAATACCAAAAAGAGAAAGCCTCTTACGAATAATGAGGGCTGTTTAGTGCCTATAGGCGGAGGTAAGGACTCTTCGGTATCCTTAGAATTGCTTAAAAAGTCGGGAGAAAAAATTAAATGCTACATTATTAATCCTAGAGGTGCTACCTTAAATACTGTTAAGGCGGGTGGAATGGAGCAGAATTTAATAGTGGCAAAGCGTACATTAGATAAAAATATGCTGGAGCTTAATAGTGAAGGCTTTTTAAATGGTCATACACCATATTCAGCTATTGTTGCCTTTTCTTCAACTATTGCAGCATATCTTAATAACTTAAAATATATTACACTTTCTAATGAGGATAGTGCAAACGAAAGCACAGTTAAGGGTAGTAATGTTAATCACCAGTATTCAAAGAGCTTTAAGTTTGAAATGGACTTCCACAATTATGAGAAGCTTTATATAGGCAGCAACACATTATATTTCAGCCTGCTTAGACCATTAAGCGAATTTCAGATTGCCGGATATTTTGCAACACTTAAACAATATCATTCAATTTTTAGAAGCTGTAATGCAGGCAGCAAGGAAGATATATGGTGTGGACATTGCCCTAAATGCTTATTTGTTTATTTAATTATGTCGCCATTCCTTTCGTTGGAGAAGCTAAAGGAAATTTTTGGTACAGATATGTTAAATGATATTAATATGAAGGAAAATCTTGATAAGCTTATAGGCTTGACAGCAGAAAAGCCGTTTGAGTGCGTTGGCAGCCGAGATGAGGTAAATACAGCTATTTGCATTGCAATAGAAAAAAATAGCAATAAAAAGCTTCCTGCATTGTTTGAATATTATAAAACAACTGCTTTATATGAGAAATATTCCCATAAAGAAAATGAATATTTTAATAAATTTAATGAAGAAAATTTATTGCCGGAAAAGTTCAAAAAGCTTGTATATGATGAAGTGGTTTTAGGCTTGAAGAAAGGAAAATAACTGTCTTATGATAGATTTTTTAAAAACATATGTTAAAGATAAAAGAGTGGCTATATTGGGCTTTGGAAGAGAGGGAAAGTCTACTCTTAAGCAATTACTTATAGCAAAAGGCTTTGAAAAAGTAACTATTCTGGATAAAAATCCTGTAGCTGCAGAGGACATAAAAAATATTTGCGGGGAAGCGGACTTTCCTTTATCACAAATAGAAATTATAACAGGCGGGGAATACCAAAAAAGCCTAGACGATTATCAGGTAGTAATAAAAAGTCCGGGAATTGTTTTAGAGAAAGATATATCCCAGTACAAGACTAATATAACCAGCCAGACAGAGTTGTTTTTTGAAAAATATAGAAAGCAGATTATTGGAATTACAGGAACAAAGGGCAAAAGCACTACAACCACTCTTATATATCACATATTAGATAATGCAGGTTACAAAAGCATTCTTGCAGGAAATATTGGCATACCTGCCTTTGATATTGCAGATAAGGTGGAAAAGGATACGATTATTGTGTTTGAAATGTCCTCTCATATGCTGGAGTATATGAAGGTGTCACCACATATTGGAGTATTTCTCAATATCCATGAGGAGCATTTAGATCACTATGGAACAATGGAAAAATATGTGGCAGCCAAAAAAAACATATATAAAAATCAAAAGAAAGAGGACATATGCTTTGTAAATGCACAGATTGAAGCGGCGGGTATTTCAAAAATAGTGCCTATATATTCGGTCGATAGTGAAGCTGAAGGTGGGATTTCTGATAAAGACGCCATAGTTAATGCTCATAATAAGGCTATATATATAGAAAATAACAAAAAGTACACTTATAGTATACCTGTTGATGATATAAGTTTAATTGGAGAACATAATTACTATGATATATCTGTAGCCTTTGGTGTACTTACTCATATTGGAGTTGAAAAAGAGGAATTTGATAAGGGACTTAGAAGCTACAAAGCCCTGCCACACAGGTTAGAGCCTGTGGGTGTAATAAATGGTATCAAGTATTATGATGACTCTATTTCGACTATATGTGATACTACTATAAATGCTTTAAATAGCATAAAGGATGCTGACACAGTATTAATTGGCGGTATGGATAGAGGAATAGATTATACTGAGCTTATAGACTATTTAAGTACTAGCGGGGTTTCTCATATAATTTTAATGTATGAAACAGGAGAAAGGATTTATAAGGAAATCTTAGAAAAAGGTGATTTTAAAGGATTTGAAAGAGTTATTAAGGTAAAGGATCTGGCACAGGCCGTAAAGACAGCGACAGAAGTAACCAGTGTGGGTAAAAGCTGTGTTTTATCCCCGGCAGCAGCTTCTTACGGTTACTTTAAAAATTTTGAAGAAAGAGGCGAAAAGTTCTTTGAATTGGTAAATAGTTACAAAAAATAAAAACTTTCTAAATTATTTTAAGACTTAAATTGTGTTGGAAATTAAAGATTAATGTCATTATTTTGAAAAAGGGTACAATATATGGTGGGGAAAAGAGGGGGGTGTCAATATTGTGTATTGGTAAAAATGTACAAAAAACCCTCAATGAAAGAGCTTTTTTCATAAAAAACAAATTGCAAAAATAGGTAAAAAGTGCTAGAATGTACACAGTTAAACCATGTAGATGTGGTGACACTTTTTTGTTTGGTTATTAAAAAATTTACAAAATAGAAGGGGATTTTGCTATGGCAGGATTTAGAACTAGAATCAGACTTGGTGATGTCCTTATACAAAAAGGTCTTATTACCTCTGAACAATTAGACAAAGCCCTGGAGGAACAGAAAAAATCTGGTGGCCTTCTGGGTGAAACAATGGTAACACTTGGCATTGTTTCTGAAGATGCACTTATAGATACACTTTGTGAGCAGCTAGGTATAGAATATCTGGATCTTAGAAAAATTGAAGAAATTCCGGATGATATTGTAGCACTTATATCTGAAGACCTTATCAAAAAATATACGGTTATGCCGGTTAAAATGTCAGACAAACAAGCAAATACAATAGTAGTTGCTATGGCAGACCCGATGAATATCGTTGCTATTGATGATATTAGTATATTTACAGGTCTGCAGATTGAGCCGGTGCTTAGTACTACATCACAAATCAAGGCAAAAATAGATGCTATATTTGGACAGCAGCAGGCGCAGGATATAGCTGAGCAGTATAAAAAAGAGCAGGAAGCATATTACGATACAGGAAAGAAGGGCGATGCTGCAGAGGATGAAAACCGTAGAGAGGATGTTGACAACTCTCCTATCGTTCTTTTGGTAAAAGGTGTTATTGAACAGGCTGTTAGACAAAGAGCCAGTGATATACATATTGAAGCGTTTGAACACAATGTAAGAGTTCGTTACCGTGTAGACGGTGCCCTTAGAGAGATTGTTCAGTACGATAAAGCACTTTTTAATGCGATTATTGCCCGTATAAAAATTATTTCGGGAATGGATATATCGGAAAAGAGAAAGCCTCAGGATGGCCGTATTACACAAATAGTAGACAGAAAGGAATACGACATCCGTGTATCCTGTCTGCCTACAGTATTTGGCGAGAAAGTGGTTATGCGTATCGCTTCCAAGGAAGGCTTTAAGAAAAACAAAGAGGACTTAGGTCTTAGACCAGAGGACTTAGTACTTTTTGATAATATTTTAAAAAACCCAAATGGTATTATCCTTGTTACGGGACCTACAGGTAGTGGTAAGTCAACAACCCTTTATACAGCTCTTAGTGAGTTAAACACAGAGGATGTTAATATTATCACAGTAGAAGATCCAGTAGAAGCAAATATTGACGGTATCAATCAGGTTCATGTAAACCCAAAGGCAAATCTTACATTTGCCAGTGCACTCCGTTCTATTTTACGACAGGATCCAGACATCATTATGATTGGTGAAATCCGAGACGGTGAAACAGCAGGTATTGCTGTTAAGGCGTCTATTACAGGCCATTTGGTTGTTTCTACATTACATACAAACAGTACAGCAGCTACAGTCGGAAGACTTATAGATATGGGTGTTGAGCCTTATCTTTTAGGCGACTCCCTTGTTGGAATTATTGCGCAGCGTCTTGTCAGAAGACTTTGCCCGGAATGTAAAAAGCCAGTAAAAGCAACTCCTGATGATATTAGAAAAATGGGTCTTGGAAATATTGATGACCTGACTATATATGAGCCGGGTGGCTGTCCAGCCTGTGACAACTCGGGCTACAGAGGCCGTATCGGTATTTACGAGATTATGACCATTACCAATACAATTAAAAGACTGATAGCAAAAAATGCTACAGCAGAAGAAATAAAATTAGCGGCTGAAGAGGAAGGCATGAGTTCCCTTAGAACCTCAGCAGCAAAGTATGTAAAAGAAGGTATTACTTCTATTGCAGAAATGATGAAAGCAACCTACAGCGCAGACGAGGAGTAAGGCATGATTACAGTACAAGAAATTTTAATGGTTGGAAAACAAAACAAGGCATCGGATATACATATTACCGTTGGTGTACCTCCAAAGATGAGAGTACACGGTGACTTAGTCAATATGAACTATCCGGTATTGACTAAGGCAGATGCTGACACAATTATCAAGGCTACAATGAAGGAAAGACAGCTTGAGATATTAGAGGAAAAAGGTGAGGTCGATTTTTCCTTTTCTCTTCCGGAGGTTGGACGATTCAGAGTAAATGTATTTAAGCAAAGAGGAGCACTTTCAGCAGCTCTTCGTCTTGTAAATACTATTATTCCAAGACCAGAGGATCTGGGTGTGCCACCTTCAGTTATCAATCTTTACAAGAAAAAAAGAGGTCTGGTGCTGGTTACAGGACCTACAGGTAGTGGTAAGTCTACAACACTTGCTTCACTTATCAATCTTGTAAATGAAAATATACCGGCACATGTTATCACTTTGGAAGACCCTATTGAATACTTACATTCACACAAGCTTTCAACAGTAAACCAAAGAGAAATAGGTATGGATACACTTTCCTACAACAATGCCTTAAGAGCAGCACTTCGTGAGGATCCAGATGTTATTCTTATCGGAGAAATGCGAGATTTGGAAACTATTTCAATCGCCATAACAGCAGCCGAAACAGGACATTTAGTATTTTCAACCTTACATACAATCGGTGCGGCAGCTACAATCGATCGTGTTATCGATGTATTCCCACCACACCAGCAGCAGCAAATAAGAGTACAGCTGGCTATGGTATTAGAGGCAGTTATATCTCAGCAGCTTATGCCTACAGCAGACGGACATGGACGAGTAGCAGCGTTTGAAGTCTTACATTCAACACCTGCTATAAAAAACCTTATCCGTGAAAACAAAACCTTCCAGATTGCTACTACAATGCAGACTAGCAAAAAAATGGGTATGCAGACAATGGATGACTCAATATTCTACTTGTATGCACAGGGTATTATTTCAAGAGATACAGCTCTTAATTACGCACAGGATCAGCAGTCATTGGAAAAGAAATTGTACTAGAAAAGAGGTATTAGATGGCACAGTTTTCATATGAAGCCGTTGGATTAGATGGCAAAATAAAAAAAGGAAATATTGAATCCGACAGTTTGGAAAAAGCCCGTTCCCTTCTTAGAAATGACGGCATGACAGTTGTTAAGATTGGTGAGGCTAGTGTTTTAAACAGAGATATTAATATTAACATAGGCAAGAAAAAGCTTAAGCCTAGAGATTTAAGTGTATTTTGCCGACAGTTCCTTAGTATTTTAAAGGCTGGTGTAAGTATGATTTCAGCATTAGAGATGCTTACAGACCAGACTGAAAATAAAAAATTAAAGGAAGGACTTAAGTCAGTAAAGGACAATGTTGAAAAAGGTGATACATTGTCAGTAGCTATGAAAAAGCAGGATGGATTATTTCCACCTATTCTTTTAAATATGATAGCCGCAGGTGAATCTTCAGGAAGTTTGGAGGTTTCTCTGGAGAGAATGAGCGTACACTTTGAAAAGGATGCAAGAATTAAAGGTATGGTTAAAAAAGCCTTTATGTATCCTATAGTGCTTATTTTTGTTATGATAGCAGTAGTTGTTGTAATGCTTACCTTCGTTATACCACAGTTTAAGTCTATGTTTGATGATATAGGCTCAGACCTTCCGGCATTTACAAAGGCAGCATTAGCACTTAGTGACTCCCTGCAAAATACCTGGTATATCTGGCTTATTGGTATTGCAGTGCTTATACTGGCATATAAGCTGTATGTAAGTACACCAAATGGTTCAAGAGTAGTGGCAGCACTTAAATTAAAGATACCGGTATTTGGCTCGTTGTCAGTAAAGACAGCCTGCGCCAGATTTGCAAGAACTTTGTCCACACTTATGGCATCTGGTATGCCTCTTATTGATTCAATCAATATATGTGCAAAGGTATTGGACAATGTTTTATATAAGGATGCTTTAGTGGAAACCTCAAGACAGATAGAAAGGGGTGTATCCCTTACTACACCACTGGAAAAGTCAGGACTTTTTCCTAGTATGGTTATCCATATGATTAGTATCGGTGAAGAAACCGGTAGTATGGAGGAAATGCTTACAAATGTAGCTGATTACTATGATGAAGAGGTAGAGATGACTACACAGCAGGCAACAGCTCTTATGGAGCCAATTATCATTGTTATGATGGCATTAGTGGTATGTGCACTTATTGCTGTTATATATGGACCAATGGTACAGCTTTACAGCGACCTTGGCTAAAAACGGATATATTCATTGGGACCCGAGCCCGATGGTTGATATCAAATATATATATAAAATAAAAGGAGACAAAAAAATGACACAGAAAAACAACAAAGGTTTCTCGTTAGTAGAACTTATCGTAGTTATTGCTATTATGGCAGTACTTATCGGTGTATTAGCACCAGCACTTATTGGTAACATTGAAAAATCAAGAGAGTCTAAGGACTTTACATCACTTGACACAGTATACTCAGCAGTTAAGACAGCTTTAGGTGATGAAGCTGGTAACAAAGCTGGTGTAAAACTTAATGGAGATTGGAAGTCACTCGAAACAATTTTTAAGGCAGCTAATCCTGATGCCTTTGAAGCACAGGTAAAGGAATATTGTGAAAACAATGATGTAGATGGTTCATTGTCAGCAAAGGTTAATGATAAAGCAAAGATTTGGATTAATGTTGATGCCCAGGGTCATGTAACAGTTATTATTTCTGCAGCTGAATCTGTTTCTGGTGTTGCTAATGCAACTACAGCAGCTAAGACAGTTGATGAAAAAAATGCTGGAAAGAAATTCGCAGTTGGTTATTTAGCTAATACCAATGAAGCTGCTAGCGGAGAAGCTGCAACAACTAAATAGTTTAAGATGATTAAGGATTTAGAAATATGCCAAGTGAGTTAATTCTGTTTATTTATGTGGTAGTTTTTTTATATGGGTTGTGTATTGGAAGCTTTCTAAATGTTTGTATATATAGAATTCCATTAAAAGAAAGTGTCGCAAAAAGCAGATCTCACTGCATGTCCTGTGGAGGTCAGCTAAAGTGGTACGATTTGGTGCCACTTTTTAGCTACCTTTTCCTAAGAGGACGCTGCAGACAATGCAAAGCAAAAATATCTATACAATATCCATTAGTGGAGGCACTTAATGGACTCGGGTATGTATTTATATTCCTTATAAATGGAATTAACCTCACCAGCATATTATATTCCTTATGCTTTTCAGCACTTATAGTTTTAAGTGTTATTGATTTCAGGACATATGAAATACCTTTTGGGATAAATGTATTTATTTTTATACTGGGTATTATTGGCACAGTGGCTGACTATACAAATTGGTTAGAGCATATCTTAGGATTTGTAGTAGTAAGTGGTTTTTTGTATATATTAGTATTGGTTACAAAAGGAAGAGCAATGGGCGGCGGTGATGTAAAGCTGATGGCTGCGGCTGGTCTGTTGATTGGTTTGAAAAACAGTATTTTGGCATTAATACTAGGTTGTATCGTTGGCTCTATTATACATATAGCCAGAATGAAAATACAAAAAAAGGACCATGTGCTTGCATTTGGACCATATTTGTCAGTTGGTATATTTATAGCTATGTTGTTTGGAAATAGCTTTATCAGCTGGTATTTTTCATTATTCAAAATTTAATTAGAAAATAACAGCATTAGGTTGCGAATATATAGATAAAAAGACTTTAAAGATTATAAAACAATATCACCTAAAAGGGATAAGGAGGAAAATAGATGTCTAAAATATTATCCGTAAGAATTGGAAAAAAATATGTAAAAATCTGTGAATTACAGTATACAGCCAATATGAAAAGTGTATATGTAAACAGAATTTTAAAGGCAAAGACACCACCAGATGTAGTAGAAGATGGTTTTATTAAGGATTTCTTTGCAGCAGAGTCATTTTTGAGTGCTATTATCAGAGAAAATAATATGACAGCGACAGATGTTATTTTTTCAATATCATCAGGAAAGATTGCTACAAAAGAAATTACAGTTCCTATAATGAAGGAAAAACAGCTTGTAGAAATGATAGAGGCAAATGCAAGTGAGTATTTCCCAATTTATCTGGACGATTATATTTTAGCACACAATATTCTTGAAAAAGGCAATCCTAAAAAGGGTGAAAAGCAGATGAGAGTGCTTGTTCTCGCTGCTCCAAAGGAATTAATAGATGACTATTTCCAGATAGCTGAAAGATTAAAGCTAAATGTTAAGTCTATAGATTACGCCGGTAATTCTGCTTATCAGATGATTAGAAGACAGATTCCGGCAGCAACCTCCTTAGTTATTCAGGTACAGGAGGAAACAACTACAGTTAATATTTTAAAGGACAATATCCTGAAGCTTCAAAGAACAATACCTTATGGCAAGAATTTACCTATAGAGGCATTGGCTGAAAAGCTTAATATTGACGAAGATGAGGCAGCAACCTTACTTGAAACAGAAAGCTACATTCACGAAACCTTTGATGGTGACCCTGTTACAGAGTCAATAAGACCAATTATTAATAATGTACTTAGAGTAGTAGACTACTACAACTCAAGAAATTCTGATGACCCAGTAGAAAAGGCATATCTGGTTGGTGAGTCAGTATCCTTATTAGGTCTTGACTTCTTGTTTGCAAATGAGTTCGATGTATCAGTAAACCAGTTAATTAGATTTAATGGTGTAACACTTGAAAATGAAAATGACTTATTACATAAAATTGTAACCAAGTATGTTGGATGTCTTGGTGCAGGCATAGAGCCTGTAAACTTTATGCCAAAGGAAACTTTGGAAAAAATGAGAAGTGCCAATAACTTTAGATGGTTAAGAATTGGTGTTTTAGCAGCAGCAGTTATTGCAGTAATAGCTGTGTCAATTCCACTTACAAAGCTTGTTATTGCAAAGGCAGAACAGAGCCATGTTCAAAGCTCTATTGACAACATAAAAGACATTGATCAGGTTGTTGATGATTATTATACAGCCTTAGACAGATTTACAGATGCTGAAAGCTTTAAAAACCTTACAGATGGCAACAATGATTCATTATTATATTTTATTTCAAATCTTGAAGCTAAAATGCCTAGTGATGTAAGTATAAACAGTATTACATTCACTAATGGTCAGGTTAGTCTTACCGGGACTACAAGTATTAAGCCTACAGTAGCTAAGTTTATACAGGCATTAAGTCAGACATATGGTGTTGAAGATGTGTTTGTATCAGCTTTATCCGAATCTAAGGATGCAGATGGAGTAATCACTACTAGTTTTGCTCTTACCTGTCAGTTTGGAAAGCTTGCAGATGATGAAGATATTATGAAGCAGCTATTTAATTTAGGCGCAATTAATTACAGTGAAGCTCGTTCTATTTTAACTGGTGAAAATCCAAAGATGACAGTAGATGAGTTTATAGATGATTATGTTAAAAAGATAAATGAGGCTGGAGGATATAATGAAGGCCTTACTGAAACAGAAACAGTTAAATCTGAAACAAAAGAGGCTGAATAGAAGGAGGAAGAAAAGATGAAATTTGATTTTAAATTGGCAGTAAAAGATAAAAGACTTATATATACTTTAATCATAGCTGCTATAATAATAGCTGCTTTCTTCGGATATAGAGCCATTGATAAGCAGGTAGATGACATAGACAAAAAAACACAGGAGCTTGATTCTGTTTACAAGGATTTGCAGGAAAAGGCTTCACATAAAAATGAATATATCGTTAAAACAATGGTTTATGATACTTTGTATACCAGAGTAATTAATTCATATGCGGCAGGTCTTGATGAGCCTGTTACAATTATGGATTTGGCTGATATGGAAAATACAACTGATACCTGGATTAATCAGGCAGCATTTACAAAGGTTGGAACATTATATACCTTTGGACAGATAAAATCTACAAACCCATCTAAAGCAGGAAAAAGTGTGTATAGTACAGATATGTTAGGAATAGGATCTACCGAAACTATTTCTTATGAAGGAACATATGAGCAGTTAAAGACACTTATTAACAGAATAAATAATACTAACAAGGAATACAAAATTGATAGCCTTCAGATTAGCTACAATAAAGCTGAGGAGCTGGTAAATGGTTCTATGGTAGTTAACTACTATGCTGTTACAGGTATGAACAGACCATGGATGGATATTGATATTCCGGGTGTGTCACAGGGTACAAAGAATCCATTTGACTCAAACACACATACAACAAAGCCAGTTGACCAGTCAGCTCTTGAGAAGATGAAGAGTGATTATGATGTATATTTAGCTCTTAATGCTGCAACTTCAGATGTTGACTCTATAGTATTAGCTCTTAGAAGTGATGTAATCGGAACAACTAAGGTATCAGCTAACTCAAATGATAAGGAAAAGGTTCAGATACATATTACTGGAACTAATGGTGCATACAAGATAAGCTATCAGGTAGGGGATAATACATATCCAGTAACTGATTATGACAAGGGTGCATCCTTTGTACCAGGAGAAAGCATTGATATATTAGTTGTAAGTAAGGAAAGATTAAGTGATGACGATAAGTCAACAGCCGTACTTACAGTTATAAACGATTCGGATAAGAGTGTAAATCTTGGAGTCCTTAATGATGACCCAGAAAATCCAAGATGTATCATTGAACAGACAACAGGTGACATTGAGATTCTTCAGTAATAGGAGATGATTTAAGTGAAAAAAGACAATAATAAAGGTTTTTCCCTTATTGAGATTATCGTTACAATAGCCGTATTAGCTCTTGTGGTAGCACCATTTCTTCGTAGCTTTTTCTTATCTATGAATATAAACAGTGATGCCAGAAAATTGCAAAATGCTTCAATGGTAAGTCAGGATATTATGGAACAGTTCAAGGCAAATTCTATTGAGGATATGATAGAAAAAAGCAAGACGGTGTATAAGGTAGAGCCAGAGAAGACTATGACAAGCCTGGTTGGTGATGCTAGTGCTACACAGTATCCTGTATATGAATTTGAGAATTGGAAAGTGAAGGGTGCTGATGGTGAAGATTTTTATGCAACCATTAAGCTAGACCCAACATCTTATGTTGCGGCTTCAGGAAGTGGTAAAAATTATGTAAATAGTATGACTACTTATCAGTTTTCAAGTCTGTTTGGTTCTGATGCTATTATGATTTTTAAACAGTATACAGACCCTGATAACGATTTAGAGTCTTATTGTAGAGCAAGTGGAGAATTTTCAGAGGCAGAGTTGAAAGATTTAGGACCAAAAACTGTTAAGAAAACTACAACTGTGGAAATAACTGGCGATTATGATAAAACTACAAAAATATATTCATATGTAATCAGCTTAAATATGAAATATACATATAATGGTAGTAAAAGTGTAGAAGTAAAAAAGGATATAAAGAAAACCTATCAAGGAAAAGAAGGACATTCTATATATTTAATGCTTCCACCATATGATAATGCAACTACAACTAATGGTACTGACAAAAAAGGAAATTACTATTCTACAGATAAACTGACAATATCTTATAAATTTAATCAGGCAGAAGATTACCAGCCGGAGCTGTCAGTATATCTTGCTGAACAGGAGATAAAAAATAGTTCTAACGAATTAATGCTTGAAAAGTATAAAAGTGAGAATATAAAAATTGTTGATAATACACCTAAAAAACCAGTTGCAGCGACTCTATATCAATATGATAACTCTGATAAAAAATTTAAAGTTTATACCAATATAGAAAAGAGTGTATCAGATGTTGCCACAACAGATGTAGTGCAAGGGCTTACTCATTCAGATAAAACGGATAATACAGTATTGTACAATATTACAATCGATATTAGATATGATAGCACAGATAGTGATGTATTAACGACCTTTACTGGCAGTAAGGAGGATTAGATATGCTTAGAAACAGAAAAAAATTAAATAACAGTGGTTCAACATTGGTTATGGCAGTTATTGCTATAGCCTTTGTGGCATTGCTGGTTGTTACTATATTATCTGCTGCTATGGCAAATATGAAAATCAAGCAGATGAATAACAGATCTAAGGATACCTTCTATACAGCCGAAACTCTTTTGGACGAAATAAAGGCTGGTGTAGGTCACGATAGTATATCATCAATGAGTGATGCTTATAAGGCCGTGCTTACTACAATGGTAAGACAAGGGGACTCCTACAGATATGTTATCAATAATGATGAGGCCAACAAAGAGTTTAAGGAAAAATTTGTTGTAGATATGCTGAGGAAAGTAACTGGTGGTTCTTTATTATTTGAAAATAGTCAGGTGGTTAGCTCATCTGAAAAATCAGTTACAGAGTATGCAATCAAATATGTAAATTCTTTTATCAAAGGCTATGAATCTAAGGCAAAAACAGCAGAAGTGAAAAGTATTGATAAGGTTATAGCAGTAAAAGAAGGAAATGGTCTTAGATATAGTATTCTTTTACAAAATCTTGTTATAGATTATAAGCAGGATAGAACAAACGAAGATTACTATTCAACATTAACAGTAGACTTAGATATTACATTCCCAAATTTAACAGTAGACTTTGCTGGTGGTAATAGCTTATCAGGCTTTACAGAATATTCTCTTATTACAGATAAGGATTTAATGATAACAGGTAAAAGCTTGACTGTTAATGCAGCACATATTTATGCTGGAGGAGATATTTCTATTGCAGCAAGTGCAGATTCTACAGGACAGAGTGGAAATCTTACAGTAACAGGTAATATGTTGTCTAAAAATGGTAGCAGCACAAATGCAAACATAGTTACCAGAGGAGATATTATTGTAAGAGGCTCAGCATTATACAAAAGCTCTTTTACAGTAAATAGTGGTGATGTATGGTGTGACAATCTTACAACTGACAGTTATATTGCCTCAGCAAGTAAAAAAGCAGATACTTCAATAGGTGCTGATATTAATATAGACGCATTCTCCAAGACCTATATTAAGGACGATTTAAACCTGTATGGTTCAGATTCAAATGTAATAATTGGCGGAAATATGTATGCGTACAGCTATGATGGCTCAGACAATACTAATCACGCAACCTCAAGCTCAATTATTGTTACTGGTGAAGGCTCACAGCTTCGACTAAATCTTAACAGACTTATAGTAGGTGGTCGTTCCTATGTAATTATTCCTGGTGAAACATATAATTATATGACTGGTGAATCTATTTCAGTTAAGGCTGACCAGGAGTTATATTTAGTACCTTCAAAATTTATATACAAAAATCAGGCTAATCCAATGGCAACCTCCGCATGGACGCAGTTAAAGGCTGACCAGAAAGACCCGGCTATAAATGACACAAATACACCTTTGGTACAGATTTCAGGCTCTCTTACAGAGGGATTGTTAGATAAGGATGCTCCTTATGTTGTAAAAACCTCGGGAAATGTAAGCTACCTGTACTATCATTTCAAGGATAAAGCTTCTTCTACTGAATATGTGAAGAGAATTTTAGCAGGTCATGATGCAGCCTTAAAGCAAAGTTTAAATTCTTACTTTACAAGTACAACTAAAGGTGTATCTATTACAGCAGGCTCTATGTATGCTGCTGGTGCGCTAATGCAGACATCAGGAAGCTCTGTTAATAATACAGGTGCTGCTACATCAGGAAGTCTTGGAACACTTTCATATGCAAATAGTAGTGGTGTAATTCCAACAGATGTATTTACATTGGCATCGCTTAATTATAAAAACAGATATGATATACTTACACACCTTCTTGTAGATATACCAGAAGCAAAGCAGGGTGTTGAATATATTGTTAATGACAGAGAAGCTGCACTTGAAGAATTTTATTCAAATTATAAGCCTACAGGCTCAGAGATGACTAATAATGCATCTGCAAATATTGTAGATTATTCGGCAGTAGAATCTCATCAATACAATGAAGAAGAAAATCTTGTTATGTATGATAGCGGAATTATAAAAGTAGCTTTAAATAAAGCTACATATGTAGTTCCAGCAGAGGTAAAAGGTGGTATAATAATAAATACAGGAGCAGTTAAGCTAGACCATGATTTTAAAGGCTTAATCATTTCAAAGGGAAATATAATCATTACAAATAACGCAACAGTTACTACTGATGCGGCTATGATTGAAAATCTTATTAAGAATGAGTATTTATTCTATGATGGTGCAACAACTGATGAAGAAAGACAGAAGGAGGAAACACCTTTTAGAAATTACTTCTATGCGTATAAACAGTCAGCATCAGAAGAGGATACAAGTGAGCCGGTTAAAATCGAAAACATTAGTTACAATGACATAGTAGGCACAAACAATTGGAGAAAATATGATGATGGAAAATAAGAAAGAAAAACTTAATAACCATGGTTTATCATTAGTCGAATTGCTGGTTGTTGTAGCAATAATGGCGATAGTGGTCGGTGGTGTAGTTACAGGAATTTCACTGTTTACAAATACATATGCAAAACAGGCAGCCAGAGGTATAGAAGATTTTATTTCAACTGCAAGGACTAAGGCTACTTCGATAGCAGCAGATGAGTGGAATGTGGAAATCTCCTATGATGGAAAAAGTGGAGATTTCACATATACTTTAAATAAAGTAACTATTACAAAGGATGATAAAGGAACTGAAAAAAGAAGTTACGAGGTAATAGAAAAACAAGTTTACGAGGGTGACCTAGAGATGTTTTTTATAAATGGTGATGATAAGGATGCAGCAAAGGTATCGCTAAATTCTGAAAAGAATACCTTAAAACTTGTATTTTCACAGACACAAGGGTCTATTTCGGATATGAGAATATCAGGATATACATTAAAACATACAATAGGTCAGGAACCTTCGGATATTATTTATTTTATAATTAATAGAGGCAGCTATACAAAGAAAATTGCAGTATACACCTTAACTGGTAAATATGAAGTTATTGAATAGGTGGTGGGATAATGAAAGACAATAATTCAAAATTAAATAATCAAGGCTTTTCATTGGTAGAATTACTGGTGGCATTAGCCATTAGTGGAATTGTTATTGTAATGATTTCATTACTCATAGTTAATAGTTCTAATTTGTTTAATAATGAAAACAAGAACATTGATTTGCAAAATGAATTTCAGGTTGTAGATGGATTTTTATCAGAAACCTTAATGGAAGCTAAGACGATAGATATTGTGGATAATGCCGATGGCAGTCAGACACTTACTCTTTATACAGGAACCAGGGCAAGTGATGAGGCATTACAGCCAGTTACGACAGAGCCTATAGAAGCAGCAACTACAGGCACTGCGGACGGGAGCATTGCAACAGAGCCTATAGAAGCAGCAACTACAGGCGCTGCAACTGCAAGCATTACAACAGAAAGAATTATAACTTTTAAGCCAGACTCAAATTCACTGTATATTACAAAATCAAAAGAAGCAAGTCTTACTAAGGGAAATCGTATATCAAGCAGTGTTAAGAAATTTAAGGTTTCTATAGATGATAGCTGTAAAACCTACAAGGAAGTAGAAAATTCTATAACCCACGAAACTACTTTGGAACATACCGGATATGCTAATCCAATTATTTTAAATATTGAACTAAATGTTAGCAATGAAAAATCCGATAAAACAGAGGTAGTGAAGATTACAGTTAGAAATCAATTAAAAAAAGTAGTAGTTAACGGCAAAGAGTTTACTGTAAAGTAGGATTTTAAGGAGAATATTATGAAAAAACTAAAAAAAGTTAGAAACAAAATCCTAAAAATGAGTATTGCAGCAAAAATGACCTGTAGCGTACTCATATTAGCTTTGGTTGTAGGCGCAGTTGCATATGGTGTCAGCAGCATGGAGGCTAAGGGAGAAAATCCAGAAACACTTGAAGAAAAAACCTATCTTTCTGATATTGTCGACCGTATCACAGAAGGTAAGCAAAAATACTTTACTATTCTTGAGGTTGTGCCATATGCAGGTATGGGCGAGTTCAAGTACTTTGTTGGATCTGATGAGGTTGAGAAGGGAATACTTTCAAAATCTCAAAGTGAGTTACAAAGATTTTATATTGAGCAGGGTGCATACGGAAAGAAAAATGAGTGGATTAAGATAAACAGCTACTTCTCAAACTTTGGATATGAAATAAAATATAATTCATTTCAGGACAAATATGAGATTAGATGTACAAAGACCTTTTACAATGATGTTTTAACAGAGCCATATCGTTCCCTTTTGGAAGGCAGAGTTCGTGTAAACACAGTAGAAGCCAATGACCTTACTGATAAGGATATCGAAGAGGCTGATTTGATTATACTTACTGCAACTATTCAGGATAATAGTACAGTACAGGCATATAATTATTATACTGGAAATGTATTAGCTACGGGAAAAGCAACCGATACGACTGGTGTATATAAGAAAACAGGTGATACATATGAGGAATTTAAGGTAAGCAATTCTACAAGTATTACTTATGATACCTATGAAAAAGTAGGCGATAAGTATGTCAGCCGTGATATTTCCTGGGAAATGGCAAAGAAGCTTCTTGATTATATGGAGAAGGGTAGAGATTTACTTGGAACAGGTAAATATACACAAACTCCAGTTATTTTTAGTGCTACACTTACTGAAGGCGGAATATCAAAGAGCAGCAATATGTATAAGCTTTCTATGATATATAGAATGTTGGAAACTACACAGTATGATGATTTTATGAATAATCATATGTCTACAGTAGATGCTGCTGGAAACAAGTTCCTTACATCTACAGGTATTCCTACTGCTGCGTTGTGCTATGAAACAGAGGAAACAGCAACTACACAACCAGCAACTACACAGCCAGAAACTACAACAGTTGAGGAAGAAACCAGCGAAGGCGAAACTACAAGTGAGGTAGAAACAACAGTTGAAGAAACCACGGCTCCACTTCCTTCAAAGACAATGAAATTCATTAATGAGTTTAACCATGAGGACATTTTGAAGGTAGTAGATGCAAGTCAATGTATAGATACAAATCCAAACGCATCAAAGAGAGTTACAAATGACTATTGGGTACACAATAATGATGCGAGAATGGTTCCTTCAAATCTGGCAAATAAGGTAAATGAAGGACAATACAAGGGCTTGACAGAGAGAGGACTTAACAATAAAACAGTTGCAGATATTGTTAGATACCTTCTTGGTTGTAAGGGTTCGTATGTACCAAAATATAATTATGGAAAGATAAATGTATTAGAGGTAGAGCCAAGCAATTCTTTTAAATATAGTGGATATGAAGGTGCAAAGGCTTTAGCTAAAAGGATGAACATTAATACTTCGTCTTGGACAGCAACAAATTATAAAGAATATATGGAGGTTACGAATGTATCTACAAAAACACTTAATACAATAACAACAGACCTTATTTCAACCTATGATGTTATTATAATAAGTGATGATACAGGAATGCTTAATAAAGACAGCAGTGGCGTAACCAGATACAATGATAAAAATCTCGACGGATATATTTATCTTGCCTATGGAGATCTCACAAAGCTCTCAAGTACACTTATGGGCTGGATGCCATGGGAATATGCAAGATATAATGGTGGATATAGCTCAAATACAGATAAGTTTGGAGGCAATGCTATTTCGAGTGTTCAGGGTGGCTCATATATTTTAAGAATGAATGACTATCCGGAAACAACCAGATATAGTAAATATAATTGGAATAGCACAAGATTTGTTGGTTCAAGTGATAATACTGAGTTGTCAAATCAGGTTAGATATAATCAGGTTTTCACACTTAATTCAAACACTAGAAGATTATGGACTGACTATCAGTGGGAAACACTTACAACCTTATTCAATAGTAACGACCTACTAGGTACTATAGATACATCATATTATTATAAGGATTACAAAAAGGCTGCCAGAAGTAATGTAAATATGATGAATGAGGTATTTAGTGATAAGGTAGGTAATGCCAGATTTAGTGATAATGATATTACTGCTAAGACAATGAAGGCATTACAGGATTATGCAGATGCAGGAAAGTTACTGGTATTTGCGGACTGTGTATATGACAATGATGGTGCAAAGATTTATCCAACCTCACACCTTGCACAGCTTATGAATAGTGTTACAGCACCAGGCTCAGAGGCAAACTACCTGAGAGAGTCAAATCTTGCCGGCTTTATTACACATATTAATGCTATGTCACCAAAACTTAATTTTAAAAAAGTACCAACACCTGTTGCATATGTGACAAATGGTAATGGTGATAATGTTATAAAAATGCCAGACGGTTATGATCGTACATTAGCATTTGAATTTTCTATTGACTCTTATGCCAATACACAATATAAGGTAAAGCTTATTATTGATAAAGATGGTAATGGCGTATTTGCTGATACAGGTAAAATTGTAACTGATGATACAAATGAAATTTATAAGACTTTAATGGTAGTTACAGATGCAAGTGGTCACGCAGATGTGAAGTTTAGCGCAAAGCTTGCTGATAATGAAAATGGTCTTGTTGCCTATAAGGTTGAAGTAGCCCAGATGAAGGGAGCTAATGAGTCGACCTTGCGATCATCTTACATTGGATATACAGCGGTCAGAGCATCAGAAGTAAAGGATGTAAAGGTATTACAGATAATTCCAAATCCTCAGTATTCAGCAAATAAGGCTTCGTTAGCACTTGATATGTCCTATACCTTAAATGGCTGGGGACAGCCACAGGCTAAAAATCCATTATTTGGGCAGAAGCTTACTGCAATTAATAATGGTCTTGTAGGATATAATATTACAGTTCATACGATGTATACCTATGAGTTTGAAAACAAGTTTACAAAGACAGACCCATATATTAGAGGAAATGATTATAATACTGCAAAGGATTACATTAATGCAAACTTCTATGATATGGTAGTTTTAGGATTTGGTGATATATATCGTGGTGATGATATTTCTAATATGTATGGTGCTTTGGATTGCATTAGAGATTTTATAGACAATGGTAACTCAGTAATGTTTGCACATGATACTATGAGCTTTAATTCATCAAACAATTATGTACAGATTAATGGAAGCTATTCAAAGAACTCTAATGGCACATATAGTGGTACAACAGTATCATCAATAAATAGGTTTTCAGACAGAGTTTATATAGAAGATGGATGGGCTAAAACAAATCATATTGATAATGATAAGATGTGTACTAACCTTACATTGTTCCTTAGAAATTCTACAGGTATGGACAGATATGGTGTAACCTTAGCCAAAGCTGACAGAGATGGTAAAGGAAAGCCTACATATGCTAATGATAAGCAGCTGGCTTATTCAAATAAGTCTTCTGACGGAAAATACTATGTAGAAGAATTACAAGGCTTTAGTGACTGGGTTCTTTTAAGACAGGGACTTGTGTCAAACTATAGTACAACTAATAGTAATAATGGCTGGTATATTGTAAAACCATTTAATGACCCTAATAATATACTTACCACAAAAACAAATTGCTGGTGGACAGCTAACAGAGTTGACAAGGTAAATGAAGGTCAGGTTACTATGTTCCCATACAAAATAGGAGATAGTGTTGGAATATCTACTACTCACGCACAGTATTATCAGTTGGATATGGAGGATGAGGACTTAGTAGTATGGTACACATTAAGTACAGATAATGGCTACTACAATTACACAAGAAAAGATGGTCAGAATAACTACTACATTTACTCTAAGGGTAATGTAACATATACAGGTGCAGGTCATGCAGATATTAATAGTGCAGATGAGTTAAAACTCTTTGTTAATACAATTATTAAAGCTATTGATTCTGGTAATGCTGCGCCAGAGGTAGTGGTTACAAATGGTGCCTTAGGCAGTGGTATTTATAATATCTATGCAAGTGTAGGTGATAATTACTCAGTTAGATTCAAAGCTACTGACCAGGATTTAGCTACTATAGATACAGCCGATGGCGATTGGAGCAAGGTTGGTGTATTTGAAAGTGGCAGAGTTATCTGGGATAAGAATAAAAATGGCATATATGATGAAGGCGTAGATGTGGTTATGGAAACCTATGCAAGAAATGGCAATAAGCTTTACAATGATAAAGAAGTTAAAATTGAAATAGCTGGTTGTCCAGCCTTAGCATCATATCAATCAGAAATTACAAATCAGATTATTGCTGATGGAGCATATTTCCTTATTGAAGCAACTGATATGTACGGTGCAACAGGTTCTGCAAGAGCTAAGCTTACAACAAGAGATTTGTTTGCATTAGACTAAAAACAAAACATATAAAAATTAAACACTATCTTAGAGAAATCTGGGATAGTGTTTTTTGCAGATATACAAAAATTGATTAAGTGCTAATTTATTAAAGGGTAATAAAAATTGAATAAAAGAAAAATAAAATAATGGTTTACATTAAATAAAAGAAAAATAAAATAGTGCTTTACATTAGAGGATTAAAAGTGTTATCATACCTAGGAAAATGTCTAAAATAGACGAAACAGGAGGAAGAAAAATGACTATACCACAAATATTAGCGGTCATTATTTTTGCTGCAATGTTTATACTCATAGTAATGGATAAGATTGAAAGACAATATGTTACATTAGTATGTGGTTTGCTAACATTAGTAGTAGTATTTGGTATTGCAATGAAAGATGTAAATGCCATAGTTGAAACTCTTAATGTAAAGAGTATTTTTACAACACAGTTTTGGTATGCTGCTGGAGAGTCCAGCGAAACTTCATCAGGCATTAATTGGGCAACAATTATCTTTATAGCAGGTATGATGATAATGGTTGAGGGAATGGCTAAGGCTGGTTTCTTTAGATGGTTGTGTATGCGACTGGCAAAGCTTGTTAATTACAAAACTATACCACTTTTCATTACTTTTATGGTAATGTCGGCTATATTATCAATGTTTATTGACAGTATTACAGTTATATTATTTTTAGCAACTGTAACAGTAGAATTAGCAAAGCTGTTAAAGTTTAATCCTATACCAATGATTTTGTCAGAAATTTTCTGTGCAAATCTTGGAGGCTCGGCAACAATGTGTGGTGACCCACCAAACATTATAATTGGTACTTCTTTGGGATATTCTTTTGCAGACTTCTTAACAAATACAGGTCTGATTGCTGGAATATGTTTAATTTTAGTAGTGATTTATTTTTACCTTGTATACAGAAAAGAGCTTTCTGTAACAACAGGTGAGGCTGTAGACCCTAAGACACTTCCAGAGCCAAAGGAAGCTATATCAAGTAAGAGAGAGTTTATTGTAAGCTCAGTTATTTTTGCCTGTGCAGTTGTAATGCTTATTACTCACGCACAGACCGGTCTTACAGTTGCCTTTATTGGTGCAGTAGTGGCTATTGCAACATTAGTTACAGCAGGAAAGCACGCACTTTCGCTTCTTAAGAAGGTAGATTATAAGACATTACTTTTCTTTATCGGCTTATTTATGGTAGTAGGGGGTCTTGAACAGACTGGTATATTAGAGATAATAGCATCGTTTATAGGTAAGGTAAGTGGTGGAAATATTATGGTAATGGTTGCAATTATTATCTGGGTATCTGCCTTTGCAAGTGCTTTTGTTGATAATATTCCTTTTGCAGCTACAATGATACCTGTAATTAATAGTCTTGCTGCATCAACAGGTGTGCCACTTGCCACATTGGCATGGACCTTATCAATGGGAACAGATATTGGCGGTAGTGCAACTCCTATCGGAGCAAGTGCTAATGTAGTAGGTACTTCAGTAGCAGCTAAGAATGGTTATATGATTGGCTGGGGCAAGTATTGTAAATCAGCAGTTCCAGCAACAATTATTGTTATTGCCGTATCAATGGCAATGATTTTCATTCGTTACTGTATGTAAATAGAAGAAAGGAGTAAATGAAATGGCAAAACAGTTGATTATTTCAGTAGGTCGTGAGTTTGGCAGTGGCGGTCACGCTATTGCCGAGATGATTGCTGACGAGTTAAATATAAAACTCTATGACAGAAATATGCTTGATGATATTGCAAGGGAAAGGAATGTTGATTCTAAAACCTTTGATGAATTTGACGAAAAACCTAGAAGATTCCTTTTTTCAAGAAGAGTAGGCGAATTTTCAAGCTCAATGGAAGAAAATCTTGCAGACCTTCAGTTCAATTTTATTAAAGAAAAGGCTGACGCAGGCGAGTCCTTCGTAATCGTTGGCCGTTGTGCAGAGCATATTTTAAAAGGAAGAGAAGGTGTTGTATCTGTATTTATCCTTGGAGATAAGGAAGAAAAGCAGAAAAGAATAATGAACAAATACAAGCTTTCTGAGGATGAAGCATTAAGCAAAATGTCAAGGCATGACAAAAATAGAAAGAATTATCACAATAGCTACTGCGACCAGAAGTGGGGCGACTCAAGAAACTATGATTTGTGTATTAATAGTAGTAGATTAGGGCTGGTAGGAACTAAGGAGCTGGTTATGGATTATATAAAGAAGGTTGAGGCTTTATAAAAACCACTGATACATTATGCCGTATAGTTCTCTAAAATAATATGTTGGAAAGAGCCACCAGGCTGTGTCAGCACTAATGCTGGTAGAGTTAAGCTCTAAGTTTTTCGCAATCTGTCTGGCTCTATACATATGAAATTCATTTGTGGCAATGGCAATATCAGGGTTTAAATTGTTACTGTCAATAATTTCTTTTGAATAAGAGAGATTTTCTCTTGTGGAGGTGGATTTGTCCTCCATATATAATCGTTCTTGGGAGATACCCTTTTCAATCAGGTAATCATACATACACCTTGCTTCTGAAATATTTTCACCCTCACCTTTACCACCAGACAAAATACAGGCGGAGTCAGGATTGTTAATAAGAAATTCGTAAGCAGCATCAAGTCGCTCTCTTAGCATTAAGGATGCCTTATCACCCCTGACCTTACAGCCAAGCACGATTACAGTAGCACCATTTTCTGGTGTAGTGGAATTAGCTTTAATAATAAGAAAGCTTTCGATAATTACAATAACAAAACAAATTGAAATGAAAGCAAGAATTAAGGAAAGTACAATTTTGCCTCCTATGTGTTTCCATATAGAGGCAATAAGGTGGTTTAGCTTCTTGAAAAATATTCCATATACAAAAATTAATAGAAAAATGCAAATACCAGAGGCATTGCCTATGTTTAATATTCTGTTAGAGATAAAGGGTAGTGAAAACCAGGTAACACCAGTAATTCCTATAATTGATAAAAGTATTCTTAAAATTGTCATTTTGCCTCCAATGAAGTTAGTAATATAAAAAGTGAATATAATAGGGTGGTTAAATATGTGTAGATTATATAGGAGAAAGAAGTATATTGCAAGGGGATAAAAATATATGTAAAAAAGAATAATACATTATAAAAATGGAAAAGTAAATGATTTAATAAAAAACATCCTAGTAAATTTTGACATATTTATTAGTTTATAGTAAACTAAAAGTTGAGGTGTTTTTTATGCTTTATAATATACTATTTTTATGATAGCAGTTATAGAGTAAGGAAACACACAGAAGTTACCTGAAAACTAGATTGTAATACAAATCGAAGAGAGGGTGGAAAAATGAAGGAGATAAATAGAAAAAGTAATGATAGGGTGCAGGTTTTCTTTATAAATGTGACAACAATAGCACTTATTATTGTGGCTGTGATACTTGTCATAGCAAATTTTAATACAACGATAGATAATGATGAGTTTCAGGAAGCATACAAAGCAGAGGAAACTAATGGATATGTAAACAATGATGTTCTGTACATTAATAGAGAAACTGAATGTATTAGTGGAAATAAAGAAGAAAATACAACAGATAGTACAAACACAGAAGCGACAGATAAAGATGTAGAGGAAGAAACAACTGTTTCAAATAATAATCTTATTGTAGGAGAGGTTGCTACCAATGACAATGGTGTGCATGGCAGCAGTTATGGTATGGGAATGTACGACAATGGACTTCACGGAAATGTTAATGACAATGATTTTGCAAACAAAAAGTATAACAATGTTGCAAGTGGAAAATTAAACAAGACACAGAGAGTAGATGATGATTACTTTGACAATACAGTATTTATGGGGGATTCCAGAACAGTTGCTATGCAGGCACTTAATTTAGTTGCACCAGAGGATACCTTTGCAGTTAATGGAATAAACCATGTAGACTATATGTCGCAGCAGTTTTATGATGAGGTTACAGGTGTTAATGGAACAATTTTCGATATTGTTGCTCAAAGACAGCCAGAAAAAATTTATGTGGCATTAGGTGTAAATGGTGTTGCATTTATGCAAAAAGCAACCTTCCTGGAAACCTATATAGAAATGATAGAAAGACTTATGAAGGCATCGCCAAACAGCAAAATAATTATTGAGAGCATTCTGCCTGTTAATGAGGAAACCTACAACAGAGGCAATCCTAATATGAATAATATCAATGTTGATGATATGAATAGAGAGCTTCTAAATCTTGCCAATATAAAGGGAATATATTATCTTGACCTGTCTGATGTTTTGAAGGATGAAAATAACAGATTAGCAAGCAAATATGATTGTGGGGACGGAATACACTTTACTAATGCGGGATATGAAGCAATATACAATGAAATGTGTTATTATGGAGTAGATTAAGTAATAGAAAAGAAAAGATAGAGCAAAGAAAAATGGCAGTAGAGAATAGAACTGTAAATAAGTTTGCTTCTATCTTTTTTATTATATGTATAATTTCACATATTTTCCACATAATAATTCCAAAGCTAAACACAGCAAAATATGATACCCTTGTATACAAGAGAAACAGGAGTATTACTTAGAAATATGAAATTGGAGGAAAAACAATGAAGGCTACAGGGATTATTAGAAGGTTAGATGAGCTTGGAAGAATTGTAATTCCTAAAGAGATAAGAAAGACCCTTAGAATAAATGAGGGTGATTCAGTAGAAATTTTCACAGATAATGATCAATCCGTCATAATAAAAAAATATTCCCCTATAGATGAGTTTTTACCATATGCACAGGAGTATGCAAATTCACTAGCAACTGTATCAAAGGCAGCAGTAATAATTGTGGACAAGGATCAAATAGTTGCGGCTGCTGGTGCATTGAAAAAGGATATTATTAATAAGGGCATTTCAAATAATTTGTTAAAGATCATTAACGAGAGAACTATGTATGTTAATGCAAATGCAAGCAGGGCAGTTAATATTCTAGGCAATGAAAGGGACGAGGCTGCTTATCAACAAATTATCCAGCCTATTATCAGGGACGGAGAGGCAGTAGGAGCAGTAATAATGCTGCTGACAGAGAGAATGGTTATAACAGAGGTGGAAAAAAAGCTATTAAATGTTGCGGCGTTATTTATTGCAAATCAGATAAGATAAAGTCTAAAGACTTAGGTATTCGGGTTGTTTATAAAATTGTGAGAGTAGAAGGTGTAATGAGGATTATAGTTATTTCTGCAAGAACTGATGAACAGGTTTACAAGGAAGTGGCAAAAAGAAGAAATAAATATGATTTATAACAAAAAATGAATAATATTGTAGAATAAAGAAAAAATAGTTGTTCTCCAGCCTTCTTAATGATATAATCCACCTAGGTAAACTTATAGAAATATAGGGGCACAAAGCTAGAAGTCTAAGGTGTTATTAAATACTATGATAGTTCAGTTGCAATCAAAGAGTTTTCTTTGGTTGCATTTTTTATATAACGAAAAATTTAATAGAGTATGTTAATAGTTTAGAAAAAGGTAAAAGCATTGTTAATTAAAAATTATACGGATTAAAAATATAAGATTAAGAGAACAAAAAAGGAGAAAAAGAAATGGCAACATTTGGGACAACATTCAAAAGGATTTACGGAGAGGGATTAAAAAAATATGGCTTTAAGAAAATAAAGGGTAGACAGCCATATTTTGTAAGAATGATAGGAGATGAAATAATTCATATAATTACATATAGACCTGTAAACGCATACAATTTTAGTCATAAAGAATATGAAATATATGGTGGAATTGCAACAGTATATAGAGCAAATATAGATTTAGATAAAACACCAAGGGATAATGCTGTATGGCTAAGTGAATTGTATAGTTTTTATAAAAAATGCGATGATGGAGGTGAGAAAGAAAAGTATGAGGAAATAGGACGATTTTCATATGAAAAGGATAATGAACAGGCAATGATTGAAAGCATAGAATATTCGCTGGAGATGACAGAAAAGTATGTAATCACTGAGTTGAATAAGATAACAGATATAAAAAAATGTGTAGAGTTTTTTGGAGTGTATCATCCAATAATGCTGACATTAAGTAGTGAATTTGAAAATCGGGAGAATCAATATGAATATAATGAAGGCTTGTTAAATGTGTTTGTGTATTCTCCAAGTAAATATATTGAGTATGAGAAAAATCAGTATGAGAAACAGGCTAAAATATTATTAGATGGCATTAAAATGGGTATATATTGTATTTCTATGGAAGAATATGAAAATGATTTAAAGAAAGATAGACAAGCTATGAATAACCAGATTGAAATTTTTAATAGAATGATTAATGATAAGGAAGAATACAAAAAGGTATTGAACGAATTAAAGAAGCGAAAACTTAGTAATAGTGAAGTATTAAAAAAATATGGGATAAATTCAAATATTGTAAGTTGAAGTACATAAAGCATTGCTAATTAAAAATTATACGGATTAAAAATATAAGATTAAGAGAACAAAAAAGGAGAAAAAGAAATGGCAACATTTGGGACAACATTCAAAAGGATTTACGGAGAGGGATTAAAAAAATATGGCTTTAAGAAAATAAAGGGTAGACAGCCATATTTTGTAAGAATGATAGGAGATGAAATAATTCATATAATTACATATAGACCTGTAAACGCATACAATTTTAGTCATAAAGAATATGAAATATATGGTGGAATTGCAACAGTATATAGAGCAAATATAGATTTAGATAAAACACCAAGGGATAATGCTGTATGGCTAAGTGAATTGTATAGTTTTTATAAAAAATGCGATGATGGAGGTGAGAAAGAAAAGTATGAGGAAATAGGACGATTTTCATATGAAAAGGATAATGAACAGGCAATGGCTAAAAGCATAGAATATTCGCTTGAGATGACGGAAAAATATGTAATCCCAAGATTGGATAAAATAACAAATGTGAAAGAAGGTGTGGATTTCTTTAAGGAATATGATACTACATTACTAGCAATAGATAGAAAATTTGGAAGGGGACAGAATGGATATGACTATAATGAATGTTTGTTAAATGTATTGGTATATACGCAGGATGAGTATATTAGTTATATAAAAAATTTATATGAAGAATGTAATAATAGGATTTTAAATGAAATGAGAACAGGATTGAATGGTTTTACTATGGAACAGTATCAATATGATAAGGAAGATAGATGGAAAGGAATGGAAGAGGAGATAGAGGTTTTTACAGAAATTAGTAATAGTCCAGAGAAATATAGAGAGGTTATGGAAGAATTGGAAAGACGAAAAGAGCATAATCTTGAAGTCTTAAAGAAGTATGGAGTGAATACAAATTAACCAAAACATTGTTAGAGATATATTATGATAAAAATACAGAATGGAGAAATTATGAAAAATAGAAGAGTTTTAAAAAATTTTATTGCTATGGTATTAACACTAGCAATATTAACATCATCAATACCGGTTGCTTCAGTATTTGCAGCGACAGACAATTTTCTGGACGAATGTGGAAATAGTCTGGAAGAAGTTGAAGAAAGTATAGAGGATTCTTATTCAGTTATAAAGGCAGGAGATTGGAGAACAGCTATTTTTGTAGATAATCTGGCATGGAATGCTTTTCATAATCAAGTTCAAAGGGCAATTAAAGAAAAATATGAAAATACAGGTAAAATAGTAGGTACTGAATTAAGTATTACATATGGAGAAAACAATGAGGAGAGTTTAAGAGGAAAGAAAGGAAGAGCAGATATTTATATGAAGGATGAAGAAGATACATATTTGTGGGAAATCAAACCGTATTCCTATTCGACAGAACCTAAAAAATCTAAAGCGCTAGAACAGCTTATGGAATATAAATTGTCAAGGAATAATTTAGAAATTGGTAGTGATCAAATTGAAGGCGGGGTTACACACTTATATACACAGACCTTAAGAGGTAGATATTTAGAGTTTGTTGAATATGAGATTAAATATTATGTTGAAAATAATGGACTAATTTTTTATCGTTTTGAGCGTCATGTGACAAAGAGAGAGGATAAGGAAGAAACTGCTGTGGATGTTGCTGTAAAAACTGTTTCGAGTACAGTTGAAGGAACTGTTGCAGGTGGAGGGACAGGTACAAAACAGGAAAGCTCAGAAAATTCAGGTGGGATAAATATAAAGGATATAAAGAAAATTGCGGCAGTATATGTTATGGCACAAATTATGAAATCTTTTCATTGGAAAGTATATTGCAATCAAGAAGTCAGCAATAGTGTATCTGGTGCTATTGTTATAGAATGTGATAGATTTCAGAACAAAGTTAAGTCTAATGCGGCGGCAGCAGTTATTTTTGCGTATATATCATCAGAGGGGACTATGGAAGTAAATGCGGCTGATATGGAGTCACTTGAGGAACTGCAAAGAGATACAAATAGCTTTTTGACTACTATTAAGGATGCGGGAGGAACAGATTTTTTAATTGAAGGACTAGAAATGGCTTTGAGAGGAGAAGATCAGGAAGTAATTGATGAATTTATTAAGCTGATTCGAGGTGAAGCAGTTGATTATGACAAGGCATTCGGGGCACAGCCACCAAGTGATCCACTTATAATAGATTTAGGAAAAAAGGGTATTGAATTATGTACTATAAAGGATGGAGTATATTTTGATCTTGATTGTAATGGTTTTGCTGAAAAAACTGCATGGATAGGAAAAGAGGACGGATTTTTAGCACTTGACCGAAATGGCAATGGAATTATTGATAATGGTGAGGAGTTGTTTGGCAATCAAGCAATTCTGTCAGATGGAACAGTGTCATCATCGGGCTTTGAAGCACTTGCTGAATTAGATACAAATTCAGATGGAATCATTGATTGTAATGATTTAAAATTTTATGATTTGGTAGTATGGATTGATGCAAATCATAATGGCAGAACAAATGCAGGAGAGCTGCACAGTTTAACAGAACTAAATATTAGTTCAATTAGTCTTAACAATATAGAAAAAAGCATTATAGATGATATGACGGGTACCCGTATTGCAAAAACATCTGATGTAAGAATAAGTAATGGTGCAAGTACATCAACGGTGGAAATAAGTGAATTTTGGTTTCCATCAAACAGAACAGACACATTGCATGAAGATATAGCAACATCTGGTAATGTTCCAAATATATTAAAGGCAATAGCTAGAGATGAAACAGGAACTCTATATGAGCTGGTATATATGTTTAATGAATCAGATGATATTGCGTTAAAACATTACTATACCAAACAAATATTATACTTTATTACTGGGGCAAATAATGTACAAAATGGCAGCAGAGGTGGAAATATTAATGCAAAGGATTTGAAGGTAATAGAAGCATTTATGGGACATTCGTTTAATGGTACTAGTGGCTCAAATCCAAATGCCGCTGCTGCTAGTATTTTGAATGAAATGTTTTCAGATATAGAAAAACAGTATTACAATATACTTAATATGTATGCCAGTCTTGGAGTATATCTAAAAACTGTATGTGAAATCGAAGATGTTGAGGGAAATAAAAAACTATGTATTTCCTTATTATATGATATTATAGATGATAAAATTTCTAATGGAGAGAATATAGCTGCGCTTGTTTATGATTTGGGATTATACATTTCGTTATATGATGAAGCAAATGAAACAGATTGTTTTAAAGAATTTTATGAACATATGGCTGCAAAATCAAAGTATTATGCCTTTGTAGCAAATTTATCAAAGCTGCATAATTTGTATTTTGGAACTGATGGAAATGATTTGTTATATGGAGAAAATATAGATGAGTGTATTTTGGGTGCAGATGGAGCTGACACAATATATGGAGGCTCAAGAAATGATATTATAATAGGAGGAAAAGGAAACGATACATTAAGCGGAGGAGAAGGAGCAGATACATATGTATTTAATGTGGGAGATGGAAAAGACAAGATAAACAACTATGATAGATATAATTGGAAGTCAGATAAAATCTTGTTTGGAGAAGGAATAAAGCCAGAAGATATAAAACTAACCCGAAAAGGTTATGATATGATAATAACTAATAGAAAGAGTGAAGGGGATGAGATAACTCTTTATAACGCATTTTATAGTGATTATGGATACTACTATATAGGAAGTATAGAGTATGCAGATGGAACAGTATGGAACTTTGATTTTATCAACGAATTGGTGAGTCAATAGTTAAATCTATGCTTTAGAACAAATAATATGAAAAAGTCATTATATAATTTAACTAAAAAACAAGCTTAAATTCGTAAGAAATGCCGAAAAACAGGTACTTTGTGCTGAAATGTTTCTATTTTTCTTGACAAAATCTTTGAAAAAGATTATAAATAAGGAGATGGGTAGCAATACATACATGAATACCCGTGAATAACTCGCATAAGTGAGTTCAAAATAAAAAACTATAACGCAGAGGAGGAGTTTATCCATGAACAAGTCTGAATTAGTAGCAGCTATGGCTGCAAAGACAGAATTATCAAAGAAAGATTCTGAAAAGGCATTAAAAGCTTTCATCGATGTAGTAACAGAAGAATTAAAGAAAGGTGACAAAGTTCAGTTAGTTGGCTTTGGTACTTTTGAAGTTGCTAAGAGAGCTGCAAGAGAAGGAAGAAACCCACAGACAGGTAAGTCAATGAAGATTGCTGCTTCAAAGGCTCCTAAGTTTAAAGCTGGTAAGGCTTTAAAGGATGAAGTTAACAAGAAGTAATCAGGTTAATTTCCTTAAAAATGGATAACTACGAAAAGTCTTATCGAAAGATAAGACTTTTTTGTTATAGTGACGAGGAATGTGATAAAGTGCGTACACGAATGCCGCTTACATAGTCATATGCTTGCACAATTTTGTATATAATCCAAACGGCGATTGTGTACACACAAGGAGCCATTTGGATTATATACAAAGAGTGCTTGTGGATGAGACTAGAAGAAAAGAGGAATAAGAAGCAAGCACGCCAAGCATATGACGACCACAAAACAGCGAGAGGCGAAGCATCGAGCTGTGTAAGAAAGGAAAAAAATAATGAGATTAGATAAATACTTAAAGGTTTCCAGATTAATAAAAAGAAGAACAGTTGCAAATGAAGCCTGTGATGCAGGCAGAGTTCTTATAAATGATAAGGTGGCTAAGGCATCAGCTGAGGTTAAAGTAAATGATAAGATTGAAATTCAATTTGGTACCAGAAATGTTGTGGTTAGGGTAACTAGCATTGCTGAAACTGTAAAAAAGGACGAAGCAAAAGAAATGTATGAGTATATTTAGACTGATTGTTAAATATAAATGTTATATAGCTAATGGGAGAGGTGTAAATAATGGAAGATAATCGAGGACATAAGGTGGTTATGACTGATAGAAAAAATATGTTGGTAACAGATGTAATAGATGTAGATTCCTTTAATTTAACGGAAATTTTGTTGGAAACAGGTCAGGGGACAATTTTAGTAAAGGGCAACGACATACATGTAAAGCGTTTGAATTTGGAAAGAGGCGAAGCCGATATAGAAGGAAAATTCGACAGCATAGTATATACAAAGGACAAAGGTAAAAACGACTCACTATTAAAGCGAATGTTTAAATAATGAGCTATTTTTTAGGAGAACAGGCAAGACAGTTCCTGATGGCAATGTTTGCGGGAATGATTTTATCGGCAATCTATGATGTAATAAGAATTTTTAGAAATATTGTAAGGCATCGCAGAATTTGGATTAGCATTGAGGACTTTATATTTTGGAATTTTGTGGGTGTATTTTTATATATAATGATTTTTTACAGTAATAATGGCATGCTTAGGTGGTTTATAATTGGCTCAGCCCTTTTAGGTGCTGGATTATACCATAGAGGTATTGGAAGATTTGTTGTAAAGTACCTCTCATTAATTATAAATACTGTTATTAATAACCTATTGAAAAAACCAATAAAAAAGGCTAAAATACTACTTGTTAAAGTAGTTAAATATCCAATGAAACTTGTTAAGGGAAAACTATATGGCAAAAAAATTAAAAACACAAAAAAAATCAAATAAATTAGGCATATTAGGAATAGTTACAGTAGTTGTTCTAATGGGAGCTTTGCTGTTTTCGCGTATATCTGGAAAAAAAGACGAGCTGGCAGGGCTGCAGCAAAAGGAAGAACAGCTAAGACAGCAGCTAACCGAGGAACAGACCAGGTCACAGGAGCTGGAAGAAAAGCGTATTTATGTGAAAACCAAAAAGTATGTAGAAGATGTTGCGAAGCAGTTAGGACTTGTATATCCAAATGAGATTATATATAAACCTAACAATTAATAATACTTTCTTATATATTGTGAAGGACTAAAATTCGATTCAAAAAAGCTTTTTAGAGAGTATATGTCAAAAAAATCTTGTATTTCATAGCTTTGTTTAGACAAAAAAATAATAAGAGTTACTATATAATCCTCTTTCGCAGGGCTTAGGTCCTAGCAGGAAAGGGGATTTTTTTATGAAGGAAAAAGTAATTAAAACAGGAGTAATAAGCGTGGTGGGCGCAATTATGAGCATTGTGCCATTGATGGGATATTATCCCTTTGCCAGTGCTTACACAGTTGCACTAATGAGTAGTTATTGTATAAGGATACCGGGAATTGCTGCAATGATAATAATGCTACTATTAAATGTAGAAAAATTTAATGGTATAAAATATGCCTTGATTGTGGCGGCAATTTCTATAGTAATTAGATTATTAGAGGAAAAAGGCAGTAGAATGAAAATAAAAGCAGCATCAATAGTAGGTGCAATAGTAGTGCTTGTAATGGAGGGGACTGATATGGTAGGAAAAAACATAGGCAAAGAGGAATTATTAATTTTAACCGGACTTGTACTTATTGCCTTTAGCGTAGGAATATTACTTAATATATTTATTAAGCTGTATTTAGAAAGTGGCAGCAAAATTGATTTAAGAAAAAAGAAAAAAGCAGCAGAGGATATAAATGGACTTGATGAGCGGTTAAAGGCAATAGGAAACAGCTTTATTAAATTATCTAAAATTACTGAAAATGCGTACATAAGTAAGGTGGGTGCTAACGAGGAATTAGTAGTAGAAAATATGATAATTGCTAAAGAAAAAATGGAGAATAAAAGACTTATATCTATGTATTTAAAGGAAACAGGAAATATTATTAAGGAGTTGGCAAAGGAAACGGGAGGAGTAATAGATATTGATATAAAAAAAGAGGAAAAGATAGGCTGTTCATTAGATGAAATGCAGCTAAAATGTATGGATGTAATGATAATAAATGAAAAAGGACGAGAAAAGGTACTGGTGAAAATGAAGGCAAAGGGCAGTAAAATGATTAAATTGTCACAGGTGGAAAAATGTATTAGCACTGTTATGAATAAAAAGTATGTTTCAGGCTTTGATAAAAAATATGTTGAAAATAAAATGACTACATATACCTTTATTCCTGATACTAATTATTTTGTTATGCACGGAATTGCCAAAAAAACTATTAATGAAAATGGCAGTGGGGACAATTTTTCCTGCATTAATCTGGATAATGGACAAACTATGCTTAGTATTTCTGATGGAATGGGCAGTGGAGATAAGGCAAACTGGGAGAGCAGCCAGGTCGTGGAATTAATAGAGGAATTTTCTCAATGTGGATATAGCGAGGAGCTTACATTAACACTTATTAATAATTTATTTATGTCAAAGGGAGATATGAGCCCTGCAACAGTAGATATGAGCATAATAGACAAGCATTCAGGGGTTTGTGACATTGTTAAATCGGGTGCAGCTACTACCTATGTTAAAAGAGAGGGCTGGGTAGAGGCAATTAAATCTACCTCTTTACCTATTGGCGTTATTGGAAATGTTGATGTGGAAACCACAAAGAAGAAATTGTATGACGGAGATTTTGTTATTATGGTTTCAGACGGAATATTGGAGTCTGTTAATGAGGAGGAAAAGGATAAGGTAATAAGCAATATTATATTAGGGGCAAAGGCAAAAAAGCCAAAGGAATTGGCATTTGAAATACTTAATAAGGTGTGTGAAAAAAACGGCAATCTTATAAATGATGATATGACGGTGCTGGTTACAGGTATATGGGATAAAATAGCTTGATTTTAAAACATCATTCAAGTATAGTTAAGAAAAGGACTATACAGATATGAAAGAAAAAGTAATAAAATATATAAAAGAAAACAATATGCTAAATATAAATGATTCCGTAGTCATTGGTGTATCCGGTGGCTCTGATTCTATGTGCCTGTTTAGCATATTGTTAGAGTTAAAAAGTGAATACAGCTTAAAGCTGTATGTTGTCCACATAAATCATTGTATTCGTGGAGAAAATGCCAATAAAGATATGGAGTATGTGGAAAAAATCTGCAAGGAAAATGATATAGAATGTTTTGCATATAAAATAGATGTGAATGCTATGGCAAAGGAAAAAAGAATTTCCACAGAAGAGGCAGGAAGAATTGCAAGGTATGAGAAGTTTTATGAGATTGCCGGCAAATATAATGCAAAAATTGCAGTTGCCCATAATATGTCAGACAATGCGGAAACAGTGCTGTTTAATATGTTTAGAGGAAGTGGCATAAGGGGTATGGCAGGCATATTGCCAAAGCGTGATAATATTATCAGACCTATTATGTGTCTTTCAAAAGAAGAAATATATGAATATCTTGAAAAAAATAAAATAGAATATAGGGTGGACGAAAGCAATTTTACAGAGGAATATACCAGAAATAAAATAAGACTTAACATATTGCCTTATGTTACAGAAAATATTAATGAAAAGGCTGTACTGCATATTAATGAGCTGTCAAGGTCTATGGTTGAACTATCAGAGTATATAGATGAGGAGGCAGAAAGGCTTTCAGAGGAATATGTTACCTTTAAAAGCAATGAAAATATAGCAGCAGTTATAGATGAACAGTTATTTCAGCATAAAAATATTGTTGCATCCCAGGTCGTTAGAAAGGCGGTATACAAGGTGGCTGGAAGGCTAAAGGATATTACTAGGGTGCATATTGAAAGCATTATGTCCTTAAAGGAAAAACAGGTGGGAGCTAGTGTAAGCCTTCCTTATGGTATGATTGCCACAAGAGAATATAAGGATATATTGCTGCAAATAGAAAAAAAAGAGGCTTGTAAGTTTAGCAATAGTCCCATAAAGGAGATACAAATTAATGACTTTGGAATATATGATATTTTAGAACTTAATGAGAAAATTAGTTTGTCCTGCGATAAGTTTAGTAAACAGGTTTTTAAGGAAAATATGTATACTAAATGGATAAGTTATGATATACTTGAGGGTAGTTTGTCTTTAAGAACCAGACAAACAGGAGATTATATTATCATAAATGACAAAGGCTCTAAAAAGTCCATAAAGGACTTTTTTATTGACAGCAAAATACCGAAAAACCAGCGTGACAGGGTGCTGCTGCTGACTAAGGGACATGAGGTTTTGTGGATAATAGGATACAGATTGTCAGCAAAATACAAGGTTAGTGAAAATAGTGAGCATATTATCAAAGTAGATATTATTAAATGATACGGAGGAAAAATGAACGACAAAATTAGTGTATTAATTGCAGAAGAAGATGTAGATAAGAAAATCAGGGAGATAGCAGAAAAGATTAGCAAAGATTATGAAGGAAAAACAGTTACCCTTATTTGTATTTTAAAGGGAAGTGTATTTTTTACCTGTGAGCTTGCTAAGAGAATTACAATTCCTGTAAAGCTTGATTTTATGTCAGTTTCAAGCTATGGTGCTGGCACAGAAAGCTCAGGAAGGGTAAAGATAATAAAGGATTTAGATGACTCTGTAGAGGGAAAAGATATTATTGTAATAGAAGATATTATTGATTCAGGTAGAACATTAAGTCATCTTATGACATTACTTAGCTCAAGAAAGCCAAATAGTATAAAGCTATGTACACTTCTTGACAAACCGGATAGAAGAGTAGTGCCAGTAGATGTTGATTATACAGGCTTTAATATTCCGGATAAATTTGTTGTTGGATACGGTCTTGATTATGACCAAAATTATAGAAATCTTCCATATATTGGAGTGATTGAACAGTAGCAGGAGGTAAAAAAGGTGAACCCTAAGAAAAGTAGTGGAGGATGGTCATTCCTTGTATTATTGGTTATTTTAGTGGCATGGTATTTGTTTGCTGTATTTCTTGGAGATAGCAGCAGCAGCTATACTTATAGTCAGTTCCAGAAGGACCTTGACAGCAAGAAAATAACATCTATTTATGTAGGTCAGAATAAGGAAGTACCTACAGGATATATTACTGTTAAGAACAGTTCGGGAGAAACAAAGACAGTTTATATTCCGGATGTAAATGAAGCTGTTAAGTATATAGAGGATAGTGGATATTTATATACCTTAGGCGATGTTGAAAGAGATAGTGTATTTTTAACTATTATATTACCTATTATGGTAGGTGTTATTATAATTATATTTATTTTTATGCTATTTTCAGCAAGTGCAAATAATGCTGGTGGAGGTGGTGCCAACAGCAAACTTATGAATTTCGGAAAGAGCAGAGCAAGAATGTTAGACCCTGCAACTAATAAGATTACCTTTAAGGATGTAGCAGGTCTTTCTGAAGAAAAAGAGGAAATGGAAGAAATCGTTGATTTCTTAAAGCAGCCTTCAAAGTATGCACAGCTTGGTGCCAGAATTCCTAAGGGTGTTATGCTTGTAGGACCTCCGGGAACAGGTAAAACCTTATTGGCTAAGGCTATAGCAGGCGAGGCGGGTGTGCCATTTTACAGTATTTCTGGTTCTGATTTCGTGGAAATGTTTGTAGGTGTTGGTGCATCGAGAGTTAGAGATTTGTTTGAGGAAGCAAAGAAAAATGCCCCATGTATGATTTTTATAGATGAAATAGATGCTGTTGCAAGAAGGCGTGGTACTGGTATGGGTGGCGGACATGATGAAAGAGAACAGACACTTAACCAGATGCTTGTAGAGATGGATGGCTTTGGTGTTAATGAAGGCATTATTGTTTTAGCAGCTACAAACCGTGTAGATATTCTTGATCCAGCTATTTTAAGACCGGGTCGTTTTGACAGAAAGATTTCGGTTGGCAGACCGGATGTTAAGGGCAGAAAAGAAATATTAGAGGTACACGCAAAGAACAAGCCATTAGGTGATGATGTTAATTTAGATGAGGTTGCACAGACTACAGCTGGATTTACAGGTGCAGACCTTGAAAACCTTCTTAATGAAGCTGCAATTCAGGCTGCAAAGCAGGATAGAGCTTACATTAAGCAGGAGGATATTAATAAATCCTTTATTAAAATTGGTATTGGTACTGAAAAGCATAGTAGAATTATTTCTGAAAAAGAAAAGAAAATTACTGCATACCATGAGTCAGGCCATGCTATATTATTCCATGTTTTAAGCGAGGTAGGACCTGTTCATACGGTTTCTATTATTCCTACGGGAAACGGCGCGGCTGGTTATACTATGCCATTGCCAGAGCGTGATGAGATGTTTAATACGAGAGGCAAAATGCTGCAGAATATTATGGTAAGCCTTGGCGGCAGAATTGCTGAGGAGCTTACCTTTGATGATATTACTACTGGTGCTTCACAGGACATTAAGCAGGCAACATCACTTGCAAAGGCTATGATTACAAAATATGGTATGTCTAGCAAGCTTGGTCTTGTATGCTATGCCGATGATGATGACGAGGTCTTTATTGGCAGGGATTTAGCACATACAAAGTCTTATGCAGAAAAGACAGCAGCCACTATTGATGAAGAAGTGCAGAATATTGTAAGTGATTGCTATGCAAAGGCAAAAGAGATTATTGTACAGCATAAGGATGTGTTGGAAAAATCAGCACAGCTCTTACTAAAGAAGGAGAAGATTGGCAGGGAAGAGTTTGAAGCTTTGTTTACTTCAGAGGAGTAAGGAAGCTGGATTTTGTAGCTGTGGTGAAAGTGTATAATTGTATAAAAAAATAGTAAAAAGGTACTATATAATATCAAATTTTTAAATTTTCATTTTGAGGCTTAAAATTGTTGACAAAATTGCACAAAAACAAATTGTTTGATTTGTGAATTTTGTGCAGACTTATTTTGAGTAAGATGCTATACTACAAACCGTAAAACCCCCCAATACATTATATAGTTTTTGCTACACCCCATAAAAACGAAATACCTTCTCCAAAAAGAGGCAGCTTTGGCTGTCTCTTTTTACTATGAGAAATTGGTAATGAGTTGCTCATACATACTATACAAAACATTAAAACTTAATATACAAAAGGTAACCGACCATAAAAGTGTACAATATTTGGAAATATTTAAAAAAAAATGTGTGTTGCCCTTTACCATATAAAAAAATTGTAATACAATAGTCATAGTTTATGAAAAGGAGTTGCTTTATGCTTACGTTCAAAGATAAATTAACTGATACCGAGAAGAAGCTTTTATATATCCATAGCGTGCAACCAATACTTGACAAGGAGTTACTCTATAGTGATTGTACAGAAAATTTTGTCACACCATGTGAGCCATTACCTGATGATGCAGTTTCTATTAGATTCCGTACTGCAAAATCAAATGTAGAAAAGGTTATGATGTGTATTGAGGACAAGGAATTGCCTTTGTCTTTATTAGCATCAGGAAGTAATTTTGATATATATGAGATAAGTTACAATATAGGTAAAAATCCTATAAGATACTGCTTCAAGGTGGTTTCCGGCTTTGAAAACTGTTATTATGACAGAAACGGAGTAGCAGATAATATCAGAGAAGAATATAGATTTGTCCTTACACCAGGATTTTCTACTCCTGAATGGGCAAAAGGTGCAGTAATGTACCAGATTTATGTTGATAGATTTTACAACGGAGATAAAACAAACGATGTTGAGTCCAAGGAATATGTATATATTGGCGATTATTCGGATAAGGTTACAGATTGGAATAAGTATCCGGCAACTATGGGAGTCAGAGAGTTTTATGGTGGAGATTTGCAGGGCGTTCTGGATAAAATGGATTATCTTGAAAAGCTGGGTGTTGAAGTTATTTACTTTAATCCATTATTTGTGTCACCTTCAAATCACAAGTATGATATTCAGGATTATGATTACATTGACCCTCATTTTGGAAAGATTGTTATGGACGAAGGTGAGCTTTTACAGGAAGGTCAGTGGGAAAACAAGGATGCTGCCCGTTACATTAACAGAGTAACCAATAAAGCAAATCTTGAAGCGTCAAACGAATTGTTTGCAAAGGTGGTTGAGGAGGCACATAGAAGAAATATCAAGGTTATTATTGATGGTGTATTTAACCATTGTGGCTCCTTCAACAAATGGATGGATAGAGAAAGAATATACGAAGGACAAGAGGGCTATGAGCCAGGAGCATATATTTCAAAGGATAGTCCATATCATTCCTTCTTCAAGTTCTATGAGGACGGAGATAGTAATTGGCCTTACAACCATACCTATGATGGCTGGTGGGGTCATGATACATTACCAAAGTTAAATTACGAAGGCTCAAAGGAACTTGAGGATTATATTCTGCATATTGGTAAGAAATGGGTATCTGCACCTTACAATGTAGACGGCTGGCGTCTGGATGTAGCAGCAGATTTAGGACATAGCAGTGAATACAATCACGAATTCTGGAGAAAGTTTAGAAATGCTGTTAAAGAGGCAAATCCTGGTGCAATTATTTTAGCCGAGCATTATGGCAATCCGGAAAGCTGGCTGCAGGGCGACCAATGGGATACGGTTATGAACTATGATGCCTTTATGGAGCCACTTACCTGGTTTCTTACGGGTATGGAGAAACATTCTGACAGCAGACAGGATAATCTTTTAGGTGATGCTACAGGATTTTTTAGAAATATGAGCTATCATATGGCAAAATTTCAAACACCATCATTACTTGTGGCTATGAATGAGCTGTCCAATCACGACCATTCAAGATTTCTTACAAGAACAAATGGCGTAGTAGGCAGAGCTGCATATCTTGGACCAGAGGCTGCAAATAAGGATGTTAAAAAATCAGTTCTTAAAGAGGCTGTTGTAGTACAGATGACTTGGCCGGGAGCACCTACAATATATTATGGTGATGAGGCTGGTGTCTGTGGCTTTACAGACCCTGACAACAGAAGAACATACCCTTGGGGCAATGAGGATTTAGAACTTATTGAGTTCCATAGGGATGTTATTAGAATACACAAGAGAAATATCGCTCTTAAAAAAGGTTCCTTTAGACCACTTCACGAGGATTACAATGTAATTGCCTTTGGTAGATTTTACCTTGATAATATATTATTTACTATTGTTAATAATAATGATTATGACAAAGAGGTTAGATTCAGCCTAAGACCTTTAGGTATGGGCTACGAGGCAGAAATTGAAAGATTAATGCTTACCAGTGAGGAAGGCTATAATGCAGGGGTACTAAAAAGCCATATTAGTAATGGCGAGTTTATTGCAACTATTCCAAAGCGAAGTGCTGCTATATATAGGAAGGTTGTAGAAGAATAAAAAACACTTGCATATAAAAAATATGCGTGCTATAATAATTAGCGGATTTGTTGGTCTGATGTTTCAGACCACAATTTATGGATGGATTCCCGAGTGGCCAAAGGGGACAGACTGTAAATCTGCTGCAACTTGCTTCGGTGGTTCGAATCCACCTCCATCCATCTGCTGGCGTGGCGGAACTGGCAGACGCACAGGACTTAAAATCCTGCGGAGTAAAATCCGTACCGGTTCGATTCCGGTCGCCAGCATTTAAGTTTATGAGATACCAATTAAAAATTTATACATTTTTAATTGGTATTTTTTTGTAAGTAGTGTTAATATGGTAAATACTCTGATGATGGGTATCCAGGTAAAGGTTTTGACTTTCCGTTTACCTTTATATGATTTAACCAGAAAGGAAATATTATAATGGGAAAATTGTTAAAAAATGTTCGACCATATTGGAAACAGGTATTAATAATAATCGCATTGCTGATAGTTCAAGCATTTTGTGATTTGTCATTACCACAGTATACCTCTGATATGATAGACACAGGTATTCAAAATAGTGGTATTGAACATATTCTGCCTGAGAAAATAACAAAGGAAGAATACACATATTCTACTATGTTTATGACCGAAGAGGAACAAAAGCAGTTTGAGGGTGCTTATAAGCTTGAGGGAGATGTTTATGTTCTTACTATTGATGATGAGAAAAAATTAGATGAATTAGATGATAAGCTGATTGTCCCTATTGTTATGACATATAATATGTCGAATATGGAGGAATCCAGCTTTAAAAAGATGGTGGCACAGACCTTGGCCGAAAATCCGGAAACTGAACAGGCAGCAGCTAAGGTTGATAGTATGACTATTGAAGACATAGAAAAAATGTTAAATATTCAGCTATCTACAAAGGAAGCTGAGGATGAAAACGGAGTAATGAAAACCTATGTTGATATTAGACCTATGATGGCTGGTTTTATTGCTAATGGTTCAATGGATTCGGAGCTTATGTCTTCATCCAGACAGACGATGGAGAAAACCATTGAAAGTATAGGCTCGACACAAATGAAGTCTATGGGTATAGCCTTTGCTGTTAATTGTGATACAAATGCAGGAATAAATGTACATAATGTACAGATAAAGTATTTATGGGCAGCTGGTGCAAAAATGATTGGTATGACTATGCTGATGGGAGCAGCAGCAATTTTACTAGGCTATATGGCATCCAGAGTAGGTGCTGGTGTAGGCAGGGATTTAAGAGAAAAGACCTTTAAGCAGGTAGTCAGCTTCTCAAATGCTGAAATGGATAAATTTTCTACAGCTTCACTTATTACCAGAAGTACAAATGATATTCAGCAAATACAGATGGTTATCTCTATGATGCTTAGAATGATTTTATATGCACCGGTTTTAGGTATTGGAGGAATTATTAAGGTTATAAATACAGGGGCAAATATGGGCTGGATTATTGTGTTGGCAGTAATCATTATTTTGGGTTTTGTAATGGTGCTTATGAGTCTTGCACTTCCTAAGTTTAAGCTTATGCAGAAACTGGTGGATAAGGTAAACCTTGTATCAAGAGAAATACTTACAGGCTTAAGTGTTATTAGGGCCTTTGGAAGAGAAAAAACTGAAGAGGAAAGGTTTGACAAGGCAAATAGAGAGCTTACAAAGACACAGTTGTTTACAAATAGAGTAATGACCTTTATGATGCCGGGAATGATGCTTATAATGTATTGTGTTACTTTATTGATTGTGTGGGTTGCATCTAAAAATATTGACGGTGGAACTCTTCAGGTTGGACAGATGACAGCCTTTATCACATATTCAATGATGATTATAATGGCATTTTTAATGCTTACAGCAATGTCTATTATGCTTCCAAGAGCAGGTGTTGCAGCAGAGCGTATAGATGAGGTTATTAAAACAAAGTCTTCTGTACTGGAAAAGGAAAATACAAAGTATATTGAAAAGCCTAAAGGAATACTTAAATTCAGTCATGTAAATTTCAGATATCCGGGTGCAAATGGAGATGTATTAGAGGATATTGATTTTGTGGCAGAGCCAGGAAAAACGGTTGCTATTATAGGTAGTACAGGGTGTGGTAAATCTACTCTGTTAAATCTTATTCCTAGATTTTATGATGTTACGGGTGGTGAGATTTCCTTAGACGGAGAAGATATTAGAGATTTATCCTTAAAACAGCTTAGAGAGCTTGTTGGTTTTGTACCTCAAAAGGGAGTTCTTTTCTCTGGAACAATAGACTCTAACCTTAGATTTGGTAATGAGGATGCAACAGAGGAAGAAATTGAACAGGCAGCCCAGATTGCTCAGGCAGCTTCCTTTATTGAAGAAAAGCCAGAAAAGTATCAAAGTGCCATAGCACAGGGTGGTACAAATGTTTCTGGTGGTCAGAAGCAAAGACTTGCAATAGCCAGGGCAATAGCAAAGCATCCAAAGATTTTTGTATTTGACGACAGCTTTTCGGCATTGGATATGAAAACAGATGCGGCACTTAGAAAGGCACTTGATGATAAAATAAAGGACGCAACAGTTATTATTGTAGCACAAAGAGTTAGTACAATTCTCCATGCTGACCAGATATTAGTTCTTGAGGAAGGTAAGATTGTAGGAAAAGGTACTCATAAGGAGCTTCTTAAGAATTGCGAAGAGTATTTACAGATTGCAAAATCTCAGCTTTCAGCTAAGGAATTGGGAATTTCCGAAGAAAAGGAGGAGAACTAATATGGCTAGTGAAGAAAGAGAATTTAAACCAAGAAGAAGAGGCCCTGGTGGACCTGGTGGCAGAGGAATGATGCCAACAGAAAAGGCAAAGAACTTTAAAGGCTCAATAGGACAGCTTCTAAAATATATGGGTAGGTATAAAATTGCTATTTTTATAGTAATGATATTTGCAGCTATTTCTACAGTATTTAGTGTAGCTGGCCCAAAGGTAATGGGAAAAGCGACTACAGCACTCGCTACAGGACTTATGGAAAAGATAGGCGGAACTGGTGGCATAGATTTCTCCTACATTGCGAAAATTCTTTTAATTACCTTAGGTTTATATGCAGCAAGTGCAGTGTTTAGCTTTATTCAAGGGTGGACTATGACTGCTATTACTCAGAAAACCTGCTACAGAATGAGAAAGGAAATATCTGAGAAAATTAACAGAATGCCAATGAAGTATTTTGAAAGCAGAACCTATGGTGAGGTTTTGTCAAGAATTACAAATGATGTTGATACACTTGGCATGGGACTTAACCAGAGTGTCACACAGATTATTACCTCGGTTGCAACGATTATTGGTGTAATAGTAATGATGCTTAGTATATCTCCACTGATGACCTTAATTGCAATAATTATACTTCCGGTATCATTGTTTTTGATTTCTACAGTTGTAAAGAAATCACAAAAGTATTTTGCAACCCAGCAGGAATATTTAGGACATATTAATGGACAGGTAGAGGAAACCTATGGCGGACAGTTGGTGGTTAAGGCTTTTAATAAAGAGGCTGCAACTATTAAAACCTTTGAGGAAACAAATGGCGTATTATATGAGTCTGCCTGGAAATCCCAGTTTTTATCTGGTATGATGCAGCCGATAATGAACTTTGTAGGCAACTTAGGATATGCTGGCGTAGCAATTTCCGGTGGTATTCTTGCTGCTAATGGTGTTATTACGATAGGTGATATTCAAGCCTTTATTCAGTATGTAAAGAACTTTACACAGCCAATGACACAAATGGCACAGGTTATTAATCAGGTTCAGTCAATGGCTGCAGCTGCTGAAAGAGTTTTTGAGTTCTTAAATGAAGAGGAAGAAGAACAGCTTGCTAAAGACCCTGTTGCTATTGATGAAATAAAGGGCAGCGTAGAATTTAGAAATGTACACTTTGGATACAATCCAGACAATATTATTATTAATGATTTTAGTGCTAAGGTTAAGCCAGGTCAGAAGATTGCTATTGTAGGACCAACGGGTGCAGGAAAAACTACAATGGTTAAGCTTTTGATGAGATTTTATGATGTTAATTCAGGTGAGATTTTAGTAGACGGATATAATGTTAAGGACTTTAACAGACACGACCTTAGAGAAGCCTTCGGTATGGTTTTACAGGATACTTGGCTGTTTAAGGGCAGCATAATGGAAAATATCAGATACGGAAGACTTGATGCAACTGATGAGGAGGTTATTGCAGCAGCTAAGGCAGCTCATGCTCATCATTTTATTACAACTCTTCCGGATGGCTATAATATGGAATTAAATGAAGATGCAAGCAATGTTTCACAAGGACAAAAGCAGCTGCTTACTATTGCCAGAGCTATCTTAGCAGACAATAAGATAATGATTCTTGATGAGGCAACTTCATCTGTCGATACAAGAACAGAAGTGCGTATCCAAAAGGCAATGGATAACTTAATGAAGGGCAGAACAAGCTTTATTATTGCTCACAGATTATCAACTATTAAAAATGCTGATTTAATTCTGGTAATGAAGGATGGAGATATTATAGAACAGGGCAATCACGAGGAATTGCTGGCAGCAAATGGATTTTATGCTGATTTATACAATTCACAGTTTGAGCAGTCAACTCCTGCCTTTTCATAAGGCAGCAGATATAAAAAGCGAAAGAGGACAATGTTATGGAAAATGAAAAGAAGAAAAAATTTACAATTCAAAAAATGTGTATGACCGCTGTGTTTATGGCACTTACCTGTATGGCCACAGCCTTTATTCAGATACCAATACCACTAGGCTATGCACATTTAGGGGATTGTATAATTTTAATTGCTACATACTTATGTGGACCAGTAGCAGGCGCATTAGCAGGGGGAATAGGCTCAGCAATGGCAGATGTTATTACGGGCTTTGCCATTTGGGCATTACCTACCTTGCTTATTAAAACTATTATGCCGATTATTGCCTACTTGTTATTTAGAAAAATGAAAATTACTATAGGCGCAGTAGCTTCACTTTTGTTTATGGTGGTTGGATATGTAGGCTTCGGCTGTATTTTGTATGGTGGCGTTGCCGCAGGTCTATCCTCAGCACCAGGACTTTTACTAAAGGCTGTTGTGAACTTTGCAATATTCAGAGTAGTGGCATTGGGAGTGAAGAAGGCAGGGCTTAAGGAGGCTGTGGGGAAGATGTTGGGGTAACGCCCAGCACCGGCGCCGCCTGCACCAGCTCGATAACGCGATGCTACATCTCGCTGGACGGCTGTCGCTGTATAAAATAGCAAAAATAAACACCCAAAAATATGATGTTATGGTAGGAAAGATAAATAATATCCTAAGCCGAGCAACAGAAATTGTTAATGAGCAAGTTATTTATAATTAAAAAAAGACACAGCTTATGGAGAAAAATCCATCAGCTGTGTCTTTTTCTTAGGAACACCCTGAGACCTAAATTTAAAAATATTGTTAATAATATTTACATAACATCATTTATAATTTTTAAGAAAAAGAAAATGATAAATGCTAATTCGCACTTTTAATAATTTATATAGCAAGCCAATTCAATGCCTTTTCCTTTACCTTAGTGTACCACTCAACTTCGTTATCAGTTTTTTCAGCAACTTCCAATGAATAATCAAATAACGATTTCAATTGTTTCGGATTTGGCTGATAATCGGCTCTATACGAGTCTGTCAACATTTTTCTAAATATTTTTATATCAATAGGAATAATCACTGATTTACCACCATAAAATGCAATATTCATTTTATGCAACATAAAGAAGTGAGCAACACAAGCTTCATTAATTTTTGGTGCTATAAATAAACAATATGTATTTTTTCCTGTTTCTTTTTTGTATTTAGCTAAGTGACGTGAAACAGGTTCTGATTCCATTTCGTATTGCTTTTGTCCACCAGCTGTAGTAACTTCTACTGTCAATCCATATTCTTCATAATCGCAGAAAATATCAGCCATATTACCTTGTGCTGTTGACATAGGCTCTCCGTTATCATCAAATTTCAAATTAGCCTTTATTGTTCCACCATCAAGCATCGTCATCGCTCTCCAAGTATTCCATTCTAGCATTAACGGTATATCCAAAACATTCTTTTGTTCTATATCATCAAAAGTATTCATTATATCATCGTACTGTTTGTAGTCTTTAATATTAACAATTTGTTGATTAAGAATACTCTGTTTTTTATCTTCAATAGCTTCGAATAACTGCTCCTTTTTTTCGTGTATAGACAACTTTCTGATTTGAGAAAATGACATACTTGTATATTTTGTTAATTTTTGAACCAAGACTTCTTCATTATCAGTATACAATATTGGGAGCATTGAATTATATAATACTTCCGTATACTTTTCCACATTGTCAATAAAAATAGGATTTCTATCGACTGTCGATAAAATAAACTCAACATCGGACATCTTTTCTTTTGCGATTGAAAGAGAACGACCTCTTTGGGAAACGTTGACCATTCCTGTCGCATGTAGATAACGGAAACAAGCATCTGTATAATCCTTCATATTGTGTGCTTTAGTTGAAACAAACTTCTTAACAGATTTTTCTATTGACTCTCTTGTCTTTATATTTCCACTGTTTATTTCTTCATCAAACACCTTAAGAACAATATCTTCTTGAATTTTTGCTTTCAACTGCTTATATTTACCTTGATATTTAATTTTGTCAATGCGGAATTCTTCAATCATTTTCACGATATCATCAAACATCTTATATGAAGTCATTTGTAAGCCAAACAACATTACTTCGTCAAAACTTAATGTTCCAAAGTGATGTATTAATCTAAGGATTTCTAAATAAGGTTTAATCCAAAAGTTTACATTTCCTTGGGGCGGTTGCGTATGGAATGGAGACGGAAATTGGAATTTTAGCAACTGCCTAAGTAAAATTTCCTCTTTTCGTTTTGAAGTGACAAATAATTTTCCGACTTCAGTTAACTCAATCATTGGATTAAGTCTCACAAAACCTAATGCCTTTGGTGCACGAGTAATTCTATCCCTAGCACTAAAATCCAAATTATTCTTTGAACCTGTTCCATTGAAAAATCCTTCTTGAGATAATAATTCAGTAAATTTAACTTGCGTATTTTTATTCCATTTCTGTCCAGTAAAATTATTGCCTAACAATTCTATTTCAGGTATCATTTTGAACGGTGTTCTTGGAGAAGTTGTGAAGAACAACATTCTTTTCTTATTTAAACTTGCCATTATTGCCTCCCATAATTTGCAACTAGAATATGTTGTGATTCTGATTTGAAGCGGTTTCTGATATTTACATCATAAGATTTTTCATATTCTGCAACAACTAAATCACCATAAAGTTCTTCAGTTAGTTGTGTTTTGCCTATTACCATTAAAGCCTTACATTTGAGCTTTCTAAAATCTTTTGCCAATTTTCTGTGTCTTTCCTCGCCAAAACCTTCCTTCATACTTTCGTTGCCATAATCACTAAAAATGCAATCATATGGCGGATCCAAAAAGATAAAGTCATCTTCTTTAGCCACTGCAAATATGTCCTCATAACTACAATTAAATATCTCAGTGCTTTCTAATAAACGCTGGTGTTCATCTGTTAGAAGCGCTGTGTTAAAATTTTTATATCGTCCATATGGAACATTAAACTGTCCTTTTGAATTATATCGTATCATTCCGGAATAGGCGGTTTTATTAATAAAATAATATATTGTGCCAAAAGAAAGTTTCCTGTCGCATAATCCATTATACATATCTCTTATCTTGTAATATAGTTCTTCATTAGCATCAACGACTCTATCATTTGGATATAATGCTTTTTTTTCATCAAAAGCAATCCTATTCTCCATATAGGTCTTTTCTATTGCAGATAATTCTTCCTTAATTTGAGGATAGTTGTATTTAACATCCTCATAAAAGGCAATTAAATTGGAATTTATATCGTTTATAATTGATTTGGGAGGTTTGAGATGAAAAAACAATGCACCTCCACCAAAAAAAGGCTCTATATATCTTCCTGTAAATTGTGGAATATATGGCAATATTTGAGGGATTTCTTTTGACTTTCCACCTCTGTATTTTATTATTGGTTTCATCTTATCTCGCACTTCCTTCGTTTACGAATTCAAAAACATCATTAGGAGAACAGTCGAGAGCAGTACATATTTTTTCTAAGTTTTTAAAAGAAATAGTTTGATTTTTTCCCATACTTGCCATTACATTTGTTGTCAAATTTGCTCTTTTAATAACGTCTGTTTTCTGCAATCCTTTATCTGCTAACTGTATCCATAATGGTCTATAACTTATTGCCATAAATTCTTCCTCCAGTTTGATCTTCTTCTTTCATTGTATCATAAAAATTGAGTTATTTAAAGAATATATTGAACAAGTAAGATTTTAGCATATAGTATTACCTAAATATCAATTTTTTGGTTATAATTCTAAATAAATAGCCTTATGACTTCCTAAAAAGAACTTGTTTGATTATTTGACATTCCTATGGAACAGTGATTTATTAATAAGATGGAAAAATTGAAACAGAAAATCTGCTTGAATGAAGGAAAAGATATTACCACATTATCAGGATTGCACTATAATTCATTAAATATTGCCCTATTAACCTATGTCTAAACTTGTCGGGTGTTATTATATAGAACTGCCATTCATAGGCACTATGTGACTATTCATGTCGGGCTATCGCCCTATAAAAAACAAATAGAATACGCCCAGCGCCAGCTCGATTACGCTATGCTATATCTCGCTGGACGGCTGTCGCTGTATAAAATAGCAAAAATAAACACCCAAACAAGTAAACTTGTCGGGTGTTATTTTTAAGCTACAAATAGCATACGCCCAGCACCAGCTCGATTACGCGATGCTACATCTCGCTGGACGGCTGTCGCCGTATAAGTCTAAAATAAAAAATAGTTGGAACTGCATAAATGCTTTCCAACTATTTTTATTTTATCCTTGCATGGCTTATAGCTTAACCAAAGTATCTTTGCAATAATCCTGCGAAGGCTTTGCCGTGTCTTGCTTCATCTCTAGCCATTTCGTGAACTGTATCGTGTATTGCATCAAGGTTAGCTTCCTTAGCTCTCTTTGCAAGGTCAACCTTTCCTGCTGTTGCTCCGTTTTCAGCAGCTACTCTAAGCTCAAGGTTTTTCTTTGTGCTGTTTGTAACAACTTCTCCAAGTAATTCAGCAAACTTAGCTGCGTGCTCAGCTTCTTCATAAGCAGCCTTTTCATAGTAAAGACCGATTTCAGGATAACCTTCTCTGTGAGCAACTCTTGCCATTGCTAAATACATACCAACCTCTGAACATTCTCCGTTAAAGTTTGCACGAAGGTCCTCAATAATATCCTCGCTAACACCAGCAGCAACACCTACTGTGTGCTCAGCAGCCCAAACCATTTCACCTTCCTGCTTTTCAAACTTTTCAGCAGGTGCTTTACATACTGGGCAGAACTCTGGTGCCTCATCTCCTTCGTGAACATATCCACATACTTTACATACATATTTTGCCATAGTTAAAATCTCCTTTTCGTTAAGTGTTATTTTAATTTAATTTAAAAACAGTAATCATTACTGTTTTAGTTTATAATATAAATCCAAATATGTCAATAATAAAATGCAAAAAAAATTAGAAATTAAAAGACAGAAAACAAAAAAGCAACCCCGAAGCCTTGAATTAATAAGAGTTCGGGGCTGCTGTATATGTTGTACATTGTTTACTTTTAACTAATCCTCAGCATCCAAGCATTTTTTGCAAAAACCGTAAAAAACAGAAGTGTGAGTATGGATTTCTCCGTCAAAATTTGCTTTTGCCAGTCTGGTAATGGTTTTCATATCCTTTGGACTAAGCTCAATATCGGATACCTCCTTGCATTTTGTGCAGAAGAAATGGCAATGTGCGTGAGTAAAGCCATCAAAGTGAGCGCTGTCATCTTCTAATGAAATTTTTAGAATGTCGCCATTTTCAGATAATAGGTTGAGATTTCTGTACACAGTACCAAGACTAATGTTTGGATAAACTTCACGAATGTTATTGTAGATAACCTCGGCGGTTGGATGATCTTTTCTGGTTTTTAAAAAGGCTAAAATCGCAGCACGCTGTCTACTGTATTTTATTGTTTTCATATAATCTCCTTTACAAATTGAAAAGTGTCATTAAATTACCGATGCTTAAATTAAATTAATAATATATTAATGTTTATCATAGATTAAGCAAAAAATCAAGAATAAGATAGGCGAAACTAACTTCTATAAACAAACTTCCATAAACGATGTTTAAATTGCAAATATATATAATGCCTGATATATATTATAAAAAAGCATTTAGATATAATTAAGTATTGGATTAGCTAATTAAGAAAGATTTACAAAATTTAATGTAAATAGTTTGTAAAATAAGTTTATATGTTTGGATTTATATGTTAGAATAATGGCTATTATGAAACAAATGGAGGCTAATATATATGAGAAAAACAAAAATAGTATGTACACTGGGACCAGCAACAGATGATGAAAATATATTAAGACAGCTTATGCTAGAGGGTATGGATGTTGCCAGATTTAACTTTTCACATTCTACTCATGCAGACCATGAGGCTAGATTGGAAATGATTAAAAAGCTTAGAAAAGAAACAGGAAAGTATGTAGCGGCACTTCTTGATACCAAAGGACCAGAGGTTAGAGTAAAGCTTTTCAAGGAAGGAAAGGTTACAATTAACAATGGTGATAAATTTACACTTACAACCAGAGATGTTGAAGGAACAAAGGATATAGTGTCAGTAACTTACGAAAAGCTTCCAGAGGATGTAGAAAAGGGAACAATAATCCTTATAGATGATGGACTTATTAGGCTGGAGGTTGATGAAATAAACGACACAGATATTATATGTAATGTAATAGTTGGTGGTGTTATTTCTGATAGAAAAGGCGTAAATATTCCAAATGTTGACTTGAAAATGCAGTATATCAGTCAAAAGGACAAAGAGGATATTCTTTTCGGCATTGAGCATGGATATGATTTTATAGCAGCCTCTTTTGTAAGAAGTGCTAGTGATGTATTGCAGATTAGAAGATTGTTAGATGAAAATAATGGTCATAATATTAACATCATTTCAAAAATAGAAAATATTCAGGGTGTTAATAATATTGATGAGATTATTCAGGTTTCTGACGGAATTATGGTTGCTCGTGGAGATATGGGTGTAGAAATACCGGCAGAGGAAGTACCAGCAATTCAGAAGATGATTATTAAAAAAGTTTACAATGCAGGAAAGCAGGTTATTACGGCTACACAAATGTTAGACTCTATGATGAAAAATCCTGTACCTACAAGAGCTGAGGTTGCTGATGTTGCCAACGCTATATATGATGGCACAAGTGCTATTATGTTATCAGGTGAAACTGCTGCAGGTAAATATCCGATAGAGTCAGTTAAGATGATGGCAAAGATTGCAGTTAAAACAGAAGAAGATATTGATTATAAAAAGAGATTTTTCAACCTTGAAAGAATGGCAAATCCGGATGTTACAGATGCTATTTCCCATGCAACCGTTACAACAGCACATGACTTAAATGCTAAGGCCATAATTACAGTTACAAAATCAGGCAGAACTGCCAGAATGATTTCAAGATACCGTTCTGCTTGTGATGTTATTGCCTGCACAACAAACGAAAGAGTTTGCCGTCAGATGAATATGTCCTGGGGAGTTACACCTGTGATGGTGGATGAACAAAAGGATACCTTCAAATTATTTGAACACGCAATAGAAGAATGTAAGAAGAAGGATTATGTAAAGAAAAATGATTTATTAGTTATTACGGCAGGGGTTCCTCTTGGCACTTCCGGTACTACTAATATGTTAAAGGTACAGGTAGTAGGCAGTCAATATTAATTAAAGTATTTAAAAGGCTGTATATTGGGGAAAGAACTATAATATATTAATATTAGTGTGGACTTAAAAATATGAAAAAGTGAAAATATTATGAACTGTAAAAAAAGCATTTATATTTTCACTTTTTTGTGTTATAAATGAAGAGCATATTTTGTTTAGTGACAAAGATAGGAAGGATTATATATGAAGAAAAAGATATTTGCATTATCATTATCAGTGATAATGGCATTTTCTCTTGCTGCTTGTGGTAAAAGCGCAGAGAATAACGAAACAACTACAACTGCAAGTGATATTGCAGAGAAGGGTGAAATTAATTTAGGCGAATATAAGGGTCTTACAGTTTATTCAGACGATATACAGGTAAAGGACTCAGATTTAGAGGCATACATAAATCAAAGACTTGAATCAGATGCCACAACAGAATACAAAACAACAGGAGTTGTTAAGAAAAATGATAAGGTAAAGCTTTCATTTAAGGGAACAATAGACGGAAAAGAATTTTCTGGAGGGACTACTGAGGGAACAGTAGTTACTATGAGTGATGGTGGATTTACAGTTGATGGCTTTGTAGATGCTATTATTGGACATAGTATTGGAGAAAAGCTGGAGCTTGATTTAACTATGCCAAAGGATTATTCAGACGAAAGCTTAAAGGGCAAGGCTGTACATTTTTCAGTTTCCTTAGACTCTCTTGTAGTAACTGTTACACCAGAGCTTACAGACGATTATGTAAAGAGTGAATATTCTGGCTTGGGTCTTAATACAGTAGGCGAGTTTACTGAGTATTTGAAAAATGATTTACTTATCAATAATATTTATACACAAATTTGGCCTACAATATTAGAAAACAGTAAGGTTGTTACTTATGAAAAGGCGAGATATGATGAGTATTACAAGATTGTGTCGGAAAATAATGTTTCACAAATCCAGTCAACATATGGAATGACATTAGAGCAGTATTTACAGCAGTCATCAATGTCACAGGCTGACTGGGATGAAAAATTATCTGCATATGTAAAGGCATATTTAAAAGAGGAAATGGTTATTGAAAAAATAGCCGAGGTTGAAAATATCTCTATAACAGATGACCAGTTTGATACAAAGATGTTAGAATATGCAAAGCTCTATGGCTATGATAATGTAGAGGACTTTAAGAAGGCATATAAAAATGTAGAGGATGATGAGTTTAGATTTTCCGTATTAGCATATTATGTACAGGAATTTGTTGCAAAGCAGGCAAAGGTTGTAGCTGGAAGCAATCCAGACAAGGCTACTACAGGAGAAGCAACAACACCAGCAAATGAGGAAACTACAGCTACAGAAGAAACTACCTCTGCAAATTAAATAATTACTACAAATTAAAAATCCCCACTAATTAATAGTTGCGGATTAGTATAATATAGCTTATTATAAAAGCGGTGTTGATTTAAAAGGCTACCAAAAGGGTAGCCTTTTGTTTGCAAAAATATTTAATAATCAGAAAGCATATATAAAAAACAATTTTATATTATTACTTATATTATGTCGCAGATTAATAAAGAAAAGGAGCTGCAATGATTCCTATACTTACAAAAATGGCAGTAGACAGAAAACTGGAATTTGACCATGTAATACTGCTCGGAAATTATGAATTATCCTACGCAATAGGTAAACTTTCAAAATTGTATGATATTGAAAAAAAGTCCTCTTTTGATAATGTAGGCACACTTAGAGAAGAGGTGCTGAAGGCTATTGGAGATAGAACTAAGGACGACATACAAATGCAAAGATTACTAAGAATCGTAAAGGAAATGGACTCCTACACAGAGGAATATAACGAGCAGATGTATGAGGTATATTCTATGGGGTTTGAATAAAATATAAAATTTAAATTGAATGAAAATAGAAGAGTGAAGAAAATGTTAAAGGAAACATCAGATACAAAAAAAACAAGTACAGAAAAATTAAGTGAAGAGAAAGAAACAGTTAAACAATATGTTTTAAGGCAATTAATAAAAGGCAGGAATTATACATTATCATTTTTTAAATGGATGGTCTTAGCCATAATTATAGGTATGTTTGTAGGTGCGTTTGCCACCTTGTTTGCAAAATGTATGAATACAGTAACAGCCTTTCGGGTTGCACATTCCTACATAATATGGTTTTTACCATTGGCAGGCTTATTAATTGTCGGACTATATCGAGTAACCAATTCAGATAAGGACAAGGGTACAAATCTTGTAATAAGCTCAATTTCCTCGGGGGATGATGTACCTTTTAAAATGGCACCCTTAATATTTATTTCTACGGTGCTTACACATTTATTTGGAGGCTCAGCAGGTCGTGAGGGTGCTGCCTTACAGCTTGGAGGAAGCCTGGGGAATTTTGTCGGCAAGCTTATAAAACTTAATGATAATGATAGAAAGGTAATGATAATGTGTGGTATGAGTGCTGCCTTTTCAGCACTTTTTGGAACGCCAATGGCAGCAGCCGTCTTTTCCTTAGAGGTTGTAAGCGTTGGCATAATGTATTATTCAGCCTTGCTTCCTTGTATTTTTTCAGCAATTATAGCTTCAAGGTTTGCCCTTGATATGGGTATAAGTCCAGAGCATTTTAATATTGTGGATATTCCGGAGTTTAATGTAATAAATGGTGGAAAAACAGTTATATTAGCTATTGTATGTGCATTTGTAAGTGTAGTATTTTGTGTGGTAATACATAGAACAGGGGAATTGCTTAGAAAATATTTAAAGAATGGGTATGTAAGAGTACTGGTATGCTCAGTAATAATAGTTTTATTGGGATTTTTGTTAAATACCAGTGATTACTTTGGCGCAGGTGTTGATGTAATAGCAAGAGCCATAGGTGGAGAAGCAGAGCCATTTGCCTTTGCTTTAAAACTTATATTTACAGCCTTAACCCTAGGCGCCGGCTTTAAGGGTGGCGAAATAGTACCATCATTTTTTGTAGGAGCAACTCTCGGCTGTGTACTAGGTCACATTTTAGGACTTTCACCATCTCTTTGTGCAGCTGTGGGAATGATTTCACTGTTTTGTGGTGTAACCAACTGCCCAATAGCATCCCTGCTTATAAGCTTTGAGCTGTTTGGGGACGAGGTGAAAATGTACTTTTTAATGGCAATAGCAGTAAGCTATTTAATGTCCGGGTATCATGGATTGTATAAAGAACAAAAGATTATGTATTCTAAGTCAAAGACAGAATTTATTAATGCGAAGGCAAAATAAGTGCGACACTGCCGCACCTAATGAAAAATGTAAAAAAGGTATTTTTTGGGGGACGCGTGGCGATTTCCCGCCACGCAGAGTTATGAAAATGTTAAGTTGTATAATACTATGTTACCAATAGTACTTCTATAGAATAATATATAAATGTGTACTAAATTTGTCGGATTTCTAAAATAAGAATAAAATTAATTAAAATAAAATTTATTTTAATGGATTTTATTGGTGCTGGTATTTTTCTTTTGTAGCCATACCACCTCTGATATGGCGTTCGGCTTTATTAACATTAAGTATTTTGCGTGCCTCTTTAGCGAGAGCAGCATTGATGTGAACCAGTCTTTCAGTTACATCTTTATGAACAGTGCTTTTGCTTACTCCGAATTGCTTTGCTGCCTGACGAACTGTAGCATTGTTGGCAATAATATAATTGGCAATTTCCACTGTCCTTTCCTCAATATATTTTCTCATTTATATAACCTTGTATTTATTTCTTAATACAAGATATGCGTATTTTATGAAAATATGAAAGTAAGGTTAATCTTAGCGGACTATTAATGATTAAATTATATCCAGTTGTAATCTCCACCTGTAATAGCCAGACTTAGCAGACAGTCCATTTTTTCAACATCCTCATCTTCTACAATGTCTATAAGCTTTGCTGTGTTGGCAGCAGTTTCTAAGGTTTCATCTGGTCCGATTTCATAGTCAATTTCTGCTGTACAGTCAGGACAGGTTGTAGCCTCACTGGTATCTAAGCTTAAAAATTTATAGCCACATTTTTCACATTGGTAATAACCACATTTTTTTGTATTATCAGGTACAAAGTACATAGCGTTCCTCCTTATTGGGGCTCTTTTTTAGTTGAAAATAGAATTAAACTTCCTATAATCAAGAAAAATATTACCACACTTTCAAAGGATAATAAAGAATTAGAAAGATTTATTTTTGAGGAAATATCAATATATTTTTCAATGCCAATAACTGCAAAAACTGCAAGTAATATGCCCATAAGGCCTTCACCGGCAATAAGCCCTGAACAATAGAGAATACCATTATTAATAATATTTTCCTTGCGTTCCTTATCCTTATAAGCTTTTTCAAAAAGCAGACGAACCAGTCCGCCTGCCATAATGCAGGCGTTTAGGTGAACAGGCAGATATACTCCAATGGCAAAGGGCAGAACAGGGATACCAAGAATTTCAACAGTTAATGCAATGAAAATACCAACAAAAACCAAGCCCCATGGAAGATTATTATCCATTACGCCTTCCACAATCATTTTCATAAGAGTTGCCTGTGGTGCTCCTAATTCCTTTGAGCCAAAGCCCCAGGCATTATTTAAAAGCACCAGAACACCACCTATAGTAATGGCAGCTATAGTGACGCCAACAAGCTCGCCAATTTGCTGTTTCTTTGGGGTAGCACCTAATATATAGCCGGTTTTTAAGTCCTGTGAGGTGTCACCGGCAATGGCAGCAATTATACAAATAATAGAGCCAATGGCAATAGCACCCTGCATACCATGTATGCCGGAATCTCCTGTGGATTTTAGTATAATAGTAGCAATAAGCAGCGTGGCAATAGCCATCCCGGATACAGGATTATTACTACTGCCCACAAGTCCGACCATTCTTGAAGAAACAGTTGCAAAAAAGAAGCCGAAGAAAACAATTATTGCAGCACCCAGCAAGGAAACGGGAATGTCCTTAAAAAGCCATATTGCCAGTGTAAGTAAAATAATGGCAATAAAAATATATTTCATTTTAATTGATTTTTCAGTTCTGATATTAGTTTCCTTTAATGTGCCCCTTGCACTTTTAATGGCATTTGCAAAGGTGGTTACAATAAGTGGGAAGGATTTAATAAGGCTTATAATACCACCTGCGGCTAAGGCACCGGCACCAATATATCTGATATAGTTACTCCAGATAGCACTGGCTCCGCCGGCTGCATATAACTCGCCTATAGTGGTTGTGGCTGGATAGAGCGTCATACCAGAACCAAAAAGAACAATCATAGGAATAATTACCATCCAGCTTAACACACCACCTGAGAACATATAAGAAGCAATTTTTGGACCACATATATAGCCTACACTCATTACGGCAGGATAAATCTGAGTTCCAATTTCCCCATAATAGCCTTTGAATTTAAAGGAAACCTCACTTTGGACAGCCTTAAGTCCATCAATTATCAGCTTGAAAAATGCACCTGCTCCCATTCCGATAAATACAGTTTCTGCACCCTTTTTTGAATCTTCTGCCGCCATTAAAACTCTGGCACAGGCCTGACCCTCAGGATATGGAAGTGTATTATGCTCCTTTACAATAAGTGCATTGCGAAGTGGAACCATAAAAAGAACACCTAGCAGACCGCCAATTACAGCGATAAGTGAAATAGCAAAGGTGTCAGGAGAGTCCATTTTACCCTCACCGGACCACAAAAATAGTGCTGGTAAGGTAAAGATAGCACCTGCCGCAAGAGATTCACCTGCTGAGCCAATGGTTTGGACAATATTACTTTCTAAAATGGATTTTCTTCCTAAAAGTACACGCATAACGCCCATAGATATTACAGCAGCGGGTATAGAGGCAGAAACGGTCATACCTACTCTTAGACCTAAATAAGCATTGGCAGCACCAAATACTATAGCTAAAATAATACCTATGAAAAATGCAGCAAAGGAGAATTCCTTTGGACTTTTACTTGAAGAAACATATGGCTTGAAATGGTTGTTATTACTCATATAAAGTCCTCTCTTAATTTTTACATAACGAATATAATAAAAATTATTTATTTTGGAATTAATTCTGCTTATAGCTTCCCCAAAAATTTATTGAAATATTAATTATATTTTGCTAAAATTTATATGTGATTTGGAGCGTAAAAACATTTTGAAAATCAAAACTTTCTACAGCACTGATTTAAAGTCAAGAAATATACAATCTAGAAAACAATTTAATACACATGGAGGTTGATTGAATGAACAGGAAAAAGAAAAAAAACAGCAGTCAGTTACTTTCGTCACAAACCTACAGCGAAAGGATACAAAAGACATTTCTGCACATTATTAGAAATATTTTAATAATTGTATGTATCGAGGCATTTATTATTTCAAGCATAATATTTGTAGCCAATTCCTTCTCGGCGGTAAAGAATTCAGCAAAACTTCATACAGAGCAGGTTGACTCTACTATGAAGGGAAAAATCAGCATTATCAAGACAGCTGCAGCAGGTATCAATAGTGGAAAGCTTACAGAATATGAAGAAATATTGGCATATGTAGACAGCATTGCAGCTACAGATGACCAAATATCAGCAGTTTATTCCTGTACCAATGATAATACAACTGTTATGAGTGGTGGCTGGCAGCCACCGGAGGGGTTTGTTGTAACAGACAGGGAATGGTATCAGGAAGCAGTTAAAAATCCAGATAAAGTATACATTTCAGAGCCATATATTGATGAACAGTCAGGTGGTATATGTATTACTATTGCAAAGGCAACCTTTACGGGACAGACACAGACCGGGGTTGTTGGAATGGATATATATATGGATAACCTTTCCTCACTTTTTACAAAGGAGTCAAATGGCAATTATACCTTTCTGGTCAGCAAGAAGGGTACCATTCTTACCCACCCAAATAAAGAGTTTGCACTTTCTGTAGACAATACAACTACACTTGAAAATGCAAAGGGTGTAAATTACAGCTGCTTAAATGATGACTCCTTGTCTTTGCATTTCTTACTAGATTACAATGGTTCATTTATGAGAATGGTTCCAAGTGTTTCAGAGGTTACCGGATGGAGAGTTGTTTCAGCAGAAAAAACCCTGCCTTTTATGCTCTTTGCCATTGGACTTATTGTTCTTAATGTTACAATTTGTATTGTTACAATGCAAATTGGAAAAAGAAGAGTACACAAGGAAATATACAGATGGTTTACACCGATTGAGTCAATCAGCTCAAAGGTGGGCAATATAACAGAAGGAAATCTTGATATTGTATTTGATGAGGAGCCTGTTACTAAGGAAATAGCTATGCTTACAAAATCCTTAAACGAAACAATATCCTCGCTTAAATACTACATAAGCACTATTACAAATATAGTTACAAATATTTCAAATAAAAAGCTGACAGATTATGTAGACGGAGATTTTAAGGGAAGTTATATAGCAATCAGGGATTCCTTGAATACAATTATTGCTTCGCTAAATACATCACTTAAAAATATTGATGAACAGGCAAATACGGTCGTAGAGTTTTCAAACGAATTAGAAAAAACCACAAACTCCGTAGCCGAAAGTGCAACTGAACAAAACCATTCTATTATGGTACTCTCTGATAATATTAATAAGCTTACAGAGCAGACAAAGCAGATTACTAATGTAGCAGATAATGTTAAAACAGTGGCAGAAACTACAAATAGCCATTTAATGAATAGCAGTAAAGAAATGAAGGAGCTGGTAGCTGCTATGGACAGCATAGAAAGCTGTTATTCAAAAATTAATGAGTTTGTTACAGAAATTAATGCGTTGGCAGACCAGACCAATCTGTTAGCTTTAAATGCTTCTATAGAAGCAGCGAGAGCAGGAGAGGCAGGAAAGGGCTTTGCAGTTGTTGCCGATGAAATTAGCAAGCTTGCTTCTTCAAGTGCAGATGCCAGCAACAGTATTGAGCTGCTTATAACAGAGTCTAATGCAGCAGTATCAAAGGGCAAGGATTTAACCTCCTCAACCTCGGTTACCTTAGCAGAGGGTATTAACGATTCTGTAATGTCAAAGAAAAATATTGATGAGATAGTTGGATTTGTAAGAGGACAGCAGCAGGCAATCGAAAATATTAATGAAAGCATTAAAAATCTTGCTTTAGTAATAGAAACCAATGCTGCAAGTGCTGAAGAAAATGCTGCTATAAGCGAACAGTTAATTGGCTGTGCAGACACACTTAAAAACACAGTTGATGAATTTGAATTGTGTGATAATGAGCAGAAGTCAGAACAATAAACAACGAAGTATATATTAAGTAATATTAAAGCTTAACTAAATCCCTATAATTGGTTTTAGCTATACATTGCTTGCTGTTTGTAAGACAGTGTATAACATAAATTAATTATAGGGATTTTACTATAAAGAAATATAGGGAAAATGTCGATATAACAACTGTATATCTGAGAAAAGTCTGTTGGTAAATTCTCATTCAGCTTAAAAATTTAAAATTCTTAAAAAAGTTCTTTGCATATTTTAATTGTTTTGTATATAATGTAATGTGGTGGACAACCATTTATTATAAGTAAAGACAATTTGCAACTAGATTGGATATTATCCAGTCCTTTAATCCAAAATAAATATGTTTAAAAAAGGAGAATTTTATGTTAGCAACAGATATTGGTATCGATTTAGGAACAGCTAGTATTTTAGTATATATCAGAGGAAAAGGTGTAGTCTTAAAGGAGCCATCAGTTGTAGCTTTTGACAGAGATACAAATAAGATTAAGGCTATAGGCGAGGAAGCAAGACTAATGATTGGTAGAACACCAGGAAATATTGTGGCAGTAAGACCACTTAGACAGGGTGTTATTTCTGATTATACAGTTACAGAAAAAATGCTTAAGCATTTTATCCAGAAGGCATTAGGCAAGAGAACTCTTAAAAAGCCTAGAATTAGTGTTTGTGTACCTAGTGGTGTTACAGAGGTTGAAAAGAAGGCAGTTGAGGATGCAGCTTTTCAGGCGGGTGCCAGAGAGGTTTCTATTATTGAAGAACCAATAGCAGCAGCTATAGGAGCTGGTATTGACATTACAAAGCCATGCGGCAATATGATAGTAGATATTGGTGGTGGTACAACTGATATTGCAGTTATCTCTTTAGGTGGAACAGTTGTTAGTACATCAATAAAGGTTGCTGGCGATGATTTTGATGAAGCAATCGTAAGATATATGAGAAAGAAGCACAACCTTTTAATCGGTGACAGAACTGCAGAGGAAATCAAGATAAAGATTGGTGCAGCATATCCAAGAGATGAAGTGGCTACAATGGAGGTTAGAGGTAGAAATCTTGTTACAGGTTTACCAAAAACAATTACAGTCACATCAGAAGAAACAGAAGAAGCATTAAAAGAAACTACATCACAGATTGTAGAGGCTGTTCACAGCGTATTAGAAAAAACTCCACCGGAGCTTGCAGCAGATATTTCAGACAGAGGTATTGTACTTACAGGTGGTGGCAGTTTATTACAGGGTCTTGAAGATCTTATTGAAAGCAAAACAGGTATTAATACAATGACTGCTGAGGATCCAATGACAGCAGTTGCTATAGGAACTGGAAAATATATAGAGTTCCTTAGTGAATAGTCCGCATATCCGAAAGGAGACAGAATGGTTAGAGGATTGTATACAGCCTATACAGGTATGGTCAATCAGCAAAAAAGATTAGATACTATTACAAACAACCTTGCAAACGCATCTACTAATGGTTACAAAAGAGAAGGTGCTACAGCTAAGGCGTTTAGTGAGTATCTTACCGTAAAGGCAAATGACCGGACTGTAGGTTACATCACAGAGCCAATAGGACATATGAGCTTAGGTGTAAAGATTGGTGAAAACTATACTGATTATTCTCAGGGTAGTTTTAAAAGCACAGGAAACACATATGATTTGGCAATAGAGGGAAACGGATTTTTCTCTATATCATTCACAAACAAAAATGGCGAGCAGTCCATTAAGTATACCAGGGACGGTGAATTTACAATAGATTCCGAAGGCGCGCTTCGCACAAAGGACGGAGATTATGTGCAGGGTGAAGGTGGGGATATTTACATTCCTGCAGATGCTACCAGTGTAGCTATTACCTCTACCGGTGAGATATATGCTGACGGAGATTATGTTGATACTATTAGTATAGTTGATTTTGAAGATTATAATTATCTTAAAAAATATGGCGAGAATATGTATGAAACTGTAGACGGGGCGGTGCAAAAGGACACAGGAGCTTTGATGCACCAGGGATATTTGGAAACCTCCAATATTAATGTAGTTAGTGAAATGGTTGAAATGATTACAATCAGCCGAGCTTATGAGTCAAGTCAGAAGGCTGTGCAGACAGCAGATAGTATGCTTGACAAGGCAGTAAATGAAGTTGGAAGAGTATAGGAGGTAAAAAGCTATGATGAGAGCATTATGGACGGCAGCATCAGGTATGGTGTCACAGCAGACCAATGTTGATGTTATTGCCAACAATCTTTCAAATGTAAATACAATAGGATACAAAAAAGAAAGTGCCCAGTTTAAGTCACTTTTATATCAAACAGTCCAGTCAAAGACTACAAGTGCAAATGGTGATACAAAGCCTGTTGGGGCACAGGTAGGACTTGGTGTTAGAAATTCATCAATAACTACCAATTTTGTGCAAGGCTCTATTACTTCAACTGGCTTAGATACAGATTTTGCTATTGACGGAAAAGGCTTCTTTCAGGTAATCAATGAAAATGGAGAAACCTTATATACAAGAAATGGTTCTTTTAACTGGTCACTTGGAAATAATGGTGGCATTATGCTTACAAATTCAGAGGGCTTACCAGTTCTTGATACAGATGGACAGCCTATAGATTTAGAGGCAGGCTACGATTCAAGCAAGATTACAATATCTGCTGACGGTTTTGTGTGTTATCCAGACGCCCAGAACAATCCTCAGCCAATAGGACCTCAGATTGGATTGGTACAATTTTCAAATCCGGCAGGTCTTGAAAAGGCATCAGACTCTACATACAGACAGACAGCCGCATCAGGTGAGCCTAGAAGTGAGGTAGATGATGCAGACCTAAAAAAGAGCACAATCAGACAGAGCTGTCTTGAAGCATCTAATGTACAGGTTGTAGACGAAATGGTTAATTTAATAGTAGCACAAAGAGCCTACGAAATGAACTCAAGAGCCATAACTACTGCTGATGATATGTTAGCACAGGCAAATCAGTTAAAGAGATAGAAGGTGAACTAAATGGATAACAGTTATCTTAATGGACTTTCTGATGTATTTAATGATTATTCAGACATATACAATAAAAATAGTAGTGCAGGCAATATAAAAAATAAGCTGGAGAGTACAGATTACAGCAAAAGCACAGATGATGAGCTGATGGACGCCTGTAAGGAGTTTGAAGCTTATTTTGTGGAGCAGGCATTTAAGGCGATGCAAAAAATGGTGCCGGAAAACGAGGAAAGTTCATCGTCTGATTATATGGAATATTTTGGGGATACATTAGTTCAGGAATATGCAAAGAGTGCAACTAATCAAGGCGATGGCTTTGGAATTGCAAATATGCTTTATGAACAAATGAAACGAAATTATGGCTTAGATACATCTACAGTATCAAAAAATCACCAAAGGACATAGTTTATGGAAACATTTTCAGGGTATGTAGAAAAAATTGTATATCGAAATGAGGATAATGGCTATACTGTTTTAAGTGTGTCATTTGATAATGAAGAAATAGTATGCGTTGGAACTTTTCAATTTATAAATGAAGGTGAGTATGTAAGCTTTACGGGAAAGACTACAGCTCACCCTTCTTATGGTGAGCAATTTAGTGTGCAAAGCTATGAAATAAAAGAGCCAGAGGACGAAAAGGCTGTGCTTAAATATTTAGGCTCAGGAGCTATTAAGGGTGTAGGCAGTGTATTGTCTGCCCGAATAGTAAAAAAATTTGGCGAGGATACTTTTAGGATTATTGATGAAGAGCCACACAGATTACAAGAGGTCAAGGGTATAAGCGAAAGAATGGCATCGGAAATTGCCAGCCAGCTTGAAGAAAAGAAGGATATGCGTAAGGCAATGATATTTATGCAGGAATTGGGAATATCTTCAAATATGGCTGTTAAAATATATAACAAATATGGCTACAAGGTGTATGAAATTATCAATAAAAATCCGTATAAGCTGGCAGAGGACATAGACGGAATAGGCTTTAAAATAGCTGATGAAATAGCCTTAAAAGCTGGTATCAGTGCAGATTCGGATTTTAGGATTAAATGTGGAATATTATACATACTTAATCAGGCAGGAGCTAACGGACATGCTTATCTGCCTTTTGAGGAGTTAAGGAGCCTTACGGGAGAAATGCTGCTTATAGAGGATATTGACTTGGAAAAATATCTTATGGATATGCAGCTTGACAAAAGAATAGTTATAAAAAGCTTTGAATATGACAAGTGTATCTATTCTTCCACAGCCTATTATACAGAGCTTAATATTGCCAATATGCTGAAGCAGTTAAGTGTCAGAAGTAATATAGATGAAGGTCAGATACTAACCAGAATCGCACAGATTGAAGCAAGCAGCCAGATTGTCCTTGATGAATTGCAAAAAAAGGCTGTTATAGAGGCTATGAATAGTGGACTTTTAGTTGTTACAGGTGGACCAGGTACAGGAAAAACTACAACTATTAATACAATTATTAGAATGTATGAAAATCAGGGTATGGAGATTTTGTTAGCTGCCCCTACAGGCAGAGCAGCCAAAAGGATGTCAGAGGCTACAGGCCACGAGGCTGTAACCATACATAGGCTTTTAGAGATTACAGGCAACCCTGACGAAATAGGCACAGGTACTCATTTTGAGCGAAATGAGCAAAATCCATTAGAGGCAGATGCAGTAATTATTGATGAGATGTCTATGGTAGATATGTATTTAATGTACGCACTATTAAAGGCTGTTTCTGTAGGTACCAGACTTGTGCTTGTAGGTGATGTAAACCAGCTTCCAAGTGTTGGACCAGGAAATGTTTTGAAGGATATTATAGAGTCAGAGTGCTTTAATGTTGTTATGTTAAAAAAGATTTTCAGACAGGCAACCTACAGCGATATTATTATGAATGCCCACAAAATCAACGCTGGAGAAATGATTTCCTTAGACAACAAAAGTAATGACTTTTTGTTTGTTAAAAGAGAGGAAGCCAATGCAGTTATAAATGCTACTATCACCTTAGTTAAGGATAAGCTTCCCAGATATGTAGATGCAGCTGCGTTTGATGTCCAGGTGCTTACGCCAATGCGAAAGGGAGCTTTGGGAGTAGCAAACTTAAACAAGATTCTTCAAAATTTTCTTAATCCTCCAGAGGATAGAAAAAAGGAAAAAGTAAATGGAGAAACTGCCTTCCGAGAGGGAGATAAGGTAATGCAGATAAAAAACAATTATCAGCTCGCCTGGGAATTAAGAGGAGCAAGAGGACTTGTTATTGAGCAGGGACTTGGTGTGTTTAACGGAGATGTAGGCATAATAAAATACATTAATCTGTTTATGGAAACCGTAGAGGTACAGTTTGATGACGGCAAATTTGTTACCTATAGCTTTAAACAGCTAGACGAGCTGGAGCTGGCATATGCTGTGACTATTCACAAGTCGCAGGGTAGTGAATATTCGGCTGTGGTACTGCCACTTTTAAACGGTCCCAAAATGCTTATGACAAGAAATCTTTTGTATACAGCAGTAACCAGAGCAAAAAAGTGCGTTACTATAGTAGGTGTAGCTTCGGCAGTAGATGAAATGGTTAAAAATAACAACGAAATAAAAAGACATTCGGGTCTTAAATATATGATTATGAGGGCTGTAGAAGAACAATAATAGACAATAACAAAAAAGGAAGTGGATAACATTACAAAAACTATAGACAATAGTATAAAGGCAGCAGGGAAAATATTTGATAATATTATATATGGAATATTTCCTAAACGGTGTCCTTTGTGTGAAGAGGCAATAACTCCAGAGGAGCTTATTTGCAAGCTGTGTATTCCGAAAATAAAGTTTGTGCAAGAGCCGAAATGTAAGAAGTGTGGTAAAAAGCTGGTAAATGACAGACAGGAATATTGCCATAATTGCAGCAAAAATAATCACTTTTTTGAAGCTGGTATATCTACCTTTGAGTATACTGAGGAAATACGAAAGGCAATTTACAGATTTAAATATCACAACAAAAGGGATTACGGAAAATTTTTTGCAAATGCTATATATATAAATAATGGTCAGGAGATTAAAGGGTGGAAGGCTGATGTAATAATGCCTATACCTATTCATTATAAAAGGAGAGTTAAAAGGGGCTATAATCAAGCTGAAATATTAGCAAGCAGGCTTGGCGAATACATTAATATTCCTATAAATTCTAAATGTCTAGTCAGACAGAGCAATACAAAACCCCAGAAGAATTTGTCTGTTTCAGAGAGAAAACAGAACCTAGAAAATGCTTTTAAAATAGCAGACAATGTAGTAAAATATAGAAAGGTCATATTGATAGATGATATATATACTACCGGCAGCACTATGGACGAGTGTGCTAAGGTATTATTGTCGGCAGGTGTTGATAAAGTTTATTATATCAGTTTAAGTATTGGAACTGGAATATAAGGAGAAGAACTATGGAAGTAAAGAATTGCAGAGAATGTAAAAGATTATTTAATTATATAGGTGGTCCTAGACTTTGCCCTGATTGCAGAGCAAAGCTGGAGGAAAAGTTTGGTGAGGTAAAGAAATTTATCGAGGAGAATAAAAACGCTTCGATTTCAGTAGTATCTCAGGAAATGGGAGTTAGTGTGCAGCAGATTAATCAATGGGTAAGAGAAGAAAGATTATCCTTCGCAGAGGACTCTGCTGTAATGATAGATTGTGAAAAATGTGGAGCACCTATCAGAACAGGTCGTTTCTGCGAAAAGTGTAAGGGACAGATGATAAACAAGTTTGGTGGAATGTATCAAAGAGAAACAGAGCAAAAAAAGCAGGAGAGAGATAGAGCCAGAATGAGATTTTTGGATAACTAGGGTATACAATTAGCACTTGCTTATGAATACATTAGTTCAAGCTTTCAAGCTCTATAAGAATAGCTAAGAAAGCTTTCAATATGCACTCATAAGCAAGTGCTTATTTAGAAGCTGGTTCTTAGCAAAATGTACATATGTTTAGTGTTTAGTATAAATACTTTATAGAAGCAAATATATTTGCACTAAACAGTTAAAGTTAATGAATTTGGTTATATGTAACAATTAAAAGGCTTTAATATGTACTTGTAAACAAGACATATTAATATAAATTGAATATATAACCTAATGTTTTGTAGTGTGTACATTAATTTGATAGTCAATAAAACTAAAAACATTTGCTTGCATATCTGATAAAAGCATAAATAGTGTTGGGTTTATTATTGAACAATACATAATTAACAAATATATTCTTCTGACAGTTTCCCAAAAATGTTTACTTGGTGATAATTTACTCATAATCAAACCTCCATCTAAATGAATTCAAAGGTATCTAAAATTGATACTTGATTAACAGTTAAGGTAATTAAGCTATTGTTATAATTACCTTTTCATATATAAGTATGGCTGAAATAAATCTCTTTTTTATTTTTCCATATAGCAAAAATTAAAAAAGTGTAGAGAGGCATATATGCTAAAAAAGGATATTTGGATAAGATTTAGCTAAAATAGAGCAGATACAGTATTTAAAATTACAAATTAAAATGCTTTATAAAAACAATAAATTACTTGATAAGGCAGTAGATTAAAACTAGCAAGGCTACCAACCTTTGAGAAGATATATAGAGAACTTTCGTGTTTTTCTTATGGAGCATATAAAGGATAATGTAATAATGTCAGGAAATGTCTGAGCTTAGAAGCTTATAAAATTTATACATCCTTCATTGCGAGTTTTTCCTGACATTATTTAAAAACAACTATCCTTTATATGCTCCATTAGAAAAACTAGAAAGTTTGAACTTATATCTTCTAAAGGTTGGTAGTCCTGCTAGTTGTAACTGCACTAATTAAATAATTAATGTAACTATTACAACCATAGCAGTTATCATAACTATTATGTCTACTATGTCCATTATATCTATTTTCAGCTATTTACTTTTTCAATTCCTCAAAAATCTTTTTCCATATATTTCGCACTTTTTTCTAAAGTGTTTATTTTTTTTTCCGATATACAATATGTAAGAATGAAAAAGGAGGCGATTATTATGCGTATAGATGCCTATAATCAAATTTCACAGATTTACGGTGTAAATGGAAAAGTAAAAACATCAGCTGCAAGCAGAGTGACACAGTCTGACAAAGTAGAAATATCAAGCTTTGGTAAAGAGCTTCAGATTGCAAAGCAGGCAGTTAGCGAAGCACCGGATGTTAGAGAAGATTTAGTTTCAAAGTTTAAAACAGAAATCGCAAATGGTACTTATGATGTTGATGGAGAAACATTTGCTGACAAGCTTATGGAAAAATTTGGTTTAATGTAAGAAAGGACGAAGGAAAGTGGCTAGTTTAATTGACGAACTTATAACAATATTATCAAAGGAAAATAAGGAATATCAAGACCTAGTTGTCCTTTCTAAAGAAAAAACCAATGTTATCGTAAAGGGCGATATTGAATACCTGCAGAAAATCACAGAAGCAGAGCAGAACTTTATCGGAAAAATTACAAAGCTTGAAAAAGAACGAATGGAAAATGTGGAAGAAATAGCGAGGGTTTTATGCCGGGATGCCAAAACACTTACTGTCCGGGATATTATAGAAGTATTAAAAGGACAGCCTGAGGCAAAAGAAAAGCTGGCAAAGGTATATGACGAAATCAAAAACACTATTTCCCAGCTAACTGCGCTTAACGAAATGAACAAAAACTTGATTGACCAGTCTTTAGAGCTTATCGATTTTGATTTAAATTTGCTGCAGGGAGCCTATATGGAGCCAGAAGTAGCAAACTACTCTAAAAATGCTTATAGTGCAGGAAATGCAGATAAACCGGCTGGTGTATTTGATGCAAAGCAATAGAAAGGATTGGTGTAATATATGCCACTTATGACAAGCTTATATACAGGCGCATCCGGCTTAAAAGCCAATCAAAATGCGTTGAATACAACAGGACATAACCTTGCCAATATAAACACAAAGGGTTATGTAAGACAACAGGCAGGAATGGTAGATAATATCTATTCAAACTTAGGATATACAGCAGTAAATACAAAACAGGTAGGACTTGGAGTTATATCTGCCGAGTCAAGACATATAAGGGAAGTTTTGTTAGATAGTGCATACAGAGAACAGAATGGAAGAATGAATTTTTACAGCTCAAAATACACAGCCAGCACAGAGGTAGAAAGTATTTTAGGTGAGCTTGAGGGTGTAGCTTTTCAACAGTCATTAGAGGATTTGAAATCGGCTATACATGAAATGGCAAAGACACCAGACAGTACCACTACAAGGGCAGAGCTTATTATGTATGCAGAAGCCTTTCTTACAAGAGCAAATTCAGTATATTCAGAGCTTACAGAATATCAACAGGAATTAGATGGAAAGGTTACAGATATAGTTAATCAGATCAATACTATTGGAGATAAAATACATAGCCTGAATCTTCAGATAGCTTCTATTGAAGCACCGGGTATTGAAACTGCCTCTGACCTTAGGGACCAGAGAGATTTATTACTTGATGAGCTTTCAGGATTAACCAAAATAGATTATACTGAGGGCGAAAACGGTATAGTTACAGTTAAAATAGAGTCAACAAACTTTGTTGTTAAGGATGGAGTGTTCCATATGGGAACAGCAGCCCTTAACAGTGACAGAGGTTCAACATATATTTCACCGGTGTGGCCACATATTGACAATGCACAGGTGTATGAAACAACTGTAGAAACCTCTACAGCTAAAAACAATGATATAGGTGAATTAAAGGGACTTCTTATTGCAAGAGGTGGATATGCAGCTACCTATAAGGATATTCCCAGAGAGCCGGATTATTCAAAGTATGCTACGGACGCAGAAAAGGTTGCGGCATATGAGCAATATGAAAAAGATGTCAGAGAGTATAATCAGACAGTGGGAAATAGCGTTATTTCAAAGGCACAGGCAATGTTTGACCAGTTATTCAACAATGTAGTTACAATGATAAACGATGCACTTAGCCCAACTATTGAGAAAAAGTTAGATAAAGACCTTACACTTACAATACCTAAGGGGGCAATAATCAACACCTTGGACAAAGAGGTGCAGGCAAAACTTGCAGGTGCACAAACTGACAAAAATGGAGCATTATTACAGGATACAGATATAACCCTTAGTGCAGGTACAAAAATTACAATATTAAATATTGATGAAGACGAAAATGGCTGCTCTTATGGCTGTGATGCTGATAAGACACCAGGCTCAGAATTGTTTTCAAGAAAAGAAGTCGAAAGATATACTGTAGCTGAAGGAAAGGATGGAAAGAAATATTATATATACAATCCATACAATGAATTTGGCTCAGAATCAACATATTCATTACAAAATGTTAAGCTGAACCAGAAAATTGTGGACGATTACTCATATCTTCCATTCACAACTAAAAACCTTGATGTTGATATGAAACTGGGAGAAAAGATTATACAGCTTTGGAATAGCCCAAGCTTAAATCTTGATCCAAGCAATGCAACACCAAAGGATGTAGATAATTATTATACTGCAATGGTAGGTGTGATTTCCAACGATGGGTATATATATAATACCATTGCCAAAAACCAAAACAGTGCTGTTCTAGAGCTTGATAACAAGCGTCAGTCAAGTCATGGTGTTTCCTCAGAGGAAGAATTAACAAATATGATGAAATTTAAAAACGCATATGACGCATCTTCCAGATTTATAAATGTTGTAGCAGAGATGTTGGATACACTTATTAATCAAGTAGGCGTTCATTAGAAATAGGATGGTGATAATATGGCAAATACCTTTTTCGGATTAAATATAGCTACGACAGGTCTTTATGCGGCGAATGCTGGACTTACGGTTTCTGCCAACAATGCTTCAAATGAAACTACCAAGGGCTATTCCCGTCAGACAGTTTCACAAGAGGCTACAAGGGCACTTAGAGTATATCAAAGATATGGAGCAGTGGGAACTGGTACAGAGGTTACGGCAATTACCAGAAACAGGGACGCATACTATGATACAAAGTATTGGAAAAATCAGTCCAAGTATGGCGAGTATAACTCAAAAAATTATTATATGCTGGAATTAGAGGATTTCTTTAATGATAGTGATGAGAGTGGATTTTCAGTAGAATTTCAGAACATATTCTCGGCTATTGAAGATTTGAGAAAAACACCAGAGAGTGTTGAAGGCAGAACTGCTGTAGTTAATTATGCAGACAGCTTTATCAAATATATGGAACAGATAAAGACAAATCTTATGCTTGAGCAGGAAGATATTAATGCAGAAATTAATGACAATGTTGATAAGATTAATTCTATTACACAGGAAATAGCCACGCTTAACAAGCAGATAAATGTAGTAGAGCTTGCAGGGGCAAATGCCAACGAGCTCAGGGATAAAAGAGAGCTATTATTAGACGAGCTTTCTGAAATCGTAGAAATAGATACAAAGGAAATCACATATGACAACGGAAAAACTGAGTTTTATGTAACTACCGCAGGCAAATCGTTAGTAAACAACTATGATTATTTTGCATTAAAGGTAGAAACAAGAGCTGAACAGGCAGACTCAGATGATGCCGTTGGCCTTTATGATATAAAGTGGTCATATGGTGAAACCTTTGACCCTATAGCACAGAATGTTCATGGAAAGCTATATGCCTTGCTTGAAGTAAGAGATGGAAACAATGGAGAGCCAGAGGTTGGAAATAAAAACTCTAAAGCCATTGATTACAAGGGTGTGCCATATTATGTAGATGAAGTAAACAAATTCCTTGAAACCTTTACTGCAAAATTTAATGAAATACAGGCACAAGGTCAGGACTTAAATGGAGATTCTGGTGCAAATACACCAATATTTGTAAAGTCGGCAAACGGAGTTTACTCTGTAAATAAAGAAATATTAGACAACCCAAACAAATTGTGTACAACAAAAAGTATTGCACAGGGTACAGCAGCCTATGATTTGCTGGATGATATGATGGATTTTAAAAATGCTAAAATCTATGAAGGTGGTACAGCTATCGAATGTCTTAACTCTATGGTTACAGAGATAGGTATTGATACAAAAAGAGCGGGAAGCCTTGAAACCAATTATCTAAACATACAAAAGACAATACAAAATCAAAGACTTTCGGTTATGGGTGTTGATGCTGATGAAGAAGCAATGAATCTGGTAAAATATAAAGAGGCATATGATTTATCAGCACAGATTATCTCAATAATGAATCAAATATATGACAAACTAATAAATCAGACAGGACTATAAAGCCTGAATAAAACTTATTTATTAAGCTGTATAAGACTTACAGCCAAAGCTATTACAAAAAGAACAGGAGGTAACTAAATGAGAATTACAAATGGTATTATGATGAATAATTCATTATATAATATTAATAATAATAAAACCTTGTATGATAAGCTACATACACAGATGACAACAGAAAAGAAAATACAAAGACCTTCTGAGGACCCTATTGTGGCAGTTAGAGCATTAAGACTTCGTACTACATA
>OIZX01000039.1_pt1 | contig 102293 bp, 96 predicted proteins | sample 1588621 | NCBI WGS metagenome assembly OIZX01 (sample SAMN03283276) | human gut metagenome | biome: human-associated habitat; material: feces | host: Homo sapiens | place: Peru | collected 2012 | reverse complement strand
TGCAGGAACGGATCCGCTAAAGTCGGCAGATACTCAGAAAAATGGAAAGGCTTCTTCGAGATGTGCAGGGAAGCAAAAACCAAAAGGGTGTATCACGGATGTATATGACATATGATGTCTATGTGGACGGCGGCGGAGGTTTATCAAAAGACGAATTTTTAAAATTCAGCTCAAATGCCGAGATGATTATAAACGCTCAAACATTCGGACGAATTGCAAATGCGGATATTACGGAAAGACTGAAAAAATGCTTTAAAGAAGTAGTTGATTTAATTTCAAAAAAATCCGCAGTATTGGGCGGTATGGACGGTAAGCTTGTTCAGTCGCAAAGCAATGATGGTGTAAGTACCACATATTTGCGTGCGTCTTTTGCAGAATCATGCACAATTACAGACAATCAGATAAAAGATGTGATACGCACATATTTGATGTTTGAAAAAGACAGGGACGGCACGCCTCTTTTATACAAGGGGGTCGGAGTATGAAATACGGTCAAACATTCGGAGATTTATATGATGAAATTTAAGGTGTTTGTTGTGCTGATAAATTTGTTATACTGATAAGCCTTGTCATACTGAGCCTTTGGCGAAGTATCCATAAATTCAAAGTGCGGATTTGTGCCTTTAAAGCGTGGATTTTTCGCCTTTTTGCAAAAGGCTCAAAATGACAAATTCTTTGTCATACTGACTTGTCTTTCCTTGTCATACTGAGCGCAGCGAAGTATCCATAAATTCAAAGTGTATTTTAACATTCTTATGGATTTTTCGCTTTGTGCTAACGCACTCCGCTCAAAATGACAAAATCCTTGTCATACTTTTATAAATTGTCATACCGTGCCTTTGGCGAAGTATCCAAACGATAAAACAAAAATGCTAAAATGCGACAAGAAAGGCAGAAAATGAACAAAAGCTATTGCATTTATATCATCACAAACAAACGCAACGGCACGCTTTACATAGGCGTTACAAACGACTTAAAACGCCGAATTTACGAGCATAAAAACAAGCTTGTCGCAGGGTTTAGCCAAAGATATGATTTAACAAGGCTTGTGTATTATGAAGCAAACGGCGATATAAAGGCAATGATAGAGCGAGAGAAGTATTTAAAAGGCAAGAAAAGGGACTTTAAAATCGCCTTAATAGAGAAATTTAACCCACAATGGAGAGATTTATATGATGAAATTTAAGGTGTTTGTTGTGCTGATAAATTTGTTATACTGATAAGCCTTGTCATACTGAGCCTTTGGCGAAGTATCCATAAATTCAAAGTGCGGATTTGTGCCTTTAAAGCGTGGATTTTTCGCCTTTTTGCAAAAGGCTCAAAATGACAAATTCTTTGTCATACTGACTTACATTCCCTTGTCATACTGAACTTTGCGTAGCAAAGTGAAGTATCCACGAATTTAGGACTTTTGTGTGTGGGCTTTTGTGCTGGACGGCTTTTTGTGCTTTCTACAAATCCAAACAAATAGTTTGGGTTTGTAGTAGCTTAACCTTAAAGTGCGTTAGCGCGGTTCGCTCGCGTTTAGCCGAGCTTTTTTCTTATAAATAAGGCTTTTGTGGCTTGCTGGCGGCTTTGCTAGCTTTTTCTGCTGGCGACTAAATAAAGGGCAATTTTGCCCTTTATTTTATCGTCTTGTCTCGTTAAAATTATCTTTTCTTTGTCATACTGACTTTGTTTTGTCTCATATAAAACTATTTTTCCTTTGTCATACTAAGATGATTTTTATCACACCGATGAATTTGTCATTACTGAATTATTTTCCTTGTCATACTGAGCGCAGCGAAGTATCCATAAATTTAAAGTGCAAATTTGTGCCTTTAAAGCGTGGATTTTTTGCCTTTTTGCAAAAGGCTCAAAATGACAAATTCTTTGTCATACCGACTTGTCTTTCCTTGTCATACTGAGCGCAGCGAAGTATCCACGAATTTAAAGTGAGAGTTTGCGCTTTTAAAGCGTGGATATTTCGCTAACGCTCAATATGACAAGTGGTGTGGATTTTTCGCTTTCTAGCGAAAGCTCAAAATGACAAATTCTGTAAATTCAAGGTTATATCTTAAATTCTGTGGATATTTCGCTAACGCTCAATATGACAAGTGGTGCGGATTTTTTGCTTTCTAGCGAAAGCTCAAAATGACAAAGGTTCGCCGTCATTGCGAGCTGGTGTTTTAGTTTTTAAATTTTCGCTCTATTTTACCTTGAAATTTAAGAAATCACAAAAAATTCAAAACTTCCCAAAGATTGTTTAAAAAAAGCAAAACTTCCCAAAGATTGTTTAAAAAACAAAATAAAGAAAGAAAGAAAGATTTTTTCAAAAATCCACAAATTTTTCTGTCTTATTTACCAAAATTTACCCAAATTCGCAAAAAATTTGCAAATTTAAGCAAACTTTAAGCTACTTTTAAAAATGCAAATACTATAATTAGCTGAATTTGTTACGGAAAACAAAACCACATTGTAAAGGAAAAAAAGTGGATTTACTCATCATCACGCTGCCAAAGCTCATCGTGCAAAATATGAACGCTCATATTTTAGAAGGCACGGTCATCGTTTTTGGCTTTTTTATGTTTTTTCTCGTCCAACTCATACGCACTAAGACGCTTTTTCCCGGTGCTGGCGGACTTCTCATCACCATAGGCATTTGTTTTACTTTTTATGGCATATCCATAGGGCTTGCGAATTTCAACCCTGACGAGATAGATGAGAGCTTGCCGCAGCTCATCGCTGGCATAAAAACCGCCTTTTTGGTTTCTGTTATGGGCGTGTTTTTCTCCATCATACTGCGCGTGGCGGATTTGGTGATACAACGCATTCGCAAGCAAGAAGTAGTCGATGAAAGCGCTGGGATAGAGGATTTAGTCGCTACGCAAAAAACCACACTCAAAGCCATAGAAAGCGGCTTTTCATCGATGAGTGCGAGCTTTGACAACTTTGCTAAAACGATGGCAGAAAACAACTCCAAAGCCTTTATCAAGGCGCTTGAAGATGTTATTAAAGATTTTAACAACAAAATCACCGAGCAGTTTGGCGACAACTTCAAGCAGCTTAACGCCGCTGTGGGCGCACTGCTTGTGTGGCAAAAAAACTATAAAGAATACATTGAAGTCAATGAAAAAAATCTCAACTCGCTTTACCAAAAAATCGACAAGGCGATTAAGGATTATTCTGTGGTCGTAGAACACTCCACGAAATTCGCCGAAAATGCTAACGCGATGAAAGCCATACTTGACGCGCTCGTGGCACAAAGGGCAAATTTAGAGAAAAACGCCCAAAGTCTAGCGAGCTTTTTGACAAATATGAACGGCGTTATCCCAAATCTCGTTAAAGAGATGACAACCTTTCAAAACAGCAGCCTAAAAAGCCTTGCAGAGATACAACAGCACAGCGAAGGCTTGGAAAAGCACTATGTCTCAGTTACCACAAAACTCACCAACAATATCAACGACAATATCGGCAAGCTCACAGGCTCACTGCTGCAAATCAACGACAACCTACTCAAAGGCTCTGAAACGCTCAACTCTCAAATCAAAGTCCTTGACAACGAGCTTGAAAGCGTGCTGAAAAATATGGGCGTGAATTTAGCGAGCATTTCGGGTAAATTTGTCGAAGATTACAAGAAAATCATCAATTATCTCAATCTCAAACTAGGTCCAGCTAAATGAGTGCGTTAAAATCAAGCGGCGGCAAAAAAGAAGATAACGACCATTTCATACCGCTGAGCGACATTATGACGGCTTTAATGCTGCTTTTTTTGCTCATCAGCGTGGTATATATGATAAAGGTTGATGACAGCGTGCGAATTCCGCGCATTTTCAAAGCCACTTCGCAAGGGCTTTTAGAAAAACTTGGCGATGAATTTCAAACGGATTTGAAGGCTTGGGGAGCGGTGCTGGATAAAGACTTAACCGTGCGTTTTACTGAGCCAGATATTTTGTTTAAGGTAGGTTCGGCGAGTTTAAGCCCTAGATTTCAAGAGATTTTGGACGATTTTTTTCCGCGCTATTTGCACATACTGATGGACAAAGAATTCATCAACAACATAGAAGAAGTCCGCATAGAAGGGCATACAAGCTCTTTTTGGGGCGAGCTAACGGGCAATGATGCGTATTTTAATAATATGGCTTTGAGCCAAGAGCGCACCCGTGCGGTTTTGCAGTATTTGCTGAATTTAAATTTAACCCGCAAAGAAAGAGAGTGGCTGAGAAGGCACTTTTTAGCTATCGGCTTTGCAAATGCCCGCCCGCTCAACGCACAAGGCGAGCCGCTCAAAGATGGCGAGCGCGAACACGCCTTTAACTCACAGCGCGTGGAGTTTCGCTTACGCACAAACATAGAACGCAGGGTGTCTGACATAGTTGAAGAAAAAAACAAAAACAAAAGAGAGCCAAAATGAACATTTATGCGATTTTAGGACCCCTTGAAGTGTGCCTTGAAAGAATGAATATAGAGGACTTTTTCGACAAATCAGGCAAACTGCCTGATTTACCAAGCCAAGCCACGCAGTTTGAAGAGCTAGCCCACGAGCTAAAAACCCGCGCAGGCTGGAAATGCAGCAAGTGCCACAAAGACTGCACGCAGGCTAAAAATATGCTGAGCGTTTTTCACAAAAACGGCAACAAAGACGAGGACACTGCTGAAAATTTAGTGGTAGTTTGCAAAGAATGCGCCGCCGAGCAGGGGTTTAAGGTTTGATACCTTGCGCTGTTAAGCGTGAATTTAAGCGTAAATTGAGCTTAAATTCAAGCCTAAATTCAGCTTTTGCTTTTCAGCTTGCAAGGCTTTGCGCTCAATTTCAGCTATAAACGCGTTAAATTCTAACGAAAAGTCGTGCCGCCATCTACGATAAAAGTGTGTCCTGTTACCCAGCTGGCTTTATCAGAGCATAAAAACAAACAAGCCCCAGCTAAATCTTGCGGCTGTCCCATTCTGTCAAGCGGGCTTAAATTTATAGTGGCTTGCTTGACTTCTTCGTAGTTTGTAAAGGCTTTAAGCGCGTCCGTTTCGATAGGTCCGCCGCTTACGACATTGACGCGAATGTTTTTCTCGCCAAGCTCAGTAGCCCCGTAACGCGCCATCGCCTCCACTGCGGCTTTTGCCGTGCCGTGTCCTGCGTAGTTTTCGATATGCACGAGATTTCCCGTTGATGAGATGGAGATAATGCTGCCCCCGCCTACTTTTTCCATTCGTTTAGCTGCTTCTTGTGCGCCCACGACAAAGGCATTGACGGTTGCGGTAAAGATATTGTTGATACCACGCGGTTTGAGTTTCATAAATTTAGTGTAACCGCCCACCACAGCGCGCCCTGAAATGATGGCGTTTGAGATGAAAAAATCCACCCTATCAAAGTCGCCGTCTATCTTTTCAAACAGCTCTTTGTAGCTTTCTGGCTCTAAAATGTTGAATTCATAGGCTTTTGCCTTGATTTTATAATTGCTTTGCAAGTCAGCAACTATTTCTTGCGCTAGCTCGGCGTTTGAGTTGTAGGTAAAAGCGACATTTACGCCCACTTTTGCGAACTCATACACGATAGCCTTGCCTATGCCACGCGTGCCACCGCTGATGACTAGGGTTTTGCCTTTGAAAAAATCACTCATTTTCTTTCCTTTTCACAAACTAAAATTTGATTGTAGCACAACTTTGCTTAAAACTAATACAATTTGAAAAAATTTGGCAAAATTTCGCACTCGTGCAGCACAGCCACGATGATAAAGGCAAATGCGCTTAAAAACCAGTTCAAAGCCCGCCACAACTCTTTGTGTAAAAACTCAGGGCGCACTTCGATTTTTTCGGGGCAGTGAAAGCCCTTAAATTTAGGCACAAAGCGCGAAGTGTTTGCTAAAAATTCATCATAAGCTGCGCCAAATCGCCCTTTAAGATAACGCTCTTCGCCCAAAATCGTGTAACGATAAACCACCAAATAAAACACAGCACCGATAAATACGAGCGTAAGCTGAGCCGTGAGTGCTAAAAGCCCCAAAAATGCGACAAATGAAAAAAGATAAAGCGGGTTGCGGCACAGGCTATAAGCTCCATAATCAATAAATTTCGTCCCATCAACGCCCTCATTTTTCATACCGCCGATGAAAATCGTGGCATAAATGCGCCCTATGACGCCCAAAATGAGCAAGGCTAAGCCCACCCCGCGCATACTCCACGCCACGCCAAAGTCCCAAGCGGTGCTAGATACGCACAGCCACGCGATGAAAAACGCGCCAAAAAGGTATTGCCAGATAAAGCGGTTCATTGTTGTCCTTTTAAATTTTTCACAATCTCATCTGTAAATTTTAGCGTGAAATTGAGTAAATTTCTTTTAAATTTAACTAAAAATTTACAATTTTTAAAATCAAAGCAAAAATTCAAGCAAAAGCCTAAATTTGCCTTAAATTTAAGCACAGCACCTTGCTAAACGCCGCACTTTGCGAACTTGCGCGCAAGCAAAATCCACTAAAAGCCCACGACATTGTAAAGTTTCAGCACCTCTTCAATCTTCTTCATCGACTCTTTGCTTGGTGCGACTAAGGGCAAGCGGTATTCAAGGCTTGGCAAAAGCCCGCTCATAAACATTGCCGCCTTTATGGGTATGGGGTTGCTCTCGCAAAAAAGCACCTTGTTGATAGCATAAAGCTCATCATTTATGGCTTTTGCTTCTTTGTAATGCTCGTTTAAGGCTAAATGCGTGAGCTTTGCTATCATATCAGGCAGCAAATTCGCGCTCACAGAGATGACGCCCTTGCCTCCGTTTGATAAAATGGGATAATTTATCGCATCATCGCCGCTAATAACCGCCATTTTGGGTTCGTTGGCGAGCAAATCCACGCATTTGTCGATATTTCCGCTTGCTTCTTTTACGCCATAAATGTTCGCGCAATCCTTAAAAAGCCTTATCGCCGTGCAAGTGCTTATATCACAGCCCGTGCGAGCTGGGACATTGTATAAAAGCACGGGGATTTCAACGCTTGCGGCTATTGCCTTGTAGTGCTGATACAAACCCTCTTGCGTGGGCTTGTTGTAGTAAGGCGTTACGACTAAAATGCCGTTTGCTCCATACTTTTGCGCAAATTTTGCCAGCTCAATCGCCTCGTGAGTGGCGTTGCTGCCAGCTCCTGCAAGCACCTTTGTGTTCGTGCCTTTGCACGCATCAACGGCGATTTCTATGCAGCGGCGGTGTTCTTCGTGAGTGAGTGTGGCGCTCTCGCCTGTCGTTCCCACAGGGCTTACGGTGTCTATGCCGTTTGCTATTTGCCTTTTAATGAGCTTTTGATAAGTTTGCTCATCAAGTTTGCCCGATTTAAAGGGCGTTACAAGAGCGCACATCGCACCGATAATCGCATTTTTGTTCATTGTTTGTCCTTTCTCAAAATGATAGTCGTTGAATTTTTGGGCATAAAATACTTCTTTGCAACCCTTGTTAAATGCTGAATTTCAAGGGCTTCAACCTTGCTTTCATACTCTAAAAGTGGCTTTAAATCGCCTTTGGCGATATAGTCTCCATATATGCTAGAAACGCTACTTGCGGTATTTAGCGAAAAGATAAAGTCGCTTTTAACGCGGTTTTTTATCTTTTGCAAGTCTCTTTGACTGATTTTACCGCTCTTTACTCGCTCTAAAATCTTTAAAAGTTCCTTTTCTACGCTCTCAGCCTTGACATTAACATTACAAACACAGATAAAAATAAACAAATTCTCATCAATGCTTTCGTTGCAAAAGGCGTAGTATTCGTTGATAAGCCCTAGTTTGTCGATGAGAATTTCGTTGATTAAAGAGCTTTTGCCCGTGCCTAAAAGCTCGCTCAAAGCACTTAAAACAGGCATATCCTTGTGCTTGAAATTTGGGATTTTAAAGGCAAGGGCTAAAAGCTCGGTGTCTGAATTTTTGTGAATTTCAACCCTTTTTGCGCCGTCTTGTTGTGGTTCTTTGGTGTGAATGGGCGGAATTTTTTTGCCGTTTTTAATGCCCTCAAAATGCCCCTTTGCTAGCCTAAAAACCTCATTTGGCTCTATGTCGCCGCTCACCATTAAAAAGGCGTTTTTGGGCTGATAAAAGGTAGAGTGAAATTCACGCAAATCGTTTATTTTCCAGCTTTCAATGTCCTTAAAAAAGCCTATGGGCGTCCAGTGGTAAGGATGATACAAAAAAGCATTGTTAAAAAGCCTAAAATACAAATACCCAAGCGGGTTGTTGTCCGTGCGCCAACGCCTTTCTTCAAGCACCACAGCGCGTTCGGGCTGAAATTCCTCATCTTTTAGGCTTAAATTCGCCATCAACTCGGCAAAAAGCTCCAAAGCCTTGTCTAAATTCGCGCGCGAACATTTGATGAAATAATGCGTATAATCAAAGCCCGTGCTTGCATTATCCACGCCTCCAAAGCCCTTGACTATCTCATCAAACTCGCCAGCCTTTAAATTTTTGGTGCTTTTGAAATTTAAGTGTTCAAGCATATGCGCTAGCCCGCTTTTGCCCATTTGCTCGTTGCGCGAGCCAACCTTGTAAAAAATATCCACGCTTATCACTTCGCTTCCTAAATTCACAGGACAAGCATAAACTTCAAATTTGTTTTTAAGCACCATTTTTTCGTAAGCTATCATTAAATTTTTCTCCATTTTTGCCTCAATTTTAGCTCAAACACATTTTTAAATTTTAAGCTAAAATTCATAAATTTAACGCAAATTTAGCCTTTTTAAATGTGGCTAAACCCTAAATCAACGCAAAATTTTAGCATTATTTGACTAAATTTTTTCTTAAAATTTATAAAAAAATTTACCAACTTGAAACAAAAATGGGTTATAATTTCAGCCGAGTTGGGACTTTGAGTGGCTCGGCGGGGTTAAGGATTGTCCCAAAAATCCCCGCAATCCTTTCTTTCTAAAATTGTGTTGGTTTGATGAAAAAGGCGACTGCCAGCGGTTTGTCAGTAAAACTATGTGCGACATTATTTTGCATAGTTTCCAACCTTTTGTTAAATTCAAGCAAAATTTAAGCAAAAGTGCTGAACGCACTTTTGGTTTAATCACACCAGCGTGTATCCTAGCACTTCGCTTATGTCGCTTACGGCGATGATATTTAAATTTTCGCGCACTTCAAGCGGAATGTCCTTTAAATCCCTCTCATAGTTTTTTGCGGGTATTAAAGCCGTTTTTATGTCGGCTTTATAAGCGGCGATGAGCTTTTCTTTAAGCCCGCCGATAGGCAGCACCTTGCCCACCAAATCAACCTCGCCCGTCATCGCCACATCGCTACGCACCTTTTTCTCACTAAACACACTCGCAAGTGCCACGCACATAGTGATACCAGCACTTGGTCCGTCCTTTGGCGTAGCCCCATCAGGTATATGCAAATGTATGTTGTAAATGTCGTAAATGTTCGCTTTGAGCTTGCGCGTAAGGTGCTTTGGCAGGCGCACCTTGCCACTATCGATGAGCGTTTTTACCACGCTAAATGCGATTTGAGCGGACTCTTTCATCACATCGCCCATAGAGCCTGTGAGCGTGAGCTGCCCCTTGCCTTTGATTTTAATGGCTTCGATTTTTAGCACCTCGCCGCCAACAGCCGTCCAAGCTAGCCCATTGACTTGTCCCACAGCATTTTGCCCGCTTTGCTTTTCTATCTCATAAACCTTTTTATCCAAAAATTCGCTCAAATTTTTTGGGCTTATGCTTATTTTTTTTATGTCGCTTAAAAGCAGTTTTTTCACGCTTTTGCGGCAAATTTCAGCGATTTTACGGCGTAAATTTCGCACTCCGCTTTCGCGTGTGTATTCGCTGATGATGAGTTCGCAAGCATCTTTGCTGATACTAAGCTCACTTGCTTTTAAGCCGTGTTTAGTGCGTTCATCTGGGATTAAATAATTTTGCGCGATGGCAAATTTTTCATTTGGCGTGTAAGAACTTAACTCGATAAATTCCATTCTGTCGCGCAAGGGGCTGGGTATGGCGCTTATGTCGTTGGCTGTGGCGATGAAAATGATTTTGCTCAAATCAATGTTAAAATTTAAATAATAATCCCTAAATTTCGCATTTTGCTCGGGGTCTAAAATCTCCAAAAGCACAGCACTTGGGTCGCCACGAAAGGAGCGGTTGAGCTTGTCTATCTCATCGAGCACGACAACGGGGTTGATTTGTTTGGCTTCGATGAGTCCTTGGACTATGCGTCCGGGCATTGCGCCTATGTAGGTGCGGCGGTGTCCTCGCAGTTCATTGACATCTTCAAGTCCGCCCAAAGCTATGCGGACAAGCTCTCGTTTAAGCGCCTTTGCGACTGAATTTGCAAGAGAGGTTTTGCCAACTCCTGGCGGTCCATAAAGGCACATTATCACCTTTGCGCCGTCCTTGTCCTCAATGCCCCTTTTTTCCAAAAGCTCACGCACCGCAAAATACTCTTCAATGCGTTCTTTGGGCTTTTGCAAGGCGTAATGGTCTTTATCAAGCTGTTTTGCCACTTCTTTTATGTCAAGCTTTTTTTTAGCAAGCTTTTCAAAAGGCACATCAAGGGCGGTTTCAATGTAGGTTTGTATGAGCGAGGCTTCTGAGTTGTCTTGGTGAATGCGCTCGAATTTTTCAATTTGCTTTTTGATTTCCTTGTAAGCGTCCTCATACATAAATTTCTTTTTGTTTTCAAGGCGGGCGTAGTAGTCTTTGGTTTCATCTTCTTTTTGAGTATCGCTACCAAGTTCTTTTTGAATTTGTTTGATTTGCTCTTTTAAAAAATACTCTTTGTTTGTTTGGTCTATCTTTGAATGCACCTTGTTTTTAATCTCTTTTTGCAAGCGACTTGTTTCGATTTCCTCAGCAAGCAAATCGATAAGTTTTGTCATTTTTATCTCTACATTTGTTTGCATAAAAAATTCATAAGCCGTTTGCTTTTTCACGCGAATGGTGTTTAAAATCAAATCACAAATCCTAGCACTATCCGTGCCTTCTTCAATGGTTCGCAGCAAATCTGGCGAAAAATAATGGCTTATGTTCGCCAAAGCCTTAACCTTTTCTTTAAGCACGGCTAAAAGGGCGTCATTTTTCGCCCCACTAGCGTTTTCTTGTGAGATAATGTCTATCATCGCTCGCAAGGGCTTTGCGGCTATGCGTTTGATGATTTTACCCTTTGCATAGCCTTGAAACAAAATTTTTATGCGCCCATCTGGCAAAGGCACTTTGCGCATCACCGTGCCGATAACCCCACAATCATAAATTTCATCAAAACCCCGCGCGCCTTCAAATTTAGACGGGGCGACAAAAATCATCGTTTCGTTTTTCAAAGCCGCATCAAGTGCCTTTATGTTGGCAAGGTCGTTTAAAAAAATCGGCGTTATCATAAAGGGGTATAAAAACAACTCGTCCTCCACTAAAATAGGCAGTTCGGCTGGGTAAGTGCTGTGTTGTAACTCCATAATTTATCCTTTTTTGAATTTTTACCAAAATTTCGCGCGAAATTCACGCGAAAATTTAAAATTTTTGAATTTTTGCGTAAATTTTAGCTCAATTTCACGCAAAATTCAGCCCAAATTTCACTTGTCGCCAAAAATCCATCGATACCAAGGCACTTTGGGCTTTATCATCGGCGCACCTGCAAAGTCTGACTCATCAAGCCTTTGCTTATACACTTCATAGCTTTCATCTCGCCCCGTGCGCTTGTAAAGGGCGGCTATGTTTTCATCAAGGGCGTAAATGGCAAGGTTGAATTTAGCAAGCATAGTCTTTACAAGTGGGTCGTATTTGGTGTCTGGATAGTTCTCTCCAAACTCATCAATCTCTTCCTTGCCCTTTAAAAGCAGCCCTTGGTCGCGGTTTGGCTGAGCAAAGGTTTTAAATTTAGCCTTAATTTGCAAAAAGCGAATGAAATCCATATTTTTAGAAGTGCCGAATTTTTTAGCGTTTTCTTCTAAATAAAAGTCCGCTAGTTCATACTCTTCTTCATCTATGTGCGCTTGGGCTAAGATGAGCTGGGCGTTTTCAAGCAAAGGGTCGGCGATATGTTCGCTAGCCATCGAAGTATAATGCGAGTCGGCTATCTCCAAATCCTTACTCTGCAAGTCTTTGATGATGATGTCATACCACTGCTTTGCGCTGAGATTGTAAAATTCATCATCTTTTGCGCTGCACCCGATGAGAAACAAGGCAGCAAAAGCGATAAAAAGAAAATTTTTCTTCATTTGTTTTAGCCTATTGTAAAATTTTTCGTGTATAATTATAATGCAAAAAGATAAATAGCCGATATTTAAGGCAACAATTTTAAAAAACAAGGACAAAAATGAGTGCAAAAACGAAGAAATTAGCCGTCAAATGCCCCATCTTAGGCTTTGAAAAAACCAAAAATATGGAGTTTATCCCCATTGATGAGATTTTTGTAAAGCTCAAAAGCTTGGACGGAAGCGATTTTAGTTTCATTCTCATCGATGCAAACCTTATCAGACCGAACTACAACTTTGACATACCGCTTTATTATCAGGATTTGCTAGGGCTTGAAAAGAATTCAAAACGCCAAGCCTTTGTGATAATGGCGATACACGAAAACATAAGCGACTCAACGCTGAATTTCCTTGCACCCATACTCATCAACTGGGACAACAACTCCCTAGCGCAGGTGATTTTGGACTCAGCAGCTTATCCGCAGTTTTCGCAAATGGACAAAATTTCAAACTATTTGCGAAAAGACAACGAAGCTCAATGAAAGAACTTTTCATACTCGGCTCAGGCATTATGGCTAGGGCTTTGGCGTGGGGACTAAAAGACAACTATGCCCTTTGTATCGTGGGGCGAAGTGCTCAAAAACTTGATGAGCTTCAAAAAAACGGCTTTCAAACCCTACTTTATGATGAATTTAAGGCTGAAAACAAGGCTTTAATCCTTGCCTTTAAGCCTTATGCGCTCGATGAGCTAGCTCGTAAGCTCACGGGCAAGGCGAAATTCATCATCAGCATTTTAGCAAATAAAGATTTTAAGGACTTACAAGCGATAAAATCTTGCAACTATGCCCTTGCTATGCCAAACATAGCGGCTTTTCACAAGGCTTCAACCACGCCTTTTGTGTGCGAAAATGCTGAATTTAAAGACGAAATAAAGGCTATTTTAAGCACCTTTGGCAAGGCTTATGAGCTTGAAAACCCCGCACAAATGAGCGCAGCAATGGCGATAAGTGGCTGTGCGCCCGCATTTTTAGCTGTTGTGGCTGAGAGTATCGCAAATGGCGGAGTTTATGGGGGCTTGAAAAAAGATTTGAGCTTAAAGCTCACGCAAGGCTTGTTTGAGAGCTTCACAGCCCTTTTAAAGCACGAACACCCCGCACTTATCAAAGAGCAAGTTTGCTCGCCCGCTGGCGTTACCATAAAAGGCGTAAAAATTTTAGAAGAAAAAGCCGTTCGGGGCGCATTTTTTGAAGCCATAAATGCAAGTGCAAAGCGATGAAAAGGGCTTTTTCGCTCATCGAAACCCTTTTTGCCCTTGTGATTTTAGGCATAGTTTTTGCCTTTTTTTACGCTAGCTTTGAAAGAGTGGCGCAAAATGGCTCTTTTGTGGGATTTAACCAAGCCCTTTACAACGAGCAAAGAGCCTTGCAAAGCGCGCCCACGCAAAAAATTCAGCTTTCAACCCAAAATTTAGGCATTTTGCCCTTTTTGCAAGCCTTTGATGAAGGCTCTACCTTTAAGCTCAAAGCCTTAAAGCCCGAAAATGATGAATTTAAGGCGTTTTTCAAAGATGAAAAAAGCTTTTAGCCTTTTTGAAATGCTGCTTGTTTTGGGGCTTGTGAGCGTTTGCTTTGTGCTTTTTGCCAAAGTAACGATGAATTTATCGCACTTTTATGGCAGACAAATGAGCTTTGAGCTTGCCAATACGAACGCTAGCTTGATGATAGCTGAAAAAATCCTGCAAAATTGCCTTGAATTTACGCCCTTAAATCAAGGCTTTGAGTGCTTGCTAAAAGACACACAAAACCTCATCTTACAACGCCAAAACGCCCTTTTTATAGGAAGTGCGGGCGTTGTTTTAAAAGATGAAAATTCCACTTTTTACGCCCCAAAAAGCCATTTTCGCTACACCTTGCAAAATGGGCTTAAAGCCTTTAATGCTGGCGTTTTGACAAACCAAAATGACTTGCAAGGCGCAAAAAACAACGAATTCTTACACATTTACGACAAAAAAGAGCGCAAAATTCACAAAATCAAGCCTTTAAATAAAGAGAAATTTACCTTTACAAACGATGAATTTACAGGCTTTTACGAGCTTGTAGAAGCCAAAGTGAGCCTTATTTTGCAAGATGACACGCTTGTTTATCATTACACGCCCTATATCACGGGCATTTCGCGCAAGGGCGTTTTGCTTGAAAATGTTAAAAATTTCAGCATTAGCGAAAATGCGGGCGAATTCGCGCTCAAACTTTGCCTAAACGCCCAAAACTCTTGCCTTGAAAAATGGATTGTGCGATGAAAAGGGGCTTTGTTTTGCTGATGAGCTTGATTTTGCTTGTCTTTGTGAGTTTTGTGGCGGTTTTGTCCTTGCAAATATCAAGCTACGCGCCAAGACAGATTAAGGATTTGCGCCTTTACACGCAGGGGCAAATCCTAGCGCACAACAGCGTGGATTTAGCCAAGTATTTGCTTGTAAAAGCCAAAGCGCAGGGGCAAGAGTGCCTAAATTTCACGCAGTTTCACTACCCAAGCGCAAAGGATAGCGTGCGTATTGATTATTTTTACCCCTTGCAAGAGTGCGAAAATGGGCGTTTGACGCATACAAACGCGGATGCAAATTTAAGCAAGGATAATGTCATCATTTTAAACATTAGTATCCTGCTAAACGCTGGCGAAGCGGTAAATGATGAGATTTTCATCAACAAAAAAGCCTACATTTATCCAAACGAAAATTTTTAGCCCATTAAACCCCCTTGTCAAGCATTTTGCCTTGTAAATTCATCAAACAAAACTTGCGCCAAAGGGCAAAAATATGCTAAAATTCACATAAAAAAGGCAGATTATGTTTGAATTTAGCGACAACGAGCTTGTAAATTTACTCAACGATGATGCGCCCTACCTTGACAACACGAGCTTTGGTTTGGGAATTTGTGGCAAAGCAAATTTGTGCTTTTTTCCAAAAAACGATGAAATCATACTTTGCGGTGTCGATGAGTGCGTAAAACTTGCTAAAATGCTTGACATTGAGTGTGAATTTGCCCTTGAAAATGGGGCGAAAATTCAGCCAAAAGAGCGTTTTTTGTCCCTAAAAGGCAAGGCGCAGGATTTGCTTCGCGTGGCAAAAACTATGCAAAATTTGCTCGAACACGCAAGTTCTGTGGCAAGCTACACAAGAACTATGCTTGAAAACGCCCGCAAACACAACCCTAGCATAGCCTTGCTTGGCACGCGTAAAACTATGCCCTTTGCTAAAAAACTCTTGCTCAAAGCCCTTGTAAGTGGCGGTGGCTTGCCACACAGATACGGGCTAAGCGATAGTATTTTGGTGTTTAAAGAGCATAGAGTGCTTTGTGATGACTTTGAAAAGGGCTTTTTGTGCCTTAAAAATGCCTTTAAAGAGCATAAAATCATCGTTGAAGTAGAAAATGCAAGCGAAGCAAAGCATTTTGCGGCTTTGGGTGCTGACATTTTGCAGTGCGAACGCTTTGAGTGCGAGGCTTTAAGCGCCCTTGTGAGCGAGATAAGGGCTAAATTTTCGCACATTTTGCTTTCAGCCACAGGTGGCATAAACAAAGAAAACTCCGCAGATTATGCTAAAACGGGCGTTGATATGCTTGTTTCAACCGCTATGTATAGGGCAAAAATTTGCGACATAAAAGTAGAATTCACAAGGCTTTAAGTGGGGCAAATGGTGCTAAAATTTAAATTCGCTGTGATGATTCAGCACAAGTGAAAATTTTGCAATAATTTGCTATACTTTTGCTTAAATTTAAGGCAAGGCATAATTTATGTTTATCGATAGTGTGGAGATTGTTTTAAGCTCTGGCGATGGTGGCAAGGGCGCTGTGAGCTTTCGCCGTGAAAAGTATGTGCCATTAGGCGGACCTGATGGCGGAGATGGGGGCAAGGGCGGCGATGTCATCATTATTTGCGACAATAACGCGCACACTTTGGCGAATTTTAAGGGCAAAAAAAAATTAGCCGCGCAAAATGGTGCTGATGGCGAGAAAAAAAACAAAAGCGGCAAAAGTGGCGCAAACCTTGAAATACCCGTCCCACAAGGCACGCAAATCATCGACACACAAAGCAAAGAAGTGCTTGTGGATATGACAAAAGAAGGGCAAAGGGAGCTTTTGCTCAAAGGGGGTAAGGGCGGACTTGGCAACACGCACTTTAAGAGTGCTAAAAATCAACGCCCAGATTATGCGCAAAAGGGCATTAAGGGGCAAAGCGTGCGAGTGCGTTTGGAGCTAAAACTCATCGCTGATGTGGGGCTTGTGGGCTTTCCAAATGTTGGCAAATCCACGCTTATTTCAGTGCTATCAAACGCAAAGCCAGAAATAGCCGACTATGAATTTACCACGCTCACGCCAAAACTCGGACTTGTCGAAGTTGATGAAAATCATTCCTTTGTAATGGCTGACATACCGGGGATTATCAAGGGCGCAAGCGGAGGCAAGGGCTTGGGACTAGCCTTTTTAAAGCACATAGAACGCACGAGCTTTTTGCTTTTCGTGCTTGATAGTGAGCGTAAAATGAGCCTGAAAGAGCAGTTTTGCATTTTGCAAGATGAGCTTAAAAAATTTTCGCCCCTACTTTCGCAAAGAGCCTTTGGCATAGTGCTTTCAAAAAGCGACACTCAAAATTTTGGCGATGAATTTAAGCAAAAATTTCAAACCCAAAAGGCGAATTTAGCTGAATTTTTAAGCCAAATTCAAAACCCGCAAAAATTCATACTTGAAATTTCAAGCCTTGAAAAAAGCGGCTTAAATGAGCTTAAATTTGCACTGCAAAGGGAGTTAGAAAGGTAAAAGGCTTTAAATTTTCTTTTCGTATAATTATAGATTTTGCCACATTCGCAATGACAGATATTTGAATTTATGGGTTTTTGCGCTTACGATGATGGATTAAAAACAAATGCCTTAAATTCATAAGGCTATGAGTGGTAAAAAAGCATTACTAGTGATTTTAGAGCTTTTTGCTCGCAATGACACGCAAGCCGCAAAAATGAGCACTTATCAGCAAAGCTCCTATTTATGCTAAATTTATGCCAAACGCCACACAAGTGTTTGCAAATGAGTTTGTTTTTGCAAAGGCTAAATTTTTGCTTACATTGATATATGGATTAAATCTCACTTGGACAAAAAATGCACGCAAAGTGCAAATTTCTTTGCTTGCACTCACGCAAACTAAAAATTTCTCCACTTGCGTAGGCTAAATCTCTCCGCATTCCACGCTTTGCCCGTTAAATTCAAGCCTTTGCGAGTTTGCGTTTTGGGTTTTTGGCACAAAAGCATAGCCGCTTAAAGTATCAAGCACTATGCAAATGCTTTGTTCTTGGGCGTTTTTGAGCCTTATGATACAAGGGGCGTTTTTGTGAAAAAGTAGCTTTTCATAAGGCGCATTTGCGTTTTTTATGGGCGAGTAAAGCCTGCCAAACTCGTCAAAAATAACGCGCGTAGCACCAGCGCACGCACCCCTAAATTCCACTGCTTTAACGCCAAATTTTTTCTCTATGTTAAAACGCGCATTTGCCCGCTCATCGTCCTTGCTGATAACCCCGCTTTGCCCTGAATTCATCAGCTTTTTAGCGTTTAAAATATCCACAGCGATTTCTCTGTCTAAATTCAGCTCATTTTTGCCTAAATTTGCGTTGCCATCGCCGTTTTTATCCAAAAAAATCGTATAAGTTTGCTCGTCATTTGTCGCGCTTTTGGAGCGGATAAAATACACCTGCCAGCGCGCCTTAAACCACTCATCTTTGGCTACGCTCGTATCAAAGGCGCGAAACGCAGCTTGCATTAGGGCTAAATTTCGCGTGTAGGCTAAGTCGTTTTGGATTTGCTTTGCGGCAAGGGCTAGGTTTTTATCCGCCACAAAATAAAATTTCGCCACACCCAAAACAACGCCCAAAATGACGATAACAAAGGCAAGTTCAAGCAAAGAAAAAGCGCTTTTCATTGCAACCTTTTAAGCCCGTAAAATTCATCATTTTTGCCTAAATTTATGGTAAAATCCGCCCATTTTCGCTTGCTCACCCTTTCAAGGAAAAGGCTTTTGCCCTCGTCAATGCCGTAAAATTTAAGGCGTAGCTGCATTTCTTTGTCGGTTTTTACTTTGTTTATGCCGCGTTTTTTGAGCTTTGTGGCGAGTTCTTTGGCGATATGGTAATTGTAAGCAAAGTGCTGCTGTGGCTTGCTTGTAAAGGCGTATAAAAAGCTGTTGAAAATGATAGCGACATAGCAAAGTGCTAGAAAAATCAGCGAGCATTCAATGAAAATGTTGTATTTTAGGCGTAAATTTGGTAGGCGGATTCGATACGAACTCATCAAAGTGCTGATGAGTAGGGGCGTGCTGATGACACAAAAGGGCAAAAATTCCTCCAAATAAAGCCTTTGCCTCAAAGAAAAGATAAGGCAAAACAAAAAGCTAGTGCTCATAATAAACCACAGCATAGGCTTTTGCGGCTTAAAGGCAAGGCGGTAAATCACATAAAAATAATACACAAAAACAAAGGGCGAAAACGCCGCCGCAAACACGCCCAAAGTGTCTAAAAAATACCCCTTTGGCTTGCCCGAAAAGTCAAATTCATAAAGCCCCACGCAGCCCGCAAAAAGCGCAAGGGTGAAAAAAAGTAAGGGCGTGTTTTTGCGGTAAAGGGCGAAAAAAAAGAGCGATAAAAACAAAATCCCAAAGGATTTATCCACAAACAAAGCCGCGAGCAACAAGGCGTAAAAACTCTTTGTAAAGCCGTATTCGTAGGCGCACAAAATCAAAAGGCTCAGACAAATGACGATGGAAGCGACATTGACACACAGCGCACTTGCCACAGTGCCGGGCAAGAGCAAAAACAAGATGAGCGAAAAAAGCGCGTCTTTGGGGGTTTTGGTGATTTTAAGCGCGTAAAGATAAAGCAAAATAGAGCTTAAAAAGTGCAAAAGCACAAAGGGAGCGCGCAAGCCATAGTCGTTTTGCCCTAAAATTCGCGTGCCAAAATGCGCCAAATGCGCCGTCAAACTGCGCTCGTCAAAGTAAATTTGCGCTTCATACGCGCTTATGCTTAAAGTGCTGATACCATAGCTCAAAGCCAGCAAATCCAAGATGATAACGGCAAAAAGGGCTTTTTTCATCGGCATTTATCCTTTAAATTTGAATTTTGCATTATATCATAAGAAAAGTAACCCCAAAAATGCAAAAAATATAAGGAATTTTTGCTTTTTTTAATTTTATAAACCAAAATTTAAATTTTTTATAGTAAAATGCGATTTGATAAAAATATCGAAGGAGAAAAAATGGCAACTTTTGATGATGTAAAGGCAGTTGTTGTCGAGCAGTTGAGCGTTGAGGCAGATTCTGTTAAAATGGAGTCCAAAATCATCGAGGATTTAGGTGCTGACTCACTTGATGTAGTCGAGCTTATAATGGCTTTGGAGGAGAAATTTGACATCGAAATCCCCGATACAGACGCTGAAAAGCTCATCAAAATCGAAGATGTCGTAAAATATATAGATAATCTTCCCAAAAAATAGCTCTTTGAAAAGGACTTTACTTTGAAAAGAGTGGTAGTTACGGGCATTGGAATGATAAATGCCCTAGGACTCGACAAGGAAAGCTCATTTAAGGCGATTTGTGATGGCAAATGCGGGGTTGATAAAATCACGCTCTTTGACACAAGCGATTTTCCCGTGCAAATCGCCGCTGAGGTTAAGGGCTTTGACCCTTTGAGCGTGGTTGATGCCAAAGAGGTAAAGAAAATCGACCGCTTCATTCAGCTTGGCATAAAAGCCGCAAAAGAGGCGATGACGGACGCGAATTTAAGCGCAGATACCGACAAAGACGAGTTTGGGGTGATTTCAGCCGCTGGCATAGGCGGTTTGCCAAACATAGAAAAAAACTCCATCGCGTGCTTTGACAAGGGACCGCGCAAGGTAAGCCCGTTTTTCACGCCCTCAGCCCTTGTAAATATGCTAGGCGGCGTGATTTCCATAGAATTTGGGCTTAAAGGACCGAATTTAGCTTGTGTAACGGCTTGTGCGGCTGGCACACACGCTGTGGGCGAGGCTTACAAGAGCATAGTGCTTAATTCTGCTCAAAAAATGCTTGTCGTGGGCGCAGAATCAACGATTTGCCCCGTTGGCATAGGCGGTTTTGCGGCTATGAAAGCCCTTTCTACACGCAATGACGACCCACAGCACGCTTCACGCCCCTTTGACAAGGAGCGAGACGGCTTTGTGATGGGCGAAGGTGCAGGCGCACTTGTGCTTGAAAGCTATGACGATGCGGTAAAACGCGGTGCTAAGATATACGCCGAGCTTATAGGCTTTGGCGAAAGTGCTGATGCGCATCATATCACTTCGCCAACCCTTGACGGACCGCTTCGTGCGATGAAAAAAGCGTGGCAAATGGCTGGCAATGCAAAGATAGACTACATAAACGCACACGGCACTTCCACGCCCGCAAACGACAAGAACGAAACCGCCGCTATAAAAGAGCTTTTTGGTAGCTCTGTGCCTTTGGTAAGCTCGACAAAAGGGCAAATCGGGCATTGTTTAGGCGGCGCAGGCGCGATAGAAGCAGTGATTTGCCTAATGGCAATGCGTGATGGCATTGTGCCACCGACTATCAACCAGCTTGTAAAAGACGAAGAGTGCGATTTGGACTATGTCGCAAACCACTCACGCAAGGCAGATTTAAGCGTGGTGATGAGCAACAGCTTTGGTTTTGGCGGCACGAACGGCTCGATTATCTTTAAAAAAGTGTAGCAATGGCTTCGTATCTGAGTTTTGAAAAGGGCATAGAGCAAATCGATGAGGACATCATCAACGCCCAAATCAAAGGCGACAAGGACGCTGTGGCGATTTTGAAAAAAAATCTCGCCAAAGAAACCAAAAAGGTGTATTCAAATTTAAGCGATTATGAGCGTTTGCAGCTTGCCAGACACCCAGACCGCCCCTACGCTATGGACTATATACAGGGCATTTTGAGCGACTGTTATGAAATTCACGGCGACCGCACCTTTAAAGATGATGCGAGCATTGTGTGCTTTGCGGGGTATTTGGGCGGCAAAAAGCTCATCGTCATCGGCGAGCAAAAGGGGCGTGGCACAAAGGACAAAATCGCACGAAATTTTGGTATGCCACACCCTGAGGGCTACCGCAAGGCTTTGCGCGTGGCTAAACTTGCCGAAAAGTTTGAAATCCCCGTGCTTTTTCTCATCGACACTCCGGGCGCTTACCCGGGCATAGGGGCTGAGGAGCGCGGACAAAGCGAGGCTATCGCCACAAATTTATACGAACTTTCCGCACTCAAAACGCCCACTATCGCTGTGGTTATCGGCGAGGGTGGCTCTGGCGGGGCTTTGGCTATCGGCGTAGCCGATAAACTCGCTATGATGAAAAATTCAGTCTTTTCCGTCATCTCGCCTGAGGGCTGTGCGGCGATACTTTGGAACGACCCAGCCAAAAGCGAACAAGCCGCAAAAGCACTTAAAATCACGGCTGATGACTTAAAAAGTCAAGGGCTTATCGATGAGGTGATAAATGAGCCTATAAACGGCGCGCACCGCGACAAAGAGGGAGCTTACGCAAGCGTGGCGAGCTATGTCAGCAGCACCCTTGAAGAGCTTGAAAAAGTAGATACAAAAGAACTCATCGCAAAAAGAATGCAAAAAATCCTAAATTTAGGCGCTTTTAAAGAAGCGCAGTAAGGACAAGCCTTTGAAAGCAAGCGTTGTGAATTTGGATTGTTTTTACTTAAAGGCACTTTGACAAGGAATTGTAACGCTATACCTTTAAGCGTAACGGTGCTTGCACCTTGCATAAAACAAGACACAGCAAGCATAGCCAAAAATGGCGCAGTGTTTGGGCGGGGGACTTCTCTCTCGTTACTGCGCTTTTTAGTATATTATATTAAATACTTTATTTTTAGGCTTTTTGAGCCCTTTTTGTCATTTTGAGTGGAGTGCGTTAGCACAAGGCGACCCAGCGGATTGTAAGCCGCAGTAAAAAATTAAACATTTGTCATTTTGAGCTTTCGCTAGAAAGCGAAAAATCCATAGAGTTTTAAGATATATTTTAAATTACTTATGGATACTTCGCTGCGATCAGTACGACAAGATTTATGACACAAAGAGTGTTTGGTATGACAAGATTTATCAGTATGACAAGAGAGAATACAAAACCCTCTTGTCATTTTGAGTGAGCTTTGCGAGCGAAAAATCCACATTAAATTTCATTGTTTGTATTTGTAAGGTAAAAATCCACGCAAATTCCGTTTCAATACTCCGTTTTAATAGTTTATTTTCCGTGTTGAGTATGGATACTTCGATAAGGATTTAGCGTGATAAATTTAATAGCATAACAAGAAATTTTAGTATTGCAAGCAATTTATGAGATTTTGTTTTTAATTTGTATCATAAGGCATTTTAGGGCAGAGATTTGTGGGTTGTTGTTAGCTTACCAAATTCACTGATTTTTTTGAATTGTCAGTTTTATAAAATCATCGATTGTGCGGGTCGTCAGTTTTATAAAATCACCGATACTAGTTTGCTAAAATCACTGATTTTTCAGCATTTGGGTTAGATTTAGGTAAAACTCATCAGCCATCAGTTTGTAACCATCAGGCGTTAAATGCACATCATTGCGCGATAAATTTTGCTCTATCCAAAGCCCCTTGCCGCCGTAGTTTTCGATGAGTTTGTGCATATCAAAAAGCACAAGTTTTTCTTCTTTTGCTAGCTCGTAAATCGCCTTTTGCACGCGGTAAAAGTCAGGGTGCAGTTCAAAAGTCTCATTTACTTTGTATGTGATAGTGGGCGGGGATATTAAGATAATGCTTGTGTTGGGGTTTGAAGCATAAAGCAAGGCGATGAGTTTTTTGTAGCTTTCTTTAAAATGTGTTTCGTCAAACTCGCCTATTAAGGCGTCATTTGAGCCATAAGCAAGCACGACAATGTCGCTTTTAAACAAATTCAGCTCGTCCAAAAATACGCTTTCGTTCCATTTTTGCCACAAATCAGACTTTGCTCCGTTTATACCAAGCGTGTCTATGACGGCGTTTGAGCCTTCATTTAAGATAAAAAAGCCGCCCAAAAGCACATTTTTGTCAAGCGCGACAATTTGCACGGGAAAATTCGCGTCCTTTATGCGCGCAAATATCCATTTGCCACGCACCGCGCTTTTTAGGACAAAATGCTTGTTTTTGCCGTCTTTTAGCAAAAAAGCGTCCTTTGTGTGCGGGCTTTTAAAGACGGCTATGAGCGTGGCTTTGGGGTTTATGCTGTTGTCAAGCCTGATAAAAGCGTCCTTTTTAAGGGCTTTTGCGATGATACCGCCCATAGCGAAATTCGCTTGCAAGTCCTTACTTTTGGAGTTTAAAATCTCAAAATGCTTGCTCTTGTAGCTCACAGGCACGGCGTGGTGGTATTTAGGCTGCAAAGGATAAACAAAACCCACCGCATTTGTGGCTATGTGCGTTCGCAGGCGCGATGAGAAAAAGTCAGCCGCCATATGCGAGTCGCCAAAAATCCGCAGGTGCAAATTTGGCTTAGCGAAGTTGCTTTGAAGCTGCTTAATTTTAAGCTCATCGCTAAAATCCACAAACACGGGCATTTGTTGCACGGCGGCACTTTGCGGGCTTGGCGTGGTGCTTTCTCGCTTTATGGGCGCTGGCTTGGTGCTCAAACAAGCGTTGATGAAAAACGCTCCCACGCCTACTAAAAGGGCAAATTTAATGAGTTTGAATTTCACAACGCCCCACCTTCAAAGTGTTGCAAAAGTAGCTCGGACATTATTTTCGCGCCTTTTATGTTAAAATGCACCCCATCATCAGCGCGCACCTTAATGCTTTTGTTGTTTTCATCTCTTATGTAGCTTGAATACTCCGTCCCGCCGCTTAAAGCCTGCGCCGTTTGGATAAAAATTTCGCTGTTTTTGTCGCTTTCTTCTTTGAAAATGTCGTTGATGACTTGAATTTTAGCATTGAGCGTTTGCCTTTTCACAGGCGGTATCTCATACCAAAGCACCTTTGCGCCGTATTCTTTGGCGATTTGCAAAATCTCATCAACCCTTTGAGCGTAAATTTCTTTCCATTCTTCTGTGTTAAAGGCGTAGAATTTGCCCTTTACAGGTATGTCCCACGGGTCGTTTGCACCCAAAAGCACGACAAGGTATTTGAGCTTTTCGTTGCCAGCAAAGCTCAGCTGCACGGCTTTTGCCCAGTCAAAATAGCTCTTATACGCAAGCCCCGTGTTTTGTTTGCTTAAATTTGTGCTTTTTATGCCGCGTTTTTTTAAATCCTTGCTTAAAGCGAGTGCCACGCCTTGCATCATAGAATCCCCGATGAGTAAAAATTCCTCATCTTCTTTTATGTCAAGCTTTTGTGGGCTTGGCGGCGGTGGCACAGGGCGATAAATGCCGTATTCATCATCATAAAACTGCGGTTTTGGCGGCGGGGTGCTTTGCGGTAGGGATTTGTTGTTTTCTAAATTCTTTAAAAGCTCGTAATTGACTTCAAATTCATCATTCATCAGCACCGTGCGGATTTGCTCTAACTTCACCTTAAAGCCGTTTGCCTCGTCTAAAATCTCGCTGTTTAAAGCAAATTCAATATGATAGCGTTGCTGCAAATACGCGCCTATGCTTTTGTTCATCACAAAGCACACCAGCAAAAACGCCATCATTATCACAAAGAAAAATTTCGACCTGCTCATCTTAAAAACTCTCGTAAATGAATTGTGGAATGCCATTTGGCATAAAGGCAAAAATCAAAAGCAAGATAAAAGCGAGTATAAAGGGTTTTAAAAGCAGTGGCGTTATGCTTAAAATTTTGACACAATGTGCCTTAAAATTCACAAATAAAGGATAAACGATAAAAAGCGCGCCAAAGCCCGCAAAAGCGTAAATGTCCTTATACTCCACAGGCATAAAAAAGTTATCAACGCAGGCTTTTAGGTATTCAGCCGCACCAGCAAAGTTAGGATAATAAAAAAATATCCACGCAAAAGTGATGAAATGAAAGGTGATGAAAGTGCTAAGATATGGTATTTTGCTTAAATTTACGCGCTTTGCGACAAAGGATAAGTGCAAAAACACCACGCCAAGCCCGTGCAAAAGCCCCCAAATAAAGAAATTAAGCGTGTTGCCGTGCCAAATGCCAGAAAGCACAAAGGCGATGAGTAAATTCGCATAAGTTCGCATTCTGCCCTTTTGACTGCCACCAAGTGGTATGTAAATATAATCCCTTATGAAAGTGGAAAGGCTAATGTGCCATCTCGTCCAAAATTCGCGCAAATTTTTAGACAAATAAGGCATATTGAAATTTGGGGGAAGATTAAAGCCAAGCATTAGCGCAAAGGCACAAACTAAATCCACATAACCGCTAAAATCACAATAAATTTGCACGCTAAACGCATAAATAGCACACAAAAGCTCTAAAAAGTTAAAAGCGGCGGGGTTTGAAAGGATTTCTTTTGAGTAAATGCCTAAATAATTAGCGATGAGCACCTTTTTGACTATGCCAAAAAGCAGCAAAACGATGATTAAATTTGCGTTTTTAAACTCTCTTTTTTGATGAATTTGCTCGAAAAAAAACTCACTTCGCATAATAGGACCCATCAAAAGCGTAGGGAAAAATGACAAATAAGTGGCTAAATTTAGAAATGTTTCTATCTTTTTGTTTTTATAAACGCTTACTAGATAGGTGATAGAAGCAAAGGTATAAAAGCTAATGCCGATAGGAAAGATAATGTCAGCATTTAAGTAACCAAAACCAAAAAAGGCTAAAAAGGCATCAAAGCTGTCTTTGATACTTGGAAAATACTTGAAAAAACATAAATTCAAAATCGCAAAGGCAAGACAAGCCATAAAAATGTTCTTTTTTTGACGCACGAAGATGAGAAGCGCGAAATAATGGATAAAAAAGGTATAAACAAAAAGCACAAGCGCGAAATAAGGGTTGATGAGTATGTAGATGAGATACGAAAAGCACAGCACAAGGACATTTTGCGTGAGATATCTTTCTCTAAATGCCCAATACACCGCGAAAAACACTATCATCATAATGCTAAATTCTAGTGAGAAATAGCTCATTTTGCACCTTGAAAAAATAATAAAAGCAAATTATAATACTTTGTGGCTTAGTTTTTGTTGAATTTTTGAAAAATTTGAGTAAAAATTTAAATTTTTATCAAAGAAAGCAAGAAATCAATACTTTTTATCACATTTTAATCTTTTTTCATTATAATAACAGCAGTTTTTTTCAAGGACACACAATGATACACAAAATTCTCATTGCCAACCGCGCTGAAATCGCCGTTCGGGTGATTCGTGCGTGCAGGGATTTACACATAAAAAGCGTGGCGATTTTCACTGAACCTGATAGAGAGTGCTTACACGTAAAAATCGCCGATGAAGCCTACCGCATAGGCACTGACGCGGTGCGCGGGTATTTAGATGTGCCGCGCATTATTGAAGTGGCTAAGGCTTGCGGGGCAGATGCGATTCACCCAGGATATGGCTTTTTGAGCGAAAACTATGAATTTGCCAAAGAGTGCGAGGACGCTGGCATTATTTTTATAGGTCCAAAAGCCGATGTCATACGCAAAATGGGCAACAAAAACATAGCGCGGTATTTGATGAGTAAAAACGGCATTCCTGTGGTGCCAGGCACTGAAAAGCTCAACAACTGCACCCTTGATGAGATAAAGCATTTTGCCGAGCGCATAGGCTATCCTGTCATCTTAAAAGCCAGCGGTGGCGGTGGCGGGCGCGGAATTCGCGTGGTGTATAAAGAAGACGAGCTTGAAAGCTCTTTTGAAGCCTGCAAGCGCGAAGCACTAGCCTTTTTCAACAACGATGAAGTCTTTATGGAAAAGTATGTGGTAAATCCGCGCCACATTGAAATTCAAATTTTAGGCGATAATTACGGGCATATCATACACCTTTGCGAGCGTGATTGTTCCATACAACGCCGTCATCAAAAAATCATCGAAATCGCCCCTTGTCCGAGCATAAGCGAGGATTTACGCAAAACCATAGGCGTTACGGCTATTTCAGCGGCAAAGGCTGTGGGCTACTCAAACGCTGGCACGGTGGAGTTTTTGCTCGATGATTACAACCGCTTTTATTTTATGGAGATGAACACAAGAATTCAAGTTGAACACCCCATCACAGAAGAAGTTGTGGGCATTGACTTAGTCGTGCGCCAAATTCGTATCGCGGCGGGAGAAATTTTGGATTTAGAACAAAGCGACATAAAGCCGCGCGGTTACGCTGTGGAGGCGCGTATCACGGCTGAAAATGTGTGGAAAAACTTTATTCCAAGTGCGGGCAAAATCGGCGAGTATTTTCCTGCTTTGGGTCCGGGCGTGCGCGTGGATAGCCATATTTACAAGGACTACACCATACCGCCATTTTATGATAGTTTGCTTGCAAAACTCATCGTCAAAGGCGCAAGTTATGACCAAGTCATCAACAAACTCGGGCGCGCCTTAAAGGAATTCATCATCGATGATGTGCGCACAACCATACCTTTTTTAATCGCCATCACCAAGATAAAGGAATTTAGGCGCGGTTATTTTGACACTTCTTTCATCGAAACGCATATGCAAGAAATCCTTGAAAACACCGAGGATAGACACCAAGAAAACAAAGAAGAAGTCATCGCCGCCATAGCTGCGACACTCAAAAAGATAAGAGATGCACGAAAATGACGGATTTTGTGGATAGCTTAAAGGACATAAAAAAAGAGCTTTTGAAAGAACAAGGGGCGAATTTAAGCAAAAATGACACTCAAAGCGCGAATTTAGGCGCAAATTCAAGCAAAAATTCAGCCCAAAAGGCTGAATTTGAAAGCCCGCAAGCCAAAGAAAGGCGTTTGCAAGCTGAAATCGCCGAGTTTATCAAAGATGAAAACTAAAATTTAGCTCAAATTTAAAATAAAAACACAAAGCCTTTTTGCATAGCTTTTAAGCACCCTTAAAATGGCAAGCTCAAAGCTTTAAAAGAGTTGTTTTACTAACAAAACTACAAATTTTCACTCACTCCACGATTCTGCCTTAAAAAACGCCCAAAATAAGGACAAATTTTTGTCCGCTTTTTGTTTTATAATTGCGTTAGAGTTTGGCGAACTTTCGCTTAATCATTCTACACAAGGAGCAAAAATGAACGCAAACAACACAAACAAGGCAGCAAATGCAAACAAGGCAAAGCCCAAAGGCACACCAACTTTAAACGCAAAGCAAGGTGCAAATTCTAGCGCAGCTTTTCAAAAGAAAGTCATCAGCGCAGAGCAAAATTATTTGCAAAACAAGGCAAGATTTATTATGCTTAAATGCCTTGTAGAGCTTGATTATTTTAACCTATTTATCTCAAAAATAAGCTATTGTTATGACAGCACAGCTAAATTTTTAGGCTTTTATGACATTTGCGACAGCCTAGAAAGCTACCGTGATGACAAAAGAGCTTATAAAAGCAAGATTTTAAGCCTTTGTGCGGACAAATTTTGCGCCCTACAAAGGCTACAAAAGCAAGGTAAATTTGGCTCTCACAAGGTTTTGCATAGCAATTTATGCTCACTAAAAGAGACTTTGGGCTTAAATCATATCGAATTTGCCTTGCTTGAACTCATCGCCATTACTGAGGAAGTGTCTGCTTTAAAGGAATTTTTCAACATTTTTGACAATTCTGGACGCAGGAAAAATATCCTCATCATCAGCCAAATGCTTGACTACCCTTACAAAGAAATAGCCACCGCACTCCATAAAGACAGCATTCTCAAAAAAATGGGCATCATCGAAACAAAGCATTGTAGCGATTTATATCTTATACTTAGCTTTGAAAATATCGATTTTATCGACATTTTGTTGAGCGAGTATGGCAGCAAAGAAGCGCTTACTCGAAATTTCGCCACGCCTTGCGGACAAAGTGAGCTTTCAAAGAGCGATTATGCCTATATAAAAGAGTTTGATTTGGTGCAAAACTACCTTAAAAAAGCACTAGCACAAAAGAAAATCGGTGTAAATATCCTACTTTACGGCAAACCTGGCACAGGCAAAACCGAATTTGCCAAGCTCATCGCCCAAAGTGTCGGGGCGAAACTTCACAAAGTAAAAAGCAACGATGATGATGGCGAGGCTACGGACGGAGAGGAGAGGCTAAATTCATATCTGCTTGCCCAACACTTCCTTGAACCGAGCCAAAACATTTTGCTTTATGATGAAGTAGAGGACATTTTAAGCTCATCAAGGCACGAAAAAAGACTTCACAACAAAGCCTTTTTGAACGAGAATTTAGAAAACAACAAAGTGGCGACTATTTGGATAACAAATGACATTTATAGCATAGACAACGCCATAATTCGCCGCTTTGACTTTGTCCTTGAAGCCAAAGTGCCTAAAAAAGAAACAAGAGAGCAAATTTTAGCTAAAATTTGCGGCGACAAGCTTGATGAAAAAGCCTTTGACTTTGCGAAAAATGCTAAAAATTTAGCCCCAGCCATCATCAAAAAGGCTTATGATATAAGCTGTATGGTAAATGAGGATTTTTCGGCAAATTTTATCACGCTCATTAAAAACACCTTAAAAGCGCAAGGAAGCAAGCATAAATTTGGCAAAAAGAAAAAGTCAAAAGCCGATAAAACCGAACTTCCTCAAAGCTACTCGGCTGAATTTATCAACACAAACGCCGATGTAGAACACATCGCTGAGGGCATAAAAGCAAACGCAAACGCAAGAATTTGCCTTTATGGTTTAAGCGGCACGGGCAAAAGCGCTTACGCTCGCTACATAGCCAAAAAGCTAAACCGCCCTTGTCTCGTAAAATCCGCAAGTGATTTAAAATCCTGCTGGCTTGGCGAAAGCGAAAAGAACATAGCCAAAGCCTTTAAAGAGGCGAAAAACAAAGGCGCGGTGCTTGTTTTTGATGAGGTGGATAGCTTTTTGCAAGATAGAAACAATGCCACAAGAAGCTGGGAGATAAGCGAAGTCAATGAAATGCTCGTGCAAATGGAAAAATTTGAAGGCGTTTTCATCGCCACTACAAATTTAATGGACGGGCTTGATAAGGCTTGTTTGCGCCGTTTTGATTTAAAGCTTGAATTTAAGGCTTTAAATGAAAGCCAAAGAGTGAAGCTTTTTGAAAAAGAATGCAAGCTTTTGGGCATTGCTTGTCAAAAAAGCATTCAAACGCAGGTTGCAAGGCTTGATTATCTCGTGGCTGGGGACTTTGCAGCGGTAAAAAGACAAATCAAATTTAACCCTTTACAAGGCGCAAAGGATTTTTATGAAAGGCTTTGCGAGGAAGTGAAAGTTAAGGACTTAAAGGGCGAAAATGCAAAAGCTGGGTTTTTTGCCTAAAATTTGCAAAATTTACACACGCCAAAGTGTGCCAACCTTTGAAAATTCACGCAAAATGCCTTTTTCACAGGCTTTTCGCAAAGTCGCTGAGTTCTTTTTTGAGTGCTTCGTTAAGCCACGCTGGTTCTATGACGCGAATGTGCGGGATATACTCGTAGATTAGGGGTTTGATTTGCATTATATGCGAAATTTCGCACTCTAAAACCAACCCGCCATCATCTTGCTCGTAAATCGTAGCACCTGCATAAGCCTTGCGTTTAAAGTATTTGGCGACTTTTTTGTCGATGAAAAGCTGCACTAAAAAAGGCTCATCAAGGTTAAACCACACGCTATGGGCGTTTTTAAGGCGTTTTTCTACCCTTTCATCAAGTGTAAAAGAGCGTTCAAGGCTTTGTAGATTTTTCATAGCTTTAAAATAAAATTTCTTAAAAAGCTCATCTTTTTTGTCAAAGCCCAAAACATACCAAAAGCCCCCAAAATAAGCAAGTTTAAAGGGTTTGATTTGATACGCCTTACCTTCATACTCAAAAGCAAGCTCCACTCGTTTTGTAATCGCCTTTTCGATGAAGTCAAAATTCAGCAAATCGTCATCATCTAGGCTTTCGCTTTGGGTGTTTATGTAGATGGGTTGTTCGATTTGCTGTGAAAGGCGGGTGAGTAAGGGTTTGGCTTTGAGATAAAAGCCCTTGCCGCTGGCTTTTGCGAGCTTGCTTAAAATGCCAAGCACCACGCGTTCATCGTTTGCTAGCTCATCTTTGGCAAGGCTTTCGTCCAAATAAAGCAACCGCCCGCTTTTATACGCCCCAAGCCTTTGCAAAGCCTTGAAATCCCGCTGTATCGTTTTAGCACTTACTTCAAATTCTTTGGCTAAATCCTTTATACTTATGCCGTTTGCGCTTTTAAGTCGCTCATAAAGGGCGTTTAGGCGAGTGGTTTTGGTTTGAGACATCGATTTGGAGTCTTTCCTACAATTAACACAAAAATTCAATTATTTAACTTTGTTATATCCCAAATCTCAAAAAATTCTTTTATGAGATTTTTTGTGCGAGTTTCTATCTCTGTCGCATTCCATTCTTTTTTATCTAAAATTTCTCTTGTAACCAACAAATCCGCACATTTTTTAATACAGTTCTTTTTGCTTTTTTCATTGCCTAATTTTTCTATCCATTTAGCATTTGAAATACTAGCATTAAGTGAGCCATTTAATAAAGTCATATTGCCGATTTGATAAATCAATGTTTCTGCGGTTTCCTTATCTTTACCAATTTCAGTCCAATTTTCCTCCCACTTTTGTGGCATTAAATGTTCTAATTCATATTTATAAGTAAGTTCTTTAATATCATTTGGATTATTATGTCGTCTAAATAGCTCTATCCAAAATAGCACTAATTTTGCGCGTTTATTATCTAATTTTTTAGCAGCAGATTTTAGAGAGATTTCTATTTTTGAATGATTTAGCAATGGAGTTGTCGCTCTTTCTTTTAGATGATTTTTGATTGAAATTATAGGGTTTTTATCATCTAATTCCAATGTCATTTTTGCAAAAAGTTTGTTGTAGTCCTTTGTTGTGGCACTTGAAACATAACAATTTATTATAAAAATTTCTAATACTTCATAGCATTCTTTTAGTGTTTTCTCATCTTTGTCATACAATGCTTTTAGTTTGAGCAGTAAGGGCATTATAGTATTGACATCTGCAACTTTTAAAATGTGAAATAACCGCAATTCATAATCATCAAAAGCAAAATTAGTTGCTTTGTTTTTATCGCTACTAAATACTATTTTAGGGAAGTTAAAGTATATATTTGCATATTGTTTTAATTCCTTTAAGAAAATTTTCATTGTCTCTTCACTTAGATTTTTAATTTCATCTTTATATGATGCGCTTAATTTTTCTAATGATTTCTCTGCATCAAAAAATCCTTTAATGATAGCAAAGGCATGCAAGAAAATTTCACTTTGTGTTCTTTTTAGCCTACCTGTCGCAACTTCACTATCCCAAAAGTCTGTATTTTCCTTCTCAAAAACGCTTTCCCAATAATCCTTATAAAGTGTTTCATAGTTGATTGTTAGCTTTATTACCTTATCAAACAAAGCATTTTTGATAATGTCCGTAGCGGTAAGCTTTACACCTGTGGAATTGATAGAATCAAAAATCTTTTGTTCATCCTCATCTTGCCCAAGATTTATAACAACCCAAAGCTGAGAATCTAAAATAAAGTCCATAAATTCCTTAAAATTATCCAAGTTTTTAATTGCAGAACAAAAATGTTTGTAACATTCCAAAATTTTATCATTTTTGTTTTCTATCGCAGAATTTGTAGCTTTTAAAACTTCGTTAAACGCATTTGCATTTATTTTTGAATGCTTTAATTTTGGTTTTTTATCCTTTATAGGTTTTCCAAATAAATACTCATTATAATCGGGCTTTTCATCATCTGGTAGATTGTCATAAAGAGATTTTATAAGTATTGAAAAAGTTGTAAGCCTTTGTTGTCCATCGATAAGACTTCTATGTGAACCCTCACCCGCTTGTGTTGGAAGTTGCTTTAAAATAATAGAGCCTAAAAAATGCTCTTTTTTGGTATTAAAACTATCTAACAAATCATCATAGAGTTGTTGCCATTCGTCTTGTCCCCAAACATACGCTCTTTGAAAAAATGGTATCTCAATCATACTTTCATTTTTCATAAATCCAAAATTACTTTCGTTTGCTTTCATTACTCAAACTCCTTATTCTAAATTTACCACATAATTCTACGCAAAATTTAACTGAAAGTCAAGTCCTTATATTCTCCTCAAAAAATTTCTCCAACTCAACCATTATTTCGCCTACATTATCTCTTTCCATCACTTCCTTTACACTCACACCGCCAAATTCAAACCGTTCTTCAAGTATGCTCGCATTAACATTACCATTATAAAGTTCGTCTAAAAAATAATCATAAAACATTGAAAGCAAAAATTCTTGCAACTTTAAATCTCTCAATTCGCTTTCTATCTCATCAAATTCAAATATATCTACGCCATATTTTTCGCGCAACTCATCGTTGAACTTGTTTTGCTCATCATATTTTTCGCACTCTTTCCACGCCCTTAAAAAGTCTTTTAAAGTCATTTTATCCCCTTTTAAAGCACAAAGTTACGCATTTTTTAAAAAGGCAAAAAAGCTCTTAAATTTGCTTTTTTGTGCGTAAGTTTTCAAATTTTGCATCAGAAATTCTAGCCCCTTTCGTGTCAAAATAAAGCGTTTGTTGCTCGTTGCCGCTTTTGTAAAACACCTTGTAGCCTATGATATTATACGCACCATAGACATTTCGCACCTTGCCATCACAGGATTTAAAGTGTTGGCAAATTATCTGTGGCATCTCTTTTAAGGCACACTCTACGCCATTTTGCAGCCACTCTTCTTTTATCGTAAGCTCAAAACGCCCCGCATCTCCGCTAAAAGCAAGCTGACAGGGAGAATGATAACCCTTGATAAAGCGAAAGTCCGTAACGGCTTGCACCACGCATTTACGCAAATCCGCTAACCGCTGTGCTTCAAGCCTTGCACGCTCTATTTCTGCGCGCAAAGCCGCCTCATCTTGTGCCGCCTTTATCTCGCCAAAAAGCCCTTCGCCCACTATGTCCGCACATTTTTCAAGTAGGCTCAAACTCGTGTGCGTAAAGTCATAATGCCCATCATCAAGCCACTCATAAGGCTCATCGCACGCGCACAGCTTTTTCATCGCCGCAGCACACTTGCTTTGACTTTGATAAGCTAGCCGTTTTTGAAGCAGTGTGGGAGAGTTTGAAAGAGCGTGTTTAAGGCAAGATTGCAAGGCGTAAAAATACGGATAACGCCTACTGCTTTGGACTTTGCTTGTGAGTTTTTTTATATTTGACATTTTTGCCCCTTTTTGGTGAGTTTAAATTTCACTTTTTTAGCGTGAAATTTTACTTTTTATCGCGCTTAAATTTAAGCATTTAAAGCACTTTTTAAGGCAAATTTTAGCACGCAAAATGGACAAAAATTTGTCTTGTTTGGTTAAAAATTTTTTTTAGATTTTATATAAAATTAAAATGCAAAAAAGTCCTGTGAAAACTTAATTTATGGTTAAGTTTTACAAGCTATAATTTTGCAAGCAAAATTTAAGGTGTGTGTCAAAAGCCCTATATTTCATATTTATAAAAGACACAAATCCTCAAAAAAGGTAAAAATGACATTAAAAGCACCATTTCAAAGGCAAGCAAGGGAGATTAGCTTTTGCACGCTCAAAGACGAATGCCCGTATATCAAGGATAATGCGTGTTTTATGGAGTATAAATTCATACAAGATTGCCCTAAAAGCCTTAATCAAGAGCTAGTTTCGCGGGGCTGGCGGCGTTTTGGGGCGTATTTTTCGCGCCCCATTTGCAAGGATTGTGCGCAGTGTTTGGGACTTCGCATAAAAACAGATGAATTTAAATTCTCCAAAAGCCAAAGGCGCGTTATCCGCAAAAACTTACGCACGCAAATCGTGCTGAGAAAGCCAAATTTAAGCAACGAGCATTTGTTTTTGTATGAAAAATACCACGAATTTATGAAAGACAAGCGTGGTTGGAAAATCAATAGCCTGAATTTTAGGCAATACTACAACCTTTATGTGGATAGTGCCTTTGATTATGGGTATGAGCTTGACTTTTATGACGGCGAAAAGCTCATCTGCGTGGATTTGATAGACATTTTAGCGGACGGGATTTCGAGTATTTATTGTTTTTACGACCCTGAGTATGCGGATTTGAGCCTTGGGAAGTTTTCACTTTTAAGCGAGATACAAATAGCGAATTCAAGGGGCTTGCGTTATGTTTATCTTGGATATTTCGTGCGTGAGTGTAAATCTTTGAGCTATAAAGCCGATTATACCCCCAACGAGATATTAAAACGCACCTCATCGCTCGGCGAGAGCGCGTTCTTATGGGAGAGATATGATACAAGTAGTGCAAAATTTGGCGTCCATCAGTGTCAATACCGATGACATTAGCGTATTTCATTATTTTAAGGATTTGATTCAAAAGAATTTCAGCAAGGTGCTGGGGAAAAAGTATAAAATCTTTTCTTTTTTTGAAGAAAGTGAGATTCCACAGCGCAAATACTTTTTGAAACTCTTGCAAAAGCGTTGTGCGGACGAAAAAAGCGGAGTTTGCTCACTCGCACAATCCTACAATAAAACATTTAAACTGAATTTCAAGCAAGAAAACACCCTAAAACCCGTGATTTTAGTCGAAGTGGAGTTTGATGAAGCGGGAATTTTGCTGCGTTTGAACGCTAATGACAAGCTTTTCGTGCATTATGTCAAGCAGTATTTCAAAGAACACGGCTGCGAATACAACCCAGCAAGCCAAATTCTCATCGTGCCTTACAAAAACGCCAGCACTACCACGCTTTTTGAGAGTTTTGCCAGCGCAAACGAGCATTTAAAATACTGCGTGGATTTTAGCATCGATGAGGACGAGTATAAGGCGTTTAAGCACAAGATGAAGCGCAAACAAAGCGAAAAATGGAAGTTTAACGCCCTTGCTAAACTTTTTAGCTCGTATTTTCAGACCTTACAATGCACGCCTGATTGCAACCTTAACCAAATTCGCCAAAAATACTTGATTTTAGTCAAGCTCTATCACCCTGACTCTCATCACGGCAAGAGCCACAGCGAGATGGCATACAACAGAGAGCAGTTTGAAAAAATCCAAATCGCCTACGACAATCTCAAAGCCCTTTACAAAAACAACGCCTAGTTTATAGGCATTTGGGCGTTTTTGCGTTGATGAATCCAAACTTTTCACAGCCATACACAAAAAAGCTTAAAAATTTATTAAATTCCTTTCTTAAATTCCAAAACTTAAAGTTCGATTTTACCATACTTTGCAGAGATATTCACAAGGTGAATTCAATGTGAAAAATTTGAAAAAATTCGCTAATCTTAAATCAAACCCAAAAAACTCTTTTTCAAAAACATTGAGAATTCTTAAATTTTAAAGCAAATTGTAAGGGGAATTTGTGTAAAATTACATATTCAAATTAAATTCGGGGCGAAAAATGGACTACAAAAACACTCTACTGCTACCAAACACCAGCTTTGAAATGAGGGCTGATTTGGCAAACAAAGAAAAAACCCGCTTTGAACGCTGGTTTAAAGACAACTATGCTTACAAAAAGATGATAAGCAAGCGTTTGAACGCAAAAGCAAGTTTCATCTTGCACGATGGACCGCCTTATGCGAACGGACACATTCATCTGGGACACGCGCTCAACAAAATCCTTAAAGAAACGATTATCAAAACGCATTATTTTAACGGCGAACGCGTGGCTTACACGCCGGGCTGGGACTGCCACGGCTTGCCGATAGAACAACAAGTAGAAATCAAACTTGGCGAAAAGAAAAAAAGCACGAGCAAAAAGCAAATCCGCGCCCTTTGCCGCGCTCACGCACAAGAGTTTATAGACATTCAAAAGGCTGAATTTAAAGGGCTTGGCATTTTGGGAGACTGGGACAAGCCTTATGTAACTATGGATTTTAGCTTTGAAGCAAGCATTTACCGCACCTTGTGTGAGGTGGCAAAAAAAGGGCTTTTGATAGAGCGAAGCAAGCCCGTGTTTTGGAGCTGGGCGGCAAAGTCAGCCCTTGCTGAGGCTGAGGTAGAGTATGAGGACAAAGAGGACTACTCGCTTTTTGTAGCTTTTGATTTGGCTGAAAATGCCCTAAAAAAGCTAGGCGTGAAAAAGGCAAGCGCGGTGATATGGACAACTACGCCTTGGACCTTGCCTGCAAATCAAGCCATAGCCTTAAATCCAAACGAAATTTATGTTTTAAGCGGCGAGGGGCTGATTTTCGCAAAGCCCTTGTTTAAAAGTATGGTAGAAAAGGGCTTGTCAAAGGGCAAGGTGCAAAAAGAATTCAAAGCAAGCGAGCTTGAAAACCTACACGCGATAAATCCTTTAAATTCAAGGCTTTCGTGCTTTATTTTAGGCGAGCACGTGCTTATGGACGGGGGCAGTGGCTTGGTGCATACGGCTCCTGGACACGGAGAAGATGATTATTATGCTTGTTTGAAATACGGCATTGAAGTGCTAATGCCTGTTGATGATGGAGGTTGCTTTGATGAGAGCTTGCGCACCAAAAAGCTAATGCCCGAAAGTGTGCTTGATGAGTTTGTGGGGCTTCATATCTTTAAGGCAAATGAGCGAATTTTGGAGCTTTTGGGTAAAAATTTACTGCAAAGCTCGCGTTTTACGCACTCTTATCCTTTTTGCTGGCGCACGCACAAGCCTGTGATTTACCGCGCCACAAAGCAATGGTTTATCGCAATGGACGAGCCAAAGCTAAATGGCAAAAGTTTGCGTCAAGTGGCAAATGAGCAAATTCAAAAGATAAAATTCTACCCGCAAAGCGGCATTAACCGCATAGGCTCGATGATAGAAAACCGCCCTGATTGGTGTATCTCGCGCCAAAGGGATTGGGGCACGCCCATAGCTTTTTTTAGGGACAAAAAGACAAAAGAGGTGATTTTAGATGAGGCTGTGCTTGAAAATATAGCGCAAATCTTTGAAAAACAAGGCGCTGATGCTTGGTGGGAGCTTGACATAAAGGACTTGTTGCCTGCAAATTCGCCTTACAAAGCGCAGGATTTAGAAAAAACCCTTGACATTTTAGATGTGTGGTTTGACAGCGGCAGCACTTGGAACGGGGTGCTTAAATCAAAGGCTTTTGAGGGGGCTGAATTTCCTGCAAGTATGTATTTAGAAGGCTCAGACCAGCATAGGGGTTGGTTTCAAAGCTCACTTTTGCTCTCATCAATCATCAACGAAAAAGCCCCTTACAAAACTATCCTAACGCACGGCTTTACCATAGATGAAAAGGGACAAAAGATGAGCAAAAGCAAGGGCAATGTCATCGACCCGCAAAAGGTTGCCAAAACCTACGGCGTGGAGGTTTTGCGGCTTTGGATTTTGCTGAGCGATTTTTCATCTGATTTAAAAATTTCAGAAAACATTTTAAAGCAAGTTGCCGAGCAATACCGAAAAATCCGCAACACCATTCGCTTTTTGCTTGCCAACACTAACGACTTGGAGTTTTTGGAGACAAAGAATTTCACGCTCATTGACAAGTGGATTTTAAACCGCGCAAGTAGCGTTTTTAAAGCCGCTAAATCAGCCTTTGACGAGTATGAATTTGCCAAGGGTTACAATGGCTTGATGAATTTTCTCATCGTGGATTTGAGCGGAATTTACCTTGACATTTGCAAGGACAGACTTTATTGTGATGAAAAAGGCTCAAAACGCCGAGTGAGCGCACAAAGTGCGATGGCACTCATCGCAAAGCAACTTTTACAGCTACTTGCGCCGACACTGACTTACTCAGTTGATGAAGCTTTGGAGCATTCAAACCCTATCATCAAGGGCAAGGCAAAAGATGTCTTTGATTTGGTGTTTGAAGATGACTTTGACTTTGAATTTAAGGGCATTAACGATGAATTGTTGCTCTCATCGCGCGAGAGTTTTTTAGAGCAAATTGACGCGCTTAAAAAGGACAAAATCATCAAATCCACTTTGGAACTTTGCTTGCAAACGAGCGCAAACGAACTTTTGAGCGAAAATTTAGAAGACATTGAGGACTTTTTTATGGTGAGTGAGATTAAAAGCCTTGACAAAGATGAGAGCTTGGCGAGTTTTAGCGTGGGAGCGCACGAATTTAAAATCCTAAAAGCCACGCACCACAAATGCCCAAGGTGCTGGAAATTTAAGGTAAAGGACGAGGATAGCCTTTGTCCGCGCTGTTTAAAGGTGATGAAAAATGTTTAGCGAGCCTTTGCCCCAAAGCGTGATTTTTACGACACTTGCAAGCGTTGCAGCCCTTGTTGTGGTGCTGCTTTTTTTCATCAAAAAAAAGGATAAACAATGACTTTAAAAGAAGCCTTAAATTTAAGCCAAAATGAGCTTGTGGAGCTTAAAAAAGAGTTAAACGAAAGGGCAAAGGCGCAGAAGCATTTGGGCGTTTATGTCGAGCAGTTTTTGGACAAGCCTTTGAGCGAGTGCGATTTAAGTGGCGAAAATTCAGCCGTGCCTGTGGCGATAAAGGACAATATCAGCGTGAAAGGCTGGGAGCTTACTTGCGGCTCAAAGATTTTGCAAGGCTATATCGCGCCTTACGATGCCACAGCGATTGTAAATCTTAAAAACGCTGGTTTTACGCCTTTTGGGCGGTGCAATATGGACGAATTTGCGATGGGAAGCACCACAGCGAGTTCGTTTTATGGCAAAACCTTAAATCCTTTGGACAACACAAAGGTTCCCGGCGGTTCAAGCGGTGGTAGCGCAGCAGCGGTAGCAGCACAGCTTGCACTTGCGAGTTTAGGCTCAGATACGGGCGGTTCTGTTCGCCAGCCAGCAGCGTTTTGCGGGTGCGTGGGCTTTAAGCCAAGCTATGGGCGCGTAAGTCGCTATGGGCTAGGCGCTTACTCATCGAGCTTAGACCAAATCGGCGTTTTAACGCAAAATGTAGAAGATGCGGCGATTTTATACGATGCTATCAGTGGATATGATGAAAAGGACAGCACGAGCGTAAAGGCAGAGTATGAAAAAACCGCGCCAAATTTAAACGCAAACCGCAAATTAACAATAGCCGTTATCAAAAACTACATAGAACAATGCAGCGATGAAGTGAAAAACGCCCTTTTAAAAAGCGTTGCTATGCTTGAAAACAGCGGACATAAGATAATTTATAAGAGCTTGCAGGACAGCAAATACGATATTGCGGCTTATTATATCATCGCCACAGCCGAAGCGAGCGCGAATTTAAGCCGTTATGACGGGGTGCGTTATGGCAGACGAAGCGAAAATTCACAGCATTTAAAGGATATGTATGTGAATTCTCGCAGTGAGGGCTTTGGAGATGAGGTAAAACGGCGCATAATGCTGGGGTGCTTTGTGTTAAGTAGTGGGTATTATGATGCTTACTACATAAAAGCAACAAAGGCTAGGGCTTTAATCAAGCAAAAATATAATGAAATTTTAAATGAGTGCGATTTGATTTTTATGCCCGTTACGCCGACAAGTGCCTTTGAATTTGAGGCTTGTAAAAGCCCTATGCAAATGTATTTGGAGGACATTTTTACTATTTCTGTGAATTTAGCGGGGCTTGGGGGCATTTCAGTGCCACTTTGCAAGGACAAAGCGGGCTTAAATATCTCAGCCCAACTTGTTGCTTATAACGAGCAAAGCCTACTTGATGGGGCTTTGAGTTTAGAAAAAATCATCAAAAATCAATAAGGGGGAAAAATGAAAATAGTCAAACGAGCATTGACCTTTGAAGATGTGCTGCTTTTGCCAGCCTACTCGGACATTTTGCCAAAGCAAGTGGATATAAGCACGAAGCTTAGCAAAAACATTACTCTTAATGTCCCGCTCATCTCAGCGGCTATGGACACGGTTACTGAGCATAGAACCGCCATAATGATGGCAAGGCTTGGTGGCATAGGCATTATCCACAAAAATATGGACATAAATTCACAAGCCAAAGAGGTAAAACGCGTGAAAAAAAGCGAAAGTGGCGTCATCATCGACCCTATCTTTGTGGGCGCAAAAGCCAAAGTGCAAGAAGCCCTTGATATAATGGCTGAGTATCACATATCTGGCGTGCCTGTGGTTGATAATGAGCGAAAACTGATAGGAATTCTCACAAACAGAGACTTGCGCTTTGAGAGCAACGGCGAAAATTTAGTAGAAAATGTGATGACAAAACCCCCTTTAATCACGGCGCACAAGGGTTGCACTTTGGACGAGGCGGAAAAGATTTTTTCTAAACACAAAATCGAAAAGCTGCCCATAGTGAGTGAAAATGGCTATTTGGAGGGACTTATCACTATAAAAGACTTAAAAAAACGCAAGGAATTTCCAAATGCAAACAAAGACAGCTACGGCAGGTTGCGCGTGGGTGCGGCTGTTGGCGTGGGGCAGTTTGACAGAGTCAAAGCCTTAATCGAAGCTGATGTTGATGTGCTGGTGCTTGACAGCGCGCACGGGCATTCTAAAAATGTGATTGAAAGCATAAGGCAAATCAAAAAGGATTATCCGCAAATTGAAATTATCGCGGGCAATATCGCCACAAAAGAAGCTACAAAGGCACTTTGCGAGGCTGGGGCTGATGCGGTGAAAGTTGGTATGGGACCGGGTAGCATTTGCACCACTAGAATCGTCTCTGGTATGGGCGTGCCGCAGATTTCAGCTATTGATGAGTGTGCTTTGGAGGCAAGGAAATTTGGCGTTCCTGTCATCGCTGATGGAGGTATAAAATACTCAGGCGACATAGCCAAAGCCATAGCAGCAGGGGCGCACAGCGTGATGATAGGTTCGCTTCTTGCTGGCACGGACGAAAGCCCAGGGCAGCTTTTTAGCGTGCAAGGACGGCAGTATAAGAGTTATCGCGGTATGGGTTCGCTTGCGGCTATGCAAAGAGGCAGTTCTGATAGGTATTTCCAAGAAGGCACAGCGAGCGAAAAGCTTGTGCCTGAGGGCATAGAAGGGCGTGTGCCTTATGTGGGTAGCTTAAAAGGCGTGATTCATCAGCTTTTGGGGGGCTTGCGTTCGTCTATGGGCTATGTGGGCGCTGCTAGCATAGATAAATTTCAAGCCAAAGCCGAATTTGTCGAAATCACAAGCGCAGGACTTAAAGAAAGCCATGTCCACGATGTAACCATTACCCAAGAAGCACCAAATTATAAGGTTCATCAATGAAAAACGACAGCCAAAGCTTGAATTTAGGCTTAAATTTAGACGAAAATTCAAGCCAAAAAAGCGACAAGCAAAAGGGCGAAAATTTTGATACAAATTCGCAGGATTTAGCTGAAAATTCGTCAAATTTTGAAGAAAATTTAAAAAAGGCAAACGAGGCGTTAGAAAGGCTAAACAGCAAGGATTTAAGCCTTGATGAGAGTGTGAAACTTTACAAAACGGGGCTTAAATTTATAGAAAATGCCCGCAACGCCCTTGAAAAAGCTAAATTTGAGGTGGAAAAAATCGATGAGTAAGATAGCGGCTTTGCAGCTTTCAACTCTGCCATTAAGCGATGCGAGGCTTGATTATTATCTTAAAGCCTGCAAGGATAGCGGTGCGAACCTTATCGTGCTTGGCGAGTATGTGCTAAATAGCTTTTTTACTGAGCTTTGCGCTATGTCAAAGCAGCTCATCAAAGAACAAAGCGAGAGCAAAAAGGCAAGTTTAGCTGAATTTGCTAAAAAATACGAACTCACCATCATCGCCCCTTATGTGAGCGTGGAAAATAAGGGCATTAAAAAGCTTTGTTTAAAGGTTTCGCCAAGCGAGATAAAAAGCTACGAACAGCAGATTTTAATGCCTTATACGCACTGGAATGAGGACAAGTTTTTTTGCAACCACAGCGAGAAATTGCGGCTTTTTAGTTTTTCTTACGAGGGCTTAAAATGCGCCTTGCTTTTTGGCTTTGAGGCGCATTTTGACGCCTTTTGGCAGCTCATTTTGCAAAAAAAGTTGGATTTAGTCATAATGCCTTGCGCGAACACCTTTGAGAGCAAGCAACGATGGCGCGAGCTACTGAAAATGCGGGCTTTTTTAAGCTCCACAGCGATTTTGCGGGTAAATCGCATAGGGCAGGCAAAAAGCGGCAGCGAAGTGTGGGAATTTTACGGCGATAGCCTATATGTCGATGCTTTCGGGCAAATCAAAGAGTGTTTGAGCGACAAGGAAGAAATGCTCATCATCGACACACCAAAGGCGAGTGAGGCAAAGAAGTTGTGGGGATTTGACAAGATAATAAAAAATTATGAAATTTAGCGTTTAAATTTTTTGCTCATTTTGTGGGTTTGAAATTAAGCCAGCTTTTCGCAAAAAAAGCACTTTTTGCAGAAAATCCTGCGCCTTAAATCAAGCGTTAAATTTGGCAAATTTTCGCCATAAATTTGAAATTTAATTTTAAAAAAAGGATAAAACTTGAAAAAAATTCATTTCATAGGAATCGGCGGCATAGGCATTTCAGCCCTTGCTCGCTTTTTAAAAGAAAAGGGCTATGAGATAAGCGGGAGTGATTTAAAGGCGAGTAAAATCACTGCTGAGCTTGAAAAAGAGGGCGTTGCCATTAGCATTCCACACGGCGAAAAAAATGTCATCGGCAAGGATTTAGTGATTTACTCAGCCGCGATAAAGGCGCAAAATGCTGAATTTAAAAAGGCAAAAGCACTTGGCATTAAAACGCTTTCGCGTAAAGAAGCCTTGCCGCTCATCTTGCGCGACAAACAAGTCTTTGCAGTCGCTGGCGCACACGGCAAAAGCACCACTTCAAGCATTTTAGCAAGCCTTATGAATGATGCAAGCGTCATCATCGGGGCGATTTTAAAGGAATTTGGCTCAAATATGATTTACAAAGAAAGCGACAAACTCATCTTTGAAGCCGATGAGTCAGACAGCTCTTTTTTAAACGCAAATCCCTATGTCGCCATAGTTACAAACGCAGAAGCTGAGCATTTGGAGCATTATAAAAACGATTTAAAAAAGCTGCATAAGGCTTATGAGCAGTTTTTAAACTCAGCAAAAATCCGCATAATAAACGGCGAGGACGAGTTTTTAAAGACCTTGAATTTAAGCGCGACAAAGCTTTACCCAAGCAAGGATATAAAAAATTACGCCGTGAGCGTTAAGGACTACAAGCCACGAACGAGCTTTACGCTTAAAGATTATGGCGAATTTTGCGTGCTTGGAATGGGCTATCATTTGGCTGTTGATGCGGCTTTGGCGATTTTGGCGGCTTTGGAATTTAAAAGCGTTGATGAGGTGCGCGTGCGACTTGAAAATTATAAGGGCATTAAAAAGCGTTTTGACATTTTAGTGGCTGATGAAAAGCACGCTATCATCGATGATTACGGGCATCACCCGACTGAGATAAGCGCTACTTTAAAGGCAGCAAGCGAGTATGCAAGGCTTGCAGGATACTCAAAAATCACAGCCATTTTCGAGCCACACCGCTACACGCGTTTAGTGGCGAATTTAGAGCAGTTTAAGGACGCTTTTGCAAGGGTGAGCGAGCTTGTGATTTTGCCCGTTTATGCGGCTGGTGAAAAGCCCGTGAGTGTGGATTTAAAGGCGCATTTTCCAAAGGCTACTTTTGTTAAGGACATTAAACGCATAGGCGAAGTTTTGGTTGATGATGAGGGTAGGGTTTATGAAGATGGGCTTATCATAGGCTTTGGCGCAGGGGACATAAGCGTGAAGTTAAGGGGCGGCGAGCTTTGAAGTTTGTGTCATTTTATGAGAATTTTAATAAAATTGTGGCTAATTTTTGCTACAATACCTAAAAAATTTAAGGCGAGCAAATGGACTACAAAAAGGCGTTTTATAGTAGGTTAGAAGATTGTTATTTGGGGGCAAAGATAAAGCAAGCTCAAAGCCATCGCGCGACTTTGCAAGAAAGCAAGGCACAAGATGAGCAAGCAAGCCAAAAAGCACAAAGCAAGCTAAACACCGCGCAAAGTGGCTTTACAAATCTTTTGATGATAAAAGAACGCTATTTTACGCACATAAAAGCGCATTTAGAAGCGCGTATCAAAGCTCTTGTGGGCGATGACATCATAGAAACAAACGACATTTACAACAAGCTTTACACCTTTTTTGACAACTACCTAAACGAAACAGGCACACCTTTTTTCACTGACACGCCTATTTACAAAAACATTTACGCTAAAATTTACTCAAATTCCAAAGATACTAGCCTTTTTTACAAAACGCAAAATCTCTACTATGTAAAAAGCGACACCCTTTATCAAAGCCTTATTTTGCAAAGCAACACAGGCAAATTCAGCCTTTATTTTGACGCAAGTGAATTTAAACAAAACGCTGACAACAACAAAAACAAAGTGTTTTTCAAATTTGATGACATTTCATTTGTAAGCGCGAGCGAGCAAGACGAAAAGAGTGCTTTTGAAAATTCTAGCGAAAATTCTATCTTACAAATCACCATAAAAGTGAGCAATCAAAAAGATTTATTTCCAAATTTAAGTGCAGTTTTTAAGAGCAACTCAAACGAATTTAGCGATGAGTTTTTAAAGACATTAAGCCAACGACAAATCATCAGCAAAAAGCCCACGCAAAGCGAGCTTGACGAGCTTAAAAAACTCTTTCGTGCTTACAAAAAACAAAACGAAATCGACTTTTTTATTCATAAAGACGCGCTTGGTTTTTTGAAAGAGCAGTTTGATTTGTGGATGTTTTCTTATCTTTACAAAGACAGCGAGTTTCAAGAGTGGAGCGCATTTGCTATCAAGCGTTTGCAAATGGTTAAAAACCTTGCTTATGAGCTTATAGAATTTATCGCTAAATTTGAAAACGAGCTAAAAGCGATATGGCTGAAACCAAAATTCGCTAAAAATACCCAGTATGTGTTTAGCATTGACACCATTTTGTCAAAGGCTTACAAAGATTCCCCCACCCTTGCGGAGGGGGCTAGGGGGCGGGTAGATAAACTCAACACGCTTTTAGAGCGCATTTTTAGCGATTCGCACTTTGAATCGCAAATCACAGAATGGAAAGAGCTGAATTTAGTTGATGAGGATTTTAGCAAAAAAGACATTTTGCAAAATGACAAATACAAATTTTTGCCTATTGACACAAAGCATTTAAGCAAAGAAAACAAATTTGCTTTATTAAACGCCTTTGAAAATTTAGAAACCTTGCTTAATGGCGAGCTTATAAAAAGCGATAATTTTCAAGCCCTTAATACTATAATGCCAAAATATCAAGGCAAAATTGATTTAATTTATATCGACCCGCCATTTAATACGGGCAGCGACTTTGAATACAAGGATAAATTTCAAGACAGCACTTGGTTAAGTTTAATGGAAAATCGCTTTGAACTTGCTAAAAATCTTTTAAGCGATAAAGGAAGTTTTTATTTGCATTTAGACCATAATGCAAATTATCGTGGGCGTGAGCTTTTAAATTCAATTTTTGGGGAAGAGAATTTTAGAAATGAAATAATATGGAGAAGAAAACAAGCAACTTCATTTGGAGATAGTTATTTTGGTGTTGTCATTGATACGCTTTTAATGTTTTCAAAAAACGAAAATCCATATTTTCAAATTCAAAAATCACTAAATGATGAAAATACTAAAAAATACATTAAAGAGCGATTTAAATTTGATGATGGAGATGGACGAAAATATATGAAATCTCCTTTGGTTAATTCTTTATACAGACCAAATTTAAAATATGAATTTCAAGGAATACAGCCACCAAAAAATGGTTGGCTTTATTCAAGAGAAAAAATGCAAGAATTTTTTGACAAGGGAGAATTGTTAATTCCAAAAGATGAAAATTCTAGGATTTATAGAAAAATTTATTTGGACGAATATCAAGGACAAGAAATTCCAAACATTTGGCTTGATATTCCTATTGTTAATCCTATGGCAACAGAACGCATAGAATTTGAAAATAATCTTACCCAAAAACCCGAAACATTATTGCAAAGAATTATAAAAGCAAGTAGCGATGAAAATTCTATTGTTTTGGATTATCATTTGGGAAGCGGGACGACTTGCGCGGTAGCTTTAAAATTAGGACGAAAATTTTTAGGCGTGGAAATGGGCGAGCATTTTTATAAAGTAGTTTTACCACGCCTTAAAAAAGTGCTGGCAGGATTTGCAAGTGGCATCAGTAAAGAATGTGAATTTAAAGGTGGCGGAGCGTTTAGATATTATGAACTTGAAAGTTATGAAGAGGCACTTTTAAATTGCGAATATGTGTTAAATCAATCCATCATTGCGAGCGAACAATGTGAGTGTGGCAATCCACAAGAAACAAATTCTTGTCATACTGACCCTGAGCAAAGCGAAGGGGAAGTATCCAAAAAATCAAAGTGTGGATATTTCGCTAACGCTCAATATGACAATATGGATTCTTCGCTTTCTACGAAAGCTCAGAATGACAAAAATAGAGATATTTCGCCTACGGCTCAATATGACAAAGTGGGGAATGACGGTATTATCGACTACCGCAAATCACGCAAGCTAATAAAAGAGCTAAACAAAGAGCCAAACAAGCCTGTAACGCTAAATATGAGCGGTTATAGGGCTGAATTTGATATATTTCAAAGCATAGCCAACCTTATGGGGTGGAAAATCAAACGCTTGTTTTTGGATAATGGCGAGCAAGCTTGCGAATATGACAACGGCGAGATTTTACGCGCTGATAATATCAATCTTGGCAACGAAAAACTCCACAAACTCAAAAATCTCTTATGGTGGGAATAATGCAAAATAACATAATCCTTTACACCACAAATGACGGCAAGGCAAGCGTGGAGCTGTATGAGTTTGGCGAAAGTCTTTACTTGGCGCAAAATGCAATCGCTGAACTTTTTGCCACCTCAAAGCAAAATGTAAGCTTACATATTCAAAATATCCTTAAAGACGGCGAGTTAGACGAAAATTCAGTTGTCAAGGAATACTTGACAACTGCCAAAGACGGCAAGTCTTACAATACTAAATTTTATTCGTTAGAGATGATTTTAGCTGTTGGTTTTCGTGTGCGAAGCAAGCGTGGCGTGCAGTTTAGAATTTGGGCGAATGAGCATTTGCGAAAATACTTGCAAAAAGGCTTTTTAATCGACAATGCAAGGCTTAAAAACCCTAATGGCAGGAGTGATTATTTTGACGAGCTTTTAGAGCAAATCCGTGATATTCGTGCGAGCGAAAAAAGGTTTTATCAAAAAGTGCGGGATTTGTTTGCTTTGAGTGTGGATTATGATGCGAGCGATAAGGCTACGCAAATGTTTTTTGCGGATACACAAAATAAACTTTTATACGCCATTACGCACCAAACGGCTGCTGAGTTAATCTGTGCTCGTGCTGATGAAAATGCGCCAAATATGGGTTTAAGTTCGTGGAAAGGGAATGTCGTGCGAAAAGGCGACATAATCATCGCTAAAAATTATCTTAACAAAGATGAGCTAGATAGCTTGAATCGCCTTGTAAATGTGTTTTTAGAGTCTGCTGAATTGCGTGTGAAAGATAAGCAAACTTTAACTATGAACTTTTGGCGTGAAAATGTGGATTTGTTGTTGAAATTTCAAGGTAAAGAAATTTTGTGTGGCTTTGGTAAGATTTCAAATCAGCAAATGGAAACAATGGTGCGTGAAAAATATGAAAAATTTAATGCTAAACGCAAAAAAATAGAAGCACAAAAGGCAGATGAAAACGACATAAAAGAGCTTGAAGTGAGCTATAAAGCGTTGCAAAAGGGCAAAAATGAGTAAAAAGCAAAAATCTATGAGCGAATCTGTCGCTAAAAAGCTCATCTTAAATGAAATCATCAAGGATAATTATAAGTATTTTAGTGAGTTTTTAAGCGAACTTGAATTGAGTGCATTTTCACACACTATAAGTTTGCAAGAGTATCAGCAAAGTGCGCTTAAATGCGCGCTCATCGCCCTTAGACTTTATATGGGCGAAAGTGCGCAAAACCACAGTGATGAAACCCAAATTGTTAAATTTAAAACAAGCGCGCAAGAGCTTTTAAAAGCCTATCACAACCACCAAAGACAAAATTTAAATTCTCTTATAGATAGAAATGAAATAAACCGCGCAAGTTTTTGGATGGCAACGGGTAGCGGTAAAACCATAGTGATGATAAAACTTGTCGTGCTTTTAAGTGTGCTGATGAAAGGGGGGCAAATTCCGCAAAAACCCATAATGCTACTTGCGCCAAATGATAAAATTTTAGGGCAGTTTAGGGCGCAAATTCAGGCTTTTAACGCCTTTAACACGACACAAATTCACGCAAGGGATTTAAAAGACTTTGAAAAGATAAGTTTTGATGGCTCTTTGTTTGATGAAACCTTGCTTTACATTGCCCGAAGTGATTTGCTTGATACAGCCGAAAATGTCGGTAAGGACAGCAAAGCAAAGCGGCTAAATTATAAAAATTTTCTTAATCAAAGTGGCTGGTATATCTTGCTTGATGAGGCGCACAAAGGGGACAGCAAAGACTCCGTGCGAAAGGGGTATTTTAACGCTCTTGCAAGCGGCTTTGCGTCAAATGGCGAGCTGGCTATTTTGGGGCAAAATAATTTTGCAAGAGGATTTATTTTTAATTTTAGCGCTACTTTTGAGGATAATTTGGATTTAACAACTTGTGCTTTTAATTATAATTTAGAACGCTTTAACAATGATAATTACGGCAAAAACATAGCCGTGCTTGATAGTGATTTGCGTGCCTTTAAAGAAAGCGGAAATGATGAGCTTAAAAGAGAAAAAATCATCGAAAGTTTTATTATATTTTGCGCGATAAAATTAAGCAAAGAACGGCTTTTTGATGAATTTAGCAAGTATGAAAATTTGCAAAAAATGCCTTTAAATTATCACAATCCTTTAATCATCGCCGTGAGCGATAAAGTAAATACACAAGAAGCAGGCGTGAAACTCTACTTTGAGGCGATTTTGCAAATTTTAGCAAATGACAAAGACATAAAGCCCATAGCCTTAAAGTTAAAAGAAAAATTGCAAAAAGCGAATTTGTATTTTAGCACAGCGCAAATGAGTGCTGAATTTTTAGACATTGTAGCAAGCGTTGATAGTGCTATGGTGCGAAAAAGTGTTTTTTACGCTGATGAGCTTTCAAGCATAGAGGCGTGTAAAATCAAGGGCAACGACAAAGAACTTGCCTTTCAAAGCAAAAACGCAAACAAGCCCTTTATGCTCTTAAACATAGGCAATATAAAAGAGTGGGAAAAACACTATTTGCAAGGACTTGGCGTGGAAAGTGGCGAGGATTTGGGGCAGAGTTATTTTGATACCATCAACGAAAACAGCTCGCCTATAAACATAATGATGGGCAGCAAGGTGTTTAACGAGGGTTGGGACAGCAACCGCGTGAATTTGATATGTTTCATCAACATAGGCTCAAAAAATGCTAAAAAATATGTATTGCAAACTATCGGGCGAGGAGTGAGAATCGAGCCTTTTTTAGGTGTGCGAAAAAGATTTATGGCAAGCGACATAGACGCTCTTGTCAAAGAAAAACTCAACCCTTTTTGTGCGGGTTTGGAGATGCTTTTTATAATGGCGAGTGATTATGCTGCGATAGAGGGGATTTTGGAGGGCATAGAGTCTTTTAAAACAAGCGGAGCGATAAAGGGCTTTAAAATCAAGCGCGAATTTGAACCTTTGCTTGTGCCAAAGTATAAAGACAGGCAAATACGCGATGAAAATTACGCGATTTCTTCTGTGGATTTTGAAAAATTGCGTGCGTATATAAAGGGCTATGATGAGGACATTTTGCTTTTAAATAGCGGAGCAAAAAGCGTGGATTTAGGGTTTAGCACCTTGATGAAAATCCGCACACAACAAGGCTTTGAGATGAGAGGGAGTAGAGCAAATCTCACGCCAAAAAATGCCTTTGTGGTGATTGATAAATTCTTTCACAGCAAGAAAAAAGAATTTAAAGAATTTCGCAATCTAAACGGCGAAATTTGCCATTTTCAAAAAATCACAAGCACGCTTGACGAACTTGTCATAAACGAAATAAACAAAAAAATTAAAGAGCTAGTAAATGTCAAAGTTGGAAAAAGTGAAGCTGAGTTAATGCAAGAAGTAAAGCAAGGTAAAATCAGCATAGAAGACTACACCAAAGCCATCAAATCAAACATAGATAAAACCACACAATGCTACGGATATACGCTAAATTCTAATTTATCTCAGCATTATTACAACCCCTTAATCATCAATGAAAACGATAAAGGCAGCATAGTGTATGCGATAAGACATAGCAGTGAGATAGAGTTTTTGCAAGACTTGCAAGAGTATATCGCGCACCAAAACAATGCGCTAAAAGATTGCAAATGGTGCTTTTGTCGTTTGGTAGAAAATGTCGATGATATTTTTGTGCCTTATTTTGATGAAAGCGCGCAAGAAATGAGAAAATTTTACCCTGATTTTATCTTTTGGATAAAAACAAAAGATGAATTTCATATCATTTTTATCGACCCAAAAGGAATGACACACGAACAAAACCCAAGAGACAAATTAAAGGGCTTTCAAGCTCTTTTTGAGGGCAAAAATTTAACATTTGAAAACACTAATGTAAAGGTAAATTTAGTGTATTATAACAAACAAGGCTCATCTTATGAGGACTTTAAAAACTATGTGTGTAGTGATATTGAGACGATTTTTAAGCAAAAATTATTTTTAAATTAAAGGACAAAAATGGCTAAAATTTTAATTTACGCACTCATCATCGTGCTGTTTGCGCTGATTTCTTACGCGCTTAAAGAAAGGCTTGGCAAAAGGGCTGTGCCGTTTTTTATCGCCCTTTGTTTTGTGGGCTTTGCGCTCATCGGCGTTTATGAGATAAGCGGGGCGAAAAAGGACAAAAAACACGAGCAGCTTTTGCTTGCCTTTTCAAATTCAAAGCCCTTAAAATGCCAAAACACCAGCGTTAGCAAAGATAAATTCAACTACGACTACGGCACAAAGAGCTTTATCAGCAAGGACAAAAGCGTGAAAGTGCTGATTTTGAGCATAAAAGAATGCGAATTTGATGATGAATGAAATCCTTGCAAAGCTTGATTTAACGGGCTATGTTGATGAGTTTTGCGCTCATTTAGCAAGGCAAAAGCCCCTTTTTTTAGAAGGGGACAGCAAGCTGCATTTTGCGCGCATTTGCGAGCTGCAAGAGTTTGATTTTGCGCCCCCACCAAGCTGTGAAAATTTAAGCCAAAGCCTTATGCACCTTAGCAAACAAGGCGTTTTACACTTGAATGAAAGCTTTGAATTTATCAAAATTTTGCGTTATTTTAGCTATCTTAAAGGGCTAAAATTTGAGCTTAGCCTTAAATCGTGGCTTGACAAAATCACTATCCCGCAGGCTCTTTTTGAGCTTTGTGCGTATTTTACGAGCAAGGGCGAGCTTAAAGACAGCCTTGATGAGCGGCTTATGCGGCTTAATGAAGCGCGAAAGATTAAAGGCGAACAAATAAGGGCTGAGTTTAAAAAACTCACCACGAGCAAGGGTTTGCAAGCCTTTCTCATCGACACGCAAATTCATTTTATAAATGGATTAGAGTGCTTGCTGGTGCGTGGCGGACACAGCTTAAAGAGCAAAATCATCGCTAGAAGTGCTGGCGGGGGCTTTTATGTCGTGCCACAAAGTGTGGAGCATTTGCAAAGTGAATGCAATAAAATCGCTGATGAAAAGGAAAAAATTTATTATGAATACGCCAAAAAAATTTCGCAAATTTTTCACAAAGAACTTGCCTTTTTGAAATTCATCGACAAGGCTTTTGACACCTTTGACGGTTACAGCGCGCGCGTGCTTTTTTCGCGCCAAAAGGACTATGAATTCGTGCTTTGTGATAATAGCAAGGACATTATTTTAAAGGACTTTGCGCATCCTGCCCTAAAAAACGCTAAAAGCGTGAGCGTTGATTTTACAAAGCAAGTTTTGCTCGTAACAGGCGTAAATGCGGGCGGTAAATCTATGCTTTTAAAGGGCATTTTAAGTGCTGCTTTTTTAGCAAAGCATTTGCTGCCGATGAAAATTGATGCAAATTCAAGCAAAATCGGCTCATTTAAGGATATAAACGCCATCATCGAGGACCCGCAAAATGTCAAAAACGACATTTCCACTTTCGCAGGGCGAATGCTTGCTTTTTCAAGGCTGATGAGCGCAAAAGATATGCTTTTGGGTGTCGATGAAATCGAGCTTGGCACGGACTTTGAAGAAGCAGCAAGCCTTTATAGCGTTTTGATAGAAACGCTCATTTTAAAGGGGCTTAAAATCATCATCACCACGCACCACAAACGCCTTGCAATGTTGCTTGCTAAAAACGAGCAAGTAGAGCTTTTAGCCGCTCTTTATGATGAGAGTGCGGCGCGCCCAAGATATGAGTTTTTAAAAGGCACTTTGGGCAAATCCTACGCCTTTGAAACGGCTTTGCGTTATGGCATAAGCGCGAATTTAGTGGCAAAGGCAAGGCAAATTTATGGAGAAAATAAAGAAAATTTAGAAGAGCTTGTCGGCAAAAACATAAATTTAGAGTTAGAACTGCGCCAAAAGCTCAAAACTACGGCGCAAAAAGAGCAAAAAGCCCAAAGCATTTTAGAGTCGCTTAAAGCGCAAAAAGAGCAAAATGATGAAGAGCTTAAAAAGCTCATCGTAAGGCTTGAAAATGAGTATTACCAAGCCATAGAGCAGGCAAAAAATAGCCTAAAATTTGAGGACACAAAGGACAAGCAAAGGGGCATAAACAAGGCAAATGAGTTGAAAAAAAGCATACAAATGCCCGAATTTTCAGCCGATGAGAGCTTGAAAGTGGGTGATTTTGTGCGCTATAACAGCCTGAAAGGACAGATTGTAAGCATAAACAAAAACGAGGCTACTTTGGAGTGCGAGGGGCTAAAACTGCGCGTGGCTTTGAATTTACTCAAAAAAAGCGTGGCGGGTGCTTTAAACGGCGCAAACAAGGCAAGTGTTGTGAATTTAGCAAGAGCGCAAGAAGCGAGCGTGAGCCTTGATTTGCACGGACTTCGAGCTGATGAGGCTTTGAGCGAGCTTGATAGCTTTATCTCAAACGCCTTGCTGGCTGGCTTTGACGAGGTTATCATCTATCACGGCATCGGCACGGGCAAGCTGGCATTAGTGGTAAAAGAGTTTTTACAAGCGCACAAAAGCGTGAAAAGTTTCGCAGACGCCCCAGCTCATCAAGGCGGCTTTGGCGCAAAAATCGTAAGGTTTTGAATTGAGCTTTTTAATGAAAATTTGTTTGCTTAAATGATGACGATACGGCTTTTGCGCTCTACACTCACAAAGCTCACAAGGACGGACGAAAACCAACCCTTTCAACAAAAAGCTATTAAAAACGAGAAAAAACAAAAGCCACAAAAATTCAAGCCTGTGCGTGTTTTGTTTTTAAGCTCACGCAAGGCTTGAATTTAGGCATTATTTCTTGTTTGCGTCCTTGATAACCTCGACCATTTCATCAAGTCCGCGTATGTCTTGGAGCAAAAGAAAGTATTTGCCGTTTATCGTAAAGGACGGCGTAGCTCCATAAGCCTCTGTAACCGCACTTGCCTTGTCATAATCCTTGTAAATTCGCTGTCCTTTTGGGCTTTTGACAAACTCATCAAGCTCTTTTTGACTGATACCAAGCGTTTTAAGCCCTAGTTTTGTGAAAGTGCGCGAGTCGGTGTAGTTGATTTTGCGCTTGAAAATCGCCACGAAATAAGCATCCGCGAGCTTGTGCATCGCGGAGTTTTTTTGAGTAGCATCAAGCCCAGCCGCCTCGTCCTTGCTTTGCGCATACGCATAAAGCCTGCCAAATTCCTCGCCAAAAGGCACTTCCGTGAGCGGGTAAATTTTGTAAGTGAAATTCGGCAATTTTTCTTTGATTTTCGCCAAAGTGCCTAGCTCGTGGTGATGATAACAGCCCCCGCACCAAAACGAAAAGGTTTCGATGATGGTATTTTGCTCGTTTTCAAAGGGTTTATCAAGGCTTTGAAACTTGTCAAGCCCCAAAGCAGCACTTGCTAAAAGCCCCGTTAAAAGCGCAGTTTGCGCGAGTTTTTTAAAACTTTTCATTTTTGTCCTTTGTGTGAATTTTCGCTATCATACAGCATTTTTTTAAACCAAATTTAAAGCGTCAAACGCCCGCGCTGCAAACGCCTAAATTTAGCCAAATATCATCAACTTTGCCTTGCATTCAGCGCAGCAGTAAAGCGTTTTTAGCCTTTTTTCATCGCCCGCAAATTTGCCTTTCATCAGACTTGCCACCCTTTCAACCGCCTTTTTTGTGGCAAATTCCTTGCCGCACTCCACGCAGGCAAACAGCTCATCACTAGCAAGCGTGCGAAAGCCAAAATAAGCGGCATTTAGCTCAATCCCACTTCGTTCAAGCGCGATAGTATCAGGCTCAGCACAGCTTTTAATGCAGTAAGCGCAAGTAGTGCAAAGGCTGGGGTTAAATTTAAGCGAGTTATCCTTGCTATCAGCCACGAGCGCACCGACATTGCACGCGCCCACGCAAGCCAAACACAGCGTGCAGCGGGACTCATCGACTTTGATTTGCCCGTAACGCACCCATTCGCCGCTTTTCACCACGCCCAAATCATCATCACCCACGATATGAGCGAGCCTTTTAGCAAAATGTTCTCTTTTAAGCATAGGATGCTGGGGCAAATCAAAGCGCAAATCATCGATAAATTCACATTTTTCGAGCGCAGTTTGCAAATTTTTTGCTTCATTTACCACGAAAATAGCCTTTTTGTTAAATTTTCTCTCAAAAATGTCGTTTAAAAGGGCTATGGCGTCTTCATTGCCCTTTGAAAGCCTTGTCGCACAGAGAGTTATATTTGCCCCGCTTGCTTGCAGTAGTGCTAAAAGCGTGGTTTCGTTAAGTTGAGCGCTGTTTAAAACTAAGGGCAAAACATTTTTATCAAGGCTGATTTCAAGGCTTTCAAGGGCGAATTTTTCATCGACAAGCAGGATTCTTTTACCCTTGTAAAAGTCCAGCAAAGCCCAAAAACTCGCACTCGGCAAGGGCGTAAATTCAAGGCTACCGCTAGGACACACGCTCACGCAGTCCCCACAGCCCACGCAATCAACCTGCGAAAACACCAGCTCGCGCTTGCTTTCATCTTTGAGTATCGCCACGCTAGGGCAAAGCTCAGCGCACTTGCCACAGCACTCTTCGCGCCTTTTATCATACTGACAAATGCTGCTGTCGTAGTTTATGTAGTTTGTATAGCGATATTTTGGGCTTTTGGCTTGTAAAAATTCAAGCAAAGCCCGCTCATCGCTGAATTTTCGCAAGTCATAACAGCCACTTTGCTTGTCAAAACTTGTTTTAAACTCATCATAAAAGAAAAAATCGCACGCTATTTCAAGCTCTGCGCCCTTTTCTTGCGTGATAACGCCGAGTTCTCCAACGCTGCCATACACGCCCAAAACTTCGCTCACCTGCAAAGCCTTAAAGCCATTTTGCCCCAAAAATTCACACAATGCGCCCTTATCTTGTGCGCTTGCGATGATGACATTTGCGCCCACTTGCTTGTCATACTCCAAGTCAAGCCCCAAATCATAAAGGCTTGCGCGCACTTCGTAAAGCAAAAGCGTGTTTTTTGCTTTATCCAAGCACTCATCTTGTGAATTTTTAAGATAAAAGTTGATTTCAGGGGCGTAAATTTGAGCGTTTGGGCTTTTTTCATTGCTGATAAGTGCGAATTTTTCGCCTTGCTTTGAATTTTCGCCCCATTTTTCAAGCTCATCACGCTCGCAAAGGCTGATTTTATCTGGTAACGGCACTAAAAAGTCATTTTTGATAAAGACAAAATCTTTCATAAATTTTCTCCAAAAAAGCACATTATAGCAGATTTGAGTTTCGCTGAAATTACAACGAAAAGATTGTTTGTGAGTTGATAAGTGCTGTGTTTGCATTGCATTTGCTCTAAATTTACAAGAAAATTAAATTTTCATTGCTGAATTTTAAGATGATTTTAAGCTAAATAAGGCTAGAATTCAAAAATCGATTTTTTAAATTCAAAAAGGGTAAATTTTGCAAGCAAATTATGCAAACGCTTTGTGTCATCTTAACGCAACGCCTTTAATAAAGCGAAAATGGGGCAGTGTTTGGGCGGAGGACTTCTCTCTCTCTCTCTCTCTCTCTCGTTGCTTGCGCTTGTGGCACGCCTTTGGGCTAAATTAAAGGGCTTTTTTACTCATTTTGTCGTAGTTTCATCTCATTTCATCGCAAATTTTTCTTATTTCATCGTAGTTTTAACTCATCTTTTTACTTGCAAAAGGTATTTTTTAGGGCATTGTGCTTTTTTGAAATTTTCAAACGCTTTATTTATGCGCTTTTACGCCCTTTTTGTCATTTTGAGCGTAGCGAAAAATCCAAAGAATTTAAGATACGCTTTGTTTATGGATACTTCGCTAACGCTCAGTATGACAAATTCGGGCTTTTGCTTAAAAATAACGGATATTTTCACTCAAATTTTAAAGCAAAACTTCAAATTTTTCACTCAAAATTCAAAGCATTTCATAAATTCAACTCATTTCATAAATTTAACTCAAATTTCAAGCCCTACACAAGGCTTTTTCATATTTTTACCCCAAGTTTTCGCTCAGTGCAAACTGATAAAAAATTTTTTACAAGGAGGACATTATGTCTAAATCGAAATTTGTAGGTGTTGCGTTAGCAACTTGTATGGCAGCTAGCCTTACGGCTTGCGGTGGTGGCGAGGAGAAAGAAACTCGGGCTTTGCCTAGTGAATGGACAGGCTTATACGAAATGCAAGCAAGCGATTTGATTATACCAAAGAGCTATGTGCGTGAAAACAAATCAGTTACACCGCCTTTCATTGCCACTTTTTCAGCAAGTGGTGCAAAAAAACAAGGAGAAGACTTTGGGGAACGCTTGTCAATACTTGCTGATGAACAAAGTCAAAAGGACATTATTGATGTCAAAGTCAATAATGGAGAGTGCAAGGTTAGATATAGACAAGGCGGGGGTATGGGTCCGATGATCGTAATGGGGCATTGGTCAGACGAGAAATGCGATATTAAACAAGTAGAACTTACCACAAAAGCGGGTAAGGTTACTTACAAATTCTAAAAGGAGCGATGATGAAAAAGTTAGTTTTAGCAAGTGTGCTGGCGTTTGTGGCGGCGGGTTTTGTAGCGTGCGATAGTGGCTATGTGGAGGAAACACGAAAACCAAATGACTATATAGCTGATTGGAATATGGCAGAACGATACGGAGTTAAAGCTATAATCCCAAAAAGCTATAAGAGTGAAAAGCCAAACACACAACCGCCTTTTGTAATCCTTATGGAGCAAGGAGAACAAAGCGGTATAGCATTTGAAGCTAGGCGATTTAATGAAATCAAAAGTTTTACAATCAACGGCGGAAAATGCGAGTCAGGCAAGATTGAATCGGGTGCTAAGGCACAAATAAAATGCGATGCCAAATCAGTTTCTAAAATAGAAATTGAAACAAATGCGGGCAAATTTACTTATAAATTTTAAGGAGAAAAAATGAGAAATTTAGCAGTGAAATTTGCTTTAATCTTTGCGGTATTGAGCTTTTTTGGGTGTGGTGGCAACGAGGAAAAAGAAACTCGGGCTTTACCTGATGAATTTAAAGGTCAATATGTAAAAGAGAGTGATTTTATCATTCCAAAAAGCTATGTGCGTGAAAAGCAGACAAACACACCACCACCTTTTATCGCTATTCTTGGTGTTTTTGAGGATTTTGAAAAAGGAATTCGTAGCACAAAAGATTTTATTATGCGCTATGAACAAAGTAATGCAAGCGATATTTTGGAAGTTAAAGCTAATAAGGAAAATTGCCAAACCAAGCTTAGTATACGCGGGTCGGCAACGATAGATTGTGGCGAAGCAGTCAAACAAATAGAGCTTACTACCAAAAGTAATGGCAAGGTTACTTACAAATTCTAAAAGGAGCGATGATGAAAAAGTTAGTTTTAGCAAGTGTGCTAGTGTTTGTGGCGGTGGGTTTTTTTGGGTGTAGTGATAGCTTGCCTGAAAGTATTACGAAATCTACTTTTACGAAAAAATGGCAAATGTCTAAAAAATCGTCCAAATCCAAAGATGCGAAAATCAAAGTGCCATATCTAGCTTTGGGCGTGAGTGAGATTGAAGTGCGTGATACTGATGATATCAAAGGTTATGTTGGTGTCGCTTTTAAAGAAAAGGACAGCGCAACACAAGTCAAAGATATCAAGCTTTATCCACGAAAATGCGGTGTCATCGTGCGCCTTCCAAAGGATTTTGATACATTAAACGATAGACAAAAACGCATTGTAGGTAGTAAAGAACAACAAAATTCGCTTAAATTGTTCTCAAACAATGATGAGGATACAGCAGAGTGGAACAAAGTAGAAGCGGAATTAAAGGCTTTGTGGTATACTCCAAAACTTAAAGGCGTGGAGTTTATGAATTGTGAGGCAAAAGACATTGACAAAGTCGAGCTTATCACAAGCGATGGCACTTTTACTTATGAATTTAAGTAAAATTCAACCCCTAACGCTGAATTTTTTCGGCGTTAGGGGCTTTGTAAGAAAATGAAGTTACAAGAAAGGACAAAAAGATGAAAATTTACATTCAAATTTTAATCGTAATGCTTATGGCACTCGCCTTTACGGGCTGCGATAAAATTCGTGGTTGGTTTGTCAAAGAGCCTATCGTAATGACAGGTGGTAGCTTTGATGAGGATGATATGAGCTATCATCGCTACCTTAAAATTCAATCCCAAGATAATGACACTGTTATCAAAGGACTAAATGTCAATCGTGGCAACTGCGCTGTAAGGCTCTATACACTTGATGAAAAAAGGTTAGAAAGCTATCAAAGCAAGCACCCTGAAAGGCTTGTCATCAAAAACATAGAGACGAGCTATGACGGAGATGATACTTTTTATTTTAGAACAAAACTTGCCTTAAAAGAGGGCAAACTTGTGGAAATGACTGAGGGGATTTTCTCTGACGAGCTTGGTTTGTATGATGCACTAGATAGCGACTCAAAGGCGCTTTTTGTGAGTGAATTTAACGATGAAAAATGGCTTTTTGGTAAGGAAAGAATTTTTGATAGTTCTTACTTTAAATGTCCTGTGGATACTATCATCGAAGTAGAGCTTATCACGGATACGGGCAAAATCACGCTTAAACTTGACGAACAAATTCTTTTAGAGGGCAAAAAGGGGAAATAATGCAAAACAATAAAACACAAGAGCCTAAATTTACAGACAAAAAGGCTTTGGAATTTACAAACGAACTTTGGGGCAAAGTCAAAGAAAATGGCTTTGGGGCGTGGAGCAAAAATGACATAAGTGATTATTTGCTTTATCTTTTTAACAAACACGGCGGGGGATTTTTTGACGAAAATTCAAACGAGCAAAATGAACGCTTGTTAAAAACCACAGCCGCAAAGATAAAGGCGAGTAAGAAAAATATCTCCGTTAAATTTATGGACGATAATGAGTATAAGGACATATTTATAGGCTTTTTAAGGGATTTAAGCAGTGGTAAAATCATCTTAAAAGAAAACGAAAAAGAAAACCGCCTTGAATTTGTGCTTGAAGATAAGGTGGTAAGGGACATTTTAAACGCCAAGCTTAAAGATAGCGTTAGGGATAGTTTGGATTATTTCAACCTTAACACTGAAAAGGTAGAAATAAATGCTACAAGCTTTTACATTATGCTTAAAAAAGAAGCTGGGGGAGATGTGAATTTAGATGACATTGCACGAGAGTGCAAGACATTTAAAGGCGGTGGTAAGGTAGAAAAATTTTTAATGGGCGTGTTTGGGGCAGTGCTGAATGAGTTTATTAAGGATTTGGTGGCAAAATTGATTGCTGAGGCGATATTTTAAGGAGGATATGATGAAAAAAGTTGTGATTGTAATGCTTTGCACGAGTTCTCTTTTGCTTGGTGCAGGGTGCAAAACGGAAAAAGATTTAATGGACGGGTGCGTATGGGCACAACAGGACGATGATGGAAACATACGAGAAAAGATAAGCTACAAAAATATGCAAAGAAATGGCATATATAAGCGATACACGAAAGATAATGACATTTACACAATGGAGGAGTGGCAAGACGGCAAAAAGGTGCGTGTGATTTGCGAGTATGGCATAAACTGCCCTGAGGAAGATTATTCTTTTTGATAAAAAAGTAAATCGATAATGAAAATTTGCGTTTTATCTTTTTTGCTTATCACAACTTTTGCTTTTGCTGATGAAAATCTGCGTGGTGTGAGTGATGATACGCTCACCACAAACGCACAGAATTTGCTTGATAAAGAGCAAAACTCGCTCAGCGCAAATCTACAAACCACACTTGCCGCAAAAAACAATGCTTTCAAACGCTTTTTTGCTGAATTTGGCGTGGGTTACACAAGAATGAATTTCAAAGCCACGCAAACGCCTTTGAGAGAAATTTACATAAAAGAGGGCGTAGCCACAGACATTTACAAAAGGCAAAGCTATCCTAAAAAAGGCGTAGGCAATGGAGCGGATATATTTTTGACTTTAAATTTGCGTTTGACTCAAAAATTTGGGCTAAATTTCGGTGTGGGCGCAGAAGCTGTGGCGGTGAAATGGGACGATGCGCTACTTGATTATAACTACCGCAGAAATACTATGGACGAAGCAGTGGCGCAACGGCACTTTTCTATCAACAGCATTTCAAAGGACACTTTGATGAGTCTTTATATCACGCTTGGGGCGTTTTATGATATATGGCAGGGCAAAGAAAGGGCGGTGCGAGTCTTTGGCAATATGGGCTGGGCGATAGATAAATTTCAAAAAAGCTCTTTTGAGACGGACTTTCACGGAAATATAGCCGAAAAAGCTTATGCTGAGGGAAGTATAAAACACCATTTCTACACGCTTGGCTTGCGTTATAACTTTGCGCTTCATCACGGCATAGAACTTGCGAGCAAACTTAAAGGCAGGTTGAATTTTGATGATAAAAGTGCTGTGAAAACGGACATAACTTGGGGGCATACTTTGAATTTAAGGTATGTGTATGAATTTTAGGGTTTGTTGAGTTTGCTGCGAATGCAAGCTAGCGTTTGGGCTAAAAAATTTGCTCCAAAGGGCGAATTTATGCTATAATCTTGTTTTGTTTTAAGCTATGATTTAAGGTTAAAAATGAACGAGTTTAGGAAATTTCCCCAAATTTCAGCACTCATTGATGATGAGCGTTTGAAAGCTGAGCCGCTTTTTTTGCGAACGCACTTTGCCAAAGCTGTGGTGGCTGAATTTAAGGCAAGCGATGATAAGAATTTAGCGGTGGATAAGGCGTTTTTGGTGGGTGAGATACAAAAACGCATTGATGAGTTTAAAAGCAAGGATTTTCAGCCACTCATCAACGCCACAGGCGTAGTGATACACACAAATTTAGGGCGTAGCGTGCTTGATGAAAGTGCGTTTGATGAGTGCAAAAGCCTTGCGTGTGGGTATTTTAACCTTGAATTTGATTTAAACACGGGCAAAAGAGGCGAGCGATACGGCGTTTTGCTCGAAAAGCTGAAATTTCTTTTTAATGTCGATGATGCACTCATCGTCAATAACAACGCTGCTGCCGTGTTTTTGGTGCTGAATTCTCTCGCAAAGGACAAAGAAGTCATCACTTCGCGCGGTGAGCTGGTAGAAATCGGCGGCAATTTTAGAGTGCCTGAGGTGATGAAAAGTGCGGGCGCAAGGCTTGTGGAAGTCGGCACGACAAATAAAACTCGCTTATTTGATTATGAAAACGCTATCAGCGAGAACACGGGGCTACTTTTGAAAACGCACAAGTCGAATTTCGCGCTTAAAGGCTTTTGTGGAGAGGTTTCAGTGAGCGATTTAAGCGCACTTTCACGCTCAAAAAAACTGCCATTTTATTATGATTTAGGCTCTGGCTGGTGTGGTGAGCTTAACAAAGCCCTAAAACAAAATGAGCCTAGCATTAGTGAGCTTGTCAAACACTGTGACATTGTGAGTTTTAGCGCGGACAAGCTCTTTGGCTCGGTGCAAGCGGGCGTTATTTTAGGGCGCAAGGACTTGATAGCAAGGCTTAAAAGCAACCAACTTTTAAGAATGTTAAGAGTGGATAAAATCACGCTCGCCCTGCTAAATAGCACTTTGCGGGCATATTTGCAAAAGGATTTTGCTAAAATTCCAACTCTTGCGCTTTTAAATGAAAGTGCGCAAAGCGTGAAAGAAAAGGCTTTGCGCGTGCAAAAGGACATAAAGCTAAAATGTGAGCTGAAAGAGAGCAAAAGCCTTGTGGGCGGCGGTTCAATGCCTGATAAAACCTTGCCGAGCTTTGTTTTAGCGTTTGTAGGCGATGCTTTTGCCTTGCAAGAGCGTTTTCGCAAGCTTGGCATTGTCGGGCGCATAGAAAATGAATGCTTTGTGCTGGATTTTAGAAGCGTTTTGCAAGGCGAAATTCAAAGGCTTGTTGAGCTTATTAACGGCGAATTTAAAGGCAAAGCGTGATGAACTCGCTCATCATCGGCACAGCAGGACACATAGACCACGGCAAAAGCTCGCTTATCAAGGCGATGAACGGCTTTGACGGCGATGAACTCGCCCTTGAAAAAGAAAAAGGCATAACGATAAATTTGAGCTTTTCGCACCTGCAAAACGCGCAAGGCGCAAATATCGCTTTCATCGATGTGCCCGGACACGAAAATCTCATTAAAACGATGATAAGCGGGGCTTTTTCTTTTAGCGTGTGCCTTTTTGTTGTCGATATAAACGAGGGTTTAAAGGCGCAAAGTGTGGAGCATTTGCAGATTTTAAGGCTTTTGGGTTGTGAGAGTATCGTTTTGGTGCTGAGTAAATGCGACTTGTGCGAAAATTTAAGCGAGCGCGAGGCGCGAATTTTAGAGGATTTAAAGCCTTTTAATGTCAGCATTTTACGCACTTTTCGCACGAGCATAAAGGACGAAAGCAGCATAAAAGAGCTTAAAGACTACCTTTTCACGCTCAAAACAAAGCCAAACGATGAAAGGCTGGTGTTTCGCTACTATATAGATAGGGTTTTTACCCTAAAAGGCATAGGCACGGTGGTTACAGGCTCGCTCAATGAAGGCTCTGTGGGGCTTGATGAAAGGTTGCTTTGCCTTGACACGAGCAAAGAACTCATCGTCAAAAATGTGCAAATTCAAGGGCAAAGCGTGGGGCGCGCAAGTGCCTTTAACCGCGTAGCTTTGAGCTTAAATTGCGATTATAAAGAGCTTAAAAAAGGCTTTTTACTCAGCAGAAAAGGCTTTTTTAGAGGCTTTAAAGAAGCTGATGGCGTGGTGTTTGCTAAGGATTTAGCGCACAAAAACAATGTGCTTTTTTGCGTAGGCACAAGGCAAGTGAGCGCGAAAGTGTCGATTTTACGGACTTTTGACGATGAAAAGCATTTCGTGCATTTTGACTTTGACAAGCCTTTGTTTTTGTGCTTTGATGAGCGATTTATCTTGCTTGAAAATGCGCGTTTTAAGGGCGGCGGGCGCATTTTAAACCCTATCAGCGAGCCGCTTAAAAAGGACGCGAAAATCACACTTTTGAATTTTTTAGAGCAAAAAAACTTTTTGGGCGCATTTTCTTTGCTTAAAAGCGTGCATAAATTTGGCTTTGGGCTGATTTCATCTTACCAACGCTTCAAACTCTTGCAAAGTGAGGCGTTAAGCGTGGCAAAGTGCCTTGAAAACGCCTTTGTTGATGAAAAAGAATGCAATGTCTATGACACAAGCGTGTATGAAAATATCAAGGAATTTATCCGTTTCACGCTCGCAAAAAACGAGTTTGCAATGCTTTCGGCAAATTTGCTTTGCGCGCGCCTTAGCTGGGCGAGCGTGGGGCTGTGTGAATTTGTGCTAAAATCGATGAGTAAAGAGCTGGACTTTGAGGGCGGAATTTATTTCAAAAAGGGAATGAGCTTTGAAAAATTAGAGCGTAAAAACCACGATGCGCTTTATGAAATTCTCAAAAAAGAGGGCATAAAGCCCACTGCGCCTTACAATCTTTACGATTTTTTGGAGCTTGACCGCGCAAAAGGCGATGCTATGCTGAAAAAGCTCACAAAAAACGGGCTTGTCGTGCGCCTGACACACAATCTTTTCATCGAAAAAAACGCGCTCGCTGGGCTTGAAAAGGCGTGTTTGGAGCTTTTGCAAAGGCAAAGCCTTGACATACAAAAGATGAAAGCACACTTTGGGCTAAGCCGCAAATACGCCATAGCGTATTTGGAGTGGCTTGACAAAAACGACAAAATCATCAAAGACGGCGAAACAAGGCGTTTGCGGGTTTAAATGTAGAGCAAATTCAAACGCCAAATTCAAGGTGCAGGCTTTAAGGCTCAAATTTCAGTCAAGTTAGCAAGCGTTTAGAAAAAGAAAATATAATGCGTTTTTATTTCAAAACAAGGATTTACGATGAAAAAAATCGCCTTTTTTTCAGTGTTGGTGTGCGCTTGTGTCGCGCTAGTGTCTTGCTCATCGGCAAGTAGCTCAAAGGCTTTAAGCGATGCCGAAATCATCGCCTTTTATCAAGGTATCTTTCAAAGCCAAATGCGAGATGCTGAGGTATCAGTAGGCAAGCGAGAGCAGCTAGATGGCGGCTTTGAGAGCGTGGAGCTTGTCATAAAGGTGCGCGATATGCAAAACAGCGAGTTTTTGTTTGTCAAAGAGGGCTATATCTTCCCCGATGTCATCGATGTCAAAAACAAAAAATCTTTCCGCGAGGAGCTTGCCATAAAGCAGTATCAAAGCTTAAAGGCTGAATTTGACAACAAAGTCAAAGCCGCTCTTAAAGATGAAACCCAAATCATCGCGCTTGGAGACAGCAACAAGCCAAAGATTTATGTATTTACAGACCCTGAATGCCCATTTTGCCGTCAGCACCTAGCAAATATCGAGCAAGAGCTTGAAACAAGGCAAATCAATATCATTCTCACCACCGTTCACGGCGAATCTGCCTTTAAAAAAGTCGCTCAAATCTACCTTGAAGCTAAAAATGCTAAGACAGATAGCGCAAAAATCGCTATTTTGCGTAGGTATTACGCTCCAAATGTCAAAACACCAAAGGTAGCGCAAAAAGACTTTGAAGCGGCGGTAGCTTTGTATGAAAAGTATGCTGCTATGGGACTTCGCTCCGTGCCAGCCTTTGTGGAAGTGGAGTGAAATTCACTCCATTTTCAAGCGGCGTTTAGTTTTCGTTAAAAAAGCTAGCTTATAATCTCCGCAAAGGAGCGTGTATGTATAAAAGGCACATAAAAAGGGGCTTGGACTTTGTTTTGTCGCTCATTTTGCTCGTGGTGCTTGCGCCTGTTATCTTGCTGGTGGCTTTGCTTTTAAAGTGCGTTTTGGGCGCGGTTTTGTTTAGGCAGGAACGACCCGGGCTTAATGAACGCATTTTTACCCTGTATAAATTCAAAACGATGAGCGATGAAAGGGACGAAAATGGGAACTTGCTGCCCGATGAGTTTCGCTTAAAGCCCTTTGGCAAGGTTATCCGTAGCCTTAGCCTTGATGAGCTGCCCCAACTTTTCAATGTCCTCAAAGGCGATATGAGCCTCATCGGTCCTCGCCCCTTGCTTGTGAAATACCTGCCACTTTATAATGAAGCGCAAAAGCACCGCCACGATGTGCGTCCGGGCATTACGGGCTGGGCGCAGGTAAATGGGCGCAACGACATTTCGTGGGAGAAAAAATTTGAACTTGATTTGTTTTATGTGAGAAATTGCAGCTTTGCCCTTGATGCTAAAATCGCTCTAATGACTATGGTGCGGGTTTTTCAAAGAAGTGGCATCAGCAAAAGTGGCAACGCAACGAGTGATGAATTTAATGGGAAAAATTAAGTTGTATTTTTGCGCAAAATCGCGTGAATTTATGTGAAAAAGGCTGAAAATGGATAAAAAAATTTACATTTACGGAGCAAGCGGACACGGGCTGGTGTGCGCTGACATAGCGCGAAATATGGGCTATGGGGAAGTGATTTTTTTGGACGATGATGAAAAAAAGGCGCAAATTTTCACGCCAAACTTGCCAAAACACGACATTTTTATCGCCGTAGGCGACAATTTTACGCGCCAAAAGCTCTTTAAAAAGGTGCAAAATGCGGGCTTTAAATGCGTAAGCCTTATCCATAAAAGTGCTATCATCGCACCTAGCGCAGATATAAGCGGTGCAAATGTCGCTATAATGCCAAATGTCGTGGTAAATTCAAGGGCAAAGCTTGGCGCGGGCGTTATTTTAAATTCAAGCTGTGTCATCGAACACGAGTGCATAGTGGGCGAGTTTAGCCACATAAGCGTTGGGGCAAAGTGCGCTGGCAATGTGAGCGTGGGCGCAAGGTGCTTTTTGGGCGTAAATTCTTGCGTGTTGCCGAATTTAAGCCTTTGCGATGAAGTGATGCTTGGAGCTGGCGCGGTAATGACAAAGAGCATAAAACAAAAGGGTGTTTTTGTGGGCGTTCCTGCCAAAAAACTTGATAAAAAAGGAAAAAATTCAGCAAATTTAAATTTAAAGACAAAAAATTCAAAATCAACACCAAAATTAAGCGAAAAATCGGCTAAAAATTCAAAGTCAAAAAAACAAGGCAAAAAGGACAAAAAATGAGATATTTTCTTTCTCCGCCACATATGAGTGGCAAAGAGCAAAGCTACATAGCACAAGCATTTGAGAGCAACTACATAGCCCCTTTGGGCGAATTTGTGAGCCGTTTTGAAGAGTCGGTTAAAAACTATGCGGGCGTGCCAAACGCACTTGCGCTCAATTCAGGCACTGCCGCGCTTCATCTGGCTTTAAGAGTCGCTGGCATAGGAGCTGGGGACATAGTGCTTGCTTCAAGTTTCACATTTATAGGCTCTGTGGTGGCTTTAAAATACCTAAACGCCAAGCCCGTGTTTATCGACAGCGATGAAAGCTTTAACATAGACACAAAGCTACTAAAAAAGGCGATTTTAGAGTGCGAAAAAAAGCCAAAAGCCCTACTTTTAACGCATTTGTATGGCAATGCGGCTAAAATGAGTGAAATTTTAGCACTTTGCAAGGAACACAGTATCATCTTAATCGAAGATGCGGCTGAGGCTTTGGGAAGTTTTTACGAAAACAAGGCGCTTGGGGCTTTTGGGGACTTTGGCGTGTATTCGTTTAACGGCAACAAAATCATCACCTGCGGCGGCGGGGGAATGCTCGTGGGAAAAGACAGCGCAAGCATTGAAAAAGCACGCTTTTACAGCACGCAAGCGCGCGAAAAAGAGTTGTTTTACGAGCATAAGGACTATGGCTATAATTACAGGCTCAGCAATGTCTTAGGCGCAATCGGTGTCGGACAAATGGAGGTTTTAGAGGAAAGAGTAGCTAAAAAGCGCCAAATTTACGCTTGGTATGAGGAAAATTTAGGCGACATTTTAAGCTTTGTCGATGAGCTGCCAAATTCACGGGCAAATCGCTGGCTGAGCGTGGCTTTGCTTGATTTTTCGCCAAAAGAGCTTTTTGCTTATGAGCGAGTGGAGCTTGCAGGGGCGAAAAAATGGGACTTGCACCCTAAAATCAACGCCATCATCTCGCATTTAGCACAGCTAAAAATCGAAACGCGCCCCTTGTGGAAAGCTATGCACGCGCAAGGCGTTTTTGAGGGCGAAAAAGCCTACACAAACGGCAACAGCGAGCTTTTTTTCAAAAAGGGCATTTGTCTGCCAAGCGGCACAGCGATGAGCAAGGACGAAGTGGTAGGCATTTGCGAGGAAATTAGAAAAGTGATTAAGGCGTAAAATGGCGCGTAAAGCTGAATTTAAGGGGCAAAAATGACACATAAAAGCAAGAGATTAACCTTTTTTTTGATTTGTGATTTTATATTATTCACTCTGTCTATTTTTTTAGCCTATGAGTTGCGATTTTCAGGCTTTATACCAAATATCTTTTATGAAAGCCTAATCAAAGCGTGGCTCGTCTTAACCGCCCTTAAATTCGCCTTTTTCGCGCTTTTTGGCATTTACAAGGTAGCGTGGCGTTTTGTCTCTTTAAACGAGGCGAGAAAAATTTTCATCGCCCTAGCCTTGTCTGAGTGCGTTTTTTTGGGAATTTTTTATCTTTTTGATGACTTTTTCAACCCCTTTCCAAGAAGCGTTATCGGCATTGATTTTGTTTTGAGCTACCTTTTTATCGGTGGTTTGCGTATCAGCAAGAGAATGTTTATCGATTTTAGGCGTGTTCGCTATGAAGAATCCACACCCTGTATCGTTGTGGGCGCGACTTCAAAGGCTTTGCACCTTTTAAAAGGCGCAAAAGAAGGCTCTTTGGGGCTTTATCCTGTCGCCGTCATCGATGAAAGAAAGAGTTTAATCGGCACATATTGCGATAAATTCAAGGTTCAAAGCAAAAATTCCATAAAAGACTATGTACAAAATGGCGTAAAAACGGCTATTATCGCTTTAAAATTAAACCAAGATGAGCTAAAAAAGCTCTTTGATGAGCTTGTGAGCTACGGTATAAGCGATATAAAGATATTTTCATTTACAAAAAATGAAACAAGAGACATAAGCATAGAGGATTTGCTCGCAAGAAAGCCAAAGGATTTAGACAACAAAGCCGTTAGCGCGTTTTTAAAGGGCAAGGTTGTCCTTGTGAGCGGAGCTGGCGGGACGATAGGCAGCGAGCTTTGTCAGCAGTGCATTCAATTTGGCGCAAAAAAGCTCATAATGGTAGAGCATAGCGAGTTTAACCTTTATCAAATCAACGAAAAATTAAGCGCACATAAGGACAAAATCACGCCCGTGCTGTTAAGCATACTCGATGAGAACGCCCTTGATGAGCTTTTAGCGCACCATAAAATCGACTTGATTTTGCACGCTGCTGCTTATAAACACGTCCCACTTTGCGAGCAAAACCCTAATGCAGCGGTGCTAAACAACATACAAGGCACGAAAATTTTGTGCGATTTAGCCAAAAAAAATGGGGTGAAAAAATTTGTGATGATAAGCACAGACAAAGCTGTGCGCCCCACGAGCATAATGGGCTGCACCAAGCGTGTGTGCGAGCTTTACGCCCTCAATTTAAGCGAGGCGAATTTTGAAGTGTCTTGCGTGCGTTTTGGCAATGTGCTGGGTTCAAGTGGCAGCGTAATCCCTAAATTTAAGGCTCAAATCGATGCGAATTTGCCCCTAACCCTTACTCACCCTGACATTGTGCGTTATTTTATGCTCGTAAGTGAGGCGGTGCAGCTTGTCTTGCAGGCTGCTGCCATCGCAAAGGGCGGCGAGCTTTTTGTTTTAAATATGGGACAACCCGTTAAGATAATGGATTTAGCCCAAAAAATGTTGCTTTTATCAGGCAAAACGCACCTACCCATCAAAATCACGGGCTTACGCAAGGGCGAAAAGCTTTTCGAGGAACTTTTAATCGATGAAAAAGACATTCAAACCAAGTATGAAAGCATTTTTGTAACGCACAGCGAAAAATGCGACTTAAAAAAGCTCAATTCGCAAATCAACGAACTGCTCCACTCATCAAATGTAGCGCAAATTCTCGCCCAAATCGTGCCAGAATTCAAGCACAACAGCAAAGGAACGGTGTAAAGCGGTATAAAGCAAGATGAAAACAGCTTGCGTGAGCTGTTTTTTAAAAAAAAGGTGTAATGACAAAAAGTGTTTTGCTTTTTTTGAGAGAACTTTCAAGGCGTAAAGCCTTAAAATTGTTTTATAAAAACTCTATTTTGTAAAAATTTAGTCTTAAATGTAGCTAAAAACTTTCAAAAATCCTAAAATGGATTGCCACGCTTTGCTTTCACAAAGCTCGCAATGACGAAAAAAAAGAATGTTTGGTGTGAATTTTTGAATGGAAATTTATTTTTTGGCAAATTATCATCAAAAATTTAAAGAATTTGCAAATTTTTTGAAAAATTTTTTGTTAGAGATGCAAAAACGACATTATGTGTCGCAGGGCTGTGTTACAATGAGATTGTTTAAATGAAAATTTGCGCTTTAAAGGCGTGAAAAAGTGGCTAAAAGCCACTCAAAAAAGCGTTTAAAACCACTTTAAATAGCCTTTTAAGGCTAAATTTTCGTTTAAAACAAAATTTTTCACAAAGGAGACCACTATGAAAAAGTCGGCTTTACTAGGTTTAGGCACAGTTGCCCTTGCGGGCTGGTTTGCGTTGAAGTTTGTGGATTCAAAGGCTCAAAAATTCAAAAAAGCACGCATTTGCTCTGATGATTTTGCAGGGGCTTTGAGGCTGTGTAGCGTTAATGGGCAAAGAGGGTTTTGGAGTAAAAATGCTTTTTGGCTTGATTTTGGAGCGAGCCATCGCCCTTTAAGGCAAGGGAGATGAGATGAGTGTTGTAGAGTTGCTTTAAAAAATCGTTTTCATAGCGATTTTTATGGGAGTGAGTTGGGCGATATTTTATTTCACTGGCGCATTTTGGGGCTTTGTGTGGCTTGGCGTTTGGTCGTTTTTGTTTGTGGTAGGTGTGATTTTGGTGTTTATACCTTTTAAATCCTACAACCAACCAAACGCCTATACAAAGCCCAAAAAACAACAAAAGGACAAACGATGAAAGAAAACACAAAGCAAACAAAAGAGCAAGCCCTGCAAAGTGAGCTTTCACAATACTTTGAGCGTGTCAAAGCAAGAAAGGAACTTTGTTCGCATTTGCCGCTAGAAACACTGTCGTTTTGGACATTTTCAAAACCAAAAGCAGACGGCGAGAGAAGACAAGAACCACTTTGCCACACTCTTGCCACACAAGAGTTTGCGCTGTGGGTAAAAGCAGGCGCAAAATGCGATGAAAAGTGCTTTGAAGAGATGGGCTTAACAATGGAGCAAATTTATCAGCACGAGTTAGCCAAATCGAAAGAGCAAGCCCGCCAGCAAGCAAGGCAGATAGGCGATTTGCTTGATGCTATTTATATACTTGAAAGCGAGTGTTTTAAGACTCACGAGGCTTTGGTAAAGCTTGCTCAAAGTATGAGCGCGTTGGATATTGAAGATAGGGCTGGCTTTTATAAGACTAAAAAAATGACGGGCATTGTATGCGGTTTTGTTAATGTTCCTATTTATAATATACTAAAATCCTATGAGATTAGTGGTTGGAAAATGGAAAGAGTTGGCTGCGTTGTGGATATGTTTTATGTTGGCATTCACAAATACGATTTGCACGCCTATGATGAGAGCGCGTTAGAGCAAATTTTGCTGATGAAATTGTGCTTAAAAGACAATCAAACTTGGCTTGATGAAAGTGTGGCGTGGCTTGATGAGTGCATTTTGTGTCAAAAGGACTTTGTCCCATACAGCAAATATGGCGTAACAAAAAGGGTGGATTTTGAGAAATTTACGCCTGATGAGCAAGAAAGGCTAGAACAAATCGCCCAAAAAGCCGCAAGAATTCAAAGGCTTATCGTAAGTGATTTTACCAAAGATGGAGTTTGGGTTGATACGCAAACGCTCATCGAAAAAGCTCGTTTTTCACTATGGTTATAGCACTAAGCAAAAGGCAGAATAATTTGCAAATCGCCTTTGCGTTGCTGTGCGGTTGAATTTAACGCTAAATTCTAACAAGCGGAATTTGCAAAATCGCTCGCAATGACGAGCAAAAGCCACTCAATTTGACAAATTTATATTTTCCTAAAAGCTAATGCAAAAAAGCAAGCTTCACCCTCACAAGCTTTTAAGCTTGTTTATCTCATCGCGCAATGAAGCGGCTTTTTCAAATTCAAGCACCTTTGCCGCTTCAAGCATTTTTTTGCGTAACTCTTTGATGAGCTTTGCGCGCTCGCTGGCTGGCATTTTTTCTAAATTTTTGCCCTTGCGGTAAATTTCAGCATCATCAAGCTCGTTTTTAAGGCTGTCCTCTAAATGCCTTTGCACCGAAGTTGGCGTTATGTTGTGCTTTTGATTGTAAGCATTTTGCAGCTTTCGGCGGTTGTTTGTTATGTCAATCGCCTCTTTCATTGAGTTTGTGAGCTTTTTAGCAAAGAGCAGAACCTTGCCATTGACATTTCTCGCAGCCCGTCCCATAGTCTGTATAAGGCTAGTCGTGCTTCGCAAAAAGCCCTCTTTATCAGCGTCCATTATCGCAATAAGCGAAACTTCGGGCAAGTCAAGCCCCTCGCGCAGCAAATTTATGCCGATAAGCATATCAAAAGCTCCCGTGCGAAGCCCACGAATCAGCTCATTGCGCTCAATCGCATCAATGTCTGAGTGCATATATTTTACCTTTAAACCAAGCTCTAAATAATACCTTGTCAGCTCCTCAGCCAGCTTTTTAGTAAGCACAGTTACTAAAACTCTTTCATTTCGCGCGATAACTTTTTTTGCCTCATCAAAGAGAATTTCTACTTGATTGTCGCTATCTTTTAGCTCTATCACAGGGTCAAGCAAGCCCGTTGGGCGCATAATTTGCTCAAAAACATTGTCCCCGCTTAAATTCAGTTCAAGCTCGGCTGGGGTTGCGGAGACAAAGAGAAATTGACAATTTTTGTGGATAAACTCATCAAACATTAAGGGGCGGTTATCAAGCGCGCTAGGTAAGCGAAAACCATACTCCACAAGGGTTTGCTTGCGACTTCTGTCCCCTGCAAACATACCGCGAAACTGCGGCAAGCTCGCGTGAGACTCATCAACGATGACAAGATAAGGCTTGTCCTTTATGGCATAATAATCAAAAAGCGTATAAGGCGTGTCTCCGCTTTTAAGCCCCGTAAGATGAAGCGCGTAATTTTCTATGCCCTTGCACATTCCCGTGCTTTCAAGCATTTCTATGTCAAATTCCACGCGTTGTTTAAGGCGTTGATACTCCACAAGTTTGTTTTCATTTTCAAAATAAGCCAAACGCTCATTCAGCTCAGCCTTTATGCCCTTTATAGCTTTTTTAAGCTGAATTTCGCCCACGCTAAATTGACTTGTAGGGTAAAGGATAAAGCGTTTTAAATCCTTGCCTTTTTTGTTTTCAAAGACATTGTAATGATACATTCCATCAAGCTCATCGCCAAAGAATTCAAGCCTAATCACCTCGTCCTCAAAATAAGCTGGATAAATGTCTATAATATCGCCTTGCACGCGAAAATCAGCCCTATCAAAAAAGCTGTCATTGCGTTTGTAGCCCATATCCACAAGCTTTTTTAAAAGCTCTTTTTGTGGCAAAGTCATTCCAAGCTCGAAAATCAGCACCATTCCCACATACTCGCTAGGATTTCCCAAACCATAATTAGCCGAAACGCTGGCTATACAAATGACATTGTCATAGCTTAAAAGAGAAGCCGTTGCGCTCAGGCGAAGTCGCTCTAAATCCTCATTTACCGAGCTATCCTTTTCGATAAACACATCAGTGCGTGGTATATAGGCTTCTGGCTGATAATAATCATAATAAGAAATAAAATACTCCACAAAATCCTTGCTAAAAAAGCCCTTAAATTCGCTGTAAAGTTGAGCGCATAGGGATTTGTTGTGGCTCATTATAAGGGTAGGCATATTTAAAGCCTTGATGACATTTGCCATAGTAAAAGTCTTGCCAGAACCCGTTACACCGAGCAGAGTTTGGTATTTATGTCCTGCTTTTATGCTTTTGACAATGTTATCAATCGCCTGAGCTTGGTCAGGGCTTGGTGTAAAGTCGCTTGTGAGTTCAAACATTTTTATCCTTGTGAAAGCAAAATGAAATTTTACAAAAAAATGCTTAAAAACGCTCAAAAATTTAAGTTTTTTGCTACAATTATAAAAATTTTTCTTAAAAAGGTAAAGCAATGTATGATGATAAGATTATCCACACGCTCACAGACAAGATAAATGAGCTTTTGGAGCGTTATAACGAGCTTAAAGAGACGAACGAAAGCTTACGCAACGAGCTTGTAAGCGTCAAGGCTCAAAATGAAGCCCAAAAAAACGAAATCGCGCGTTTAGAAGATGAACTTAAAACCAAAAATGTAGAAAGTGAAGATATCGCAAAGAAAATCGAGGCTGTGCTTGGAAAGTAATGAAAAAATACGAGAAGTCATTATCAATGTCAATGCAAAGGACTTTGTAATTCGCTGTGCTGATGACTTTGCGAGCTTTTTGGAGACGGACATTGACTTGCTCTCAAAGGGTAGCAAGAAAATCGAGCTTAAAGAATTCGTAAATTCCTATATCGCCAAGAGTTACGAGCAATACAAAATCCACAAACAAGTCGATAAAATCATCAAAACCATCAACGCCGAGCGTCCTTTTAAAGTCATCAAAAAATGAAAGGCGGATTCAGCTTGATAGAGCTTGTTTTAGCCTTGTGTATCATCGCTATTTTAGCTACCATCGCCCTGCCTTACCTAAACACACCAAAGCAAGATGCCCTTTTGCTGAAACTCAAAGCTGATTTTTGGGCGATACAAAGTGGCATAGCGGCGGCAAAAAATGAATTTTTCATCACAAATTCAAGCGCGAAGTTAAGCGTTTTGGACGAAGCGAGCGTAAATGCTGAAAATGAAAGATTGTTTTACTGCTCAAAGGCTCAAATTTCAGCTTGTGCGGGCGGGGCAAACTGCTGCGTGGCAAGCATTTTAGCAAGTGGCATAAACTCAAACCGCAAAGGTTGGCTTAAAACAGGGGCGCGAAACTACCGCTTTTTTTTGAGCGCAAAATCTTTCATCGACTTTGAATTTAAGGCTGATGAGGGCGTTTTTGAATGCCTAAATTCCACGCTTTGCAAAGAGTTTTGATGAACTACTATGAAGTGGCGATTGTGGGCTATTTTTTGGACGCCCTTACTTATGAGAGTGAAAAAGAGCTTGAAATTCACAGCGAAGTGCTTGTAGAGCTTGGAAAAAAGGGCGAAGTAAAGGGCATAGTGCTGAAAAAGGTTGATAAACCAGCCTTTGACACAAAGCCCATTTTGCAAAGCACGAACAGGCTTTTAAGCAAAAGTCAAAGCGAGCTAGCAGCATTCATCAGCTCTTACTACACCTGCAAACTAGGCTTTGTTTTAGGCTCTTTTGAGCCAGCAAAACCCTACATCACAAAGCAAACGCAAATTTTAAACGCTCCAAATTTAAGCGACAAGCAACTTGAAGCCTTTGAATTTGTCAAAAAAAACGACACGAGCTTACTTTTTGCCGACACAGGCAGCGGAAAGACTGAAATTTACATTAGTTTAATCAAAGAGCATTTAGAAAAAGGCGAGCAGTGCTTGCTTTTAATGCCAGAAATCGCCCTTACTCCGCAAATGCAAAGGCGTTTGAGCCTTTATTTTAAGGACAAATTCATAATGTGGCACTCCAAAATCAGCAAAGCCCAAAAGCAAAAAGCCTTGCAAAGCCTTGAAAATGGGGACATTTTGCTTGTAGCTGGGGCGCGTTCGGCTCTCTTTTTGCCCTTTTGCAAGCTCGCACTCATCATCGTTGATGAAGAACACGACAACTCCTACAAGGCAAGCGATAATCCACGCCTAAACGCTAGGGATTTAGCACTTTTTTTAGGCGCAAAAATGCGTATAAAAGTGCTTTTAGGCTCAGCCACGCCCAGCGTAACGAGCTTTTACCGCCAAAAGCATTTTCGGCTCAAAGGCACTTTTTTTGAAAGCAAAAAAGAATTTATCTATGATGAGAGTGAGCTGAGCCTTTCTAGCACGGTGTTGCGTGAAATTCGAGCGAGTTTAAGGGCGAAAAAACAAGCTATCATTTTTTTGCCAACCCGCGCAAACTTCCGTCAAATCTTATGTCAAAGCTGTGGCACAAGCATTCAATGCCCTTTTTGTAGCGTGGCGATGAGCTTGCATAAAGACAAAAATGCGCTCAAATGCCATTATTGTGGCTTTTTGAGCGAAATTCCTACTCAGTGTCCAAATTGCGCTGGCTTTATGCTAGAAGCTCGCAAAATCGGCACAAGCGAGCTTTGCGAACGCTTGCAAAACGAGCTTGTGGGCGAATTTAAGGACATAAAAATCTCTAAATTTGACAGCGACACCACGACCACGCAAAAAAAACTTGTAGGCATTTTGCAGGACTTTAACGAACAAAAAATCGACATTTTAGTGGGAACTTCGATGCTTGCAAAGGGACACGACTATCATAGTGTCGATTTGAGCGTGATTTTGGGACTTGATGAGTATTTGTGGCGCGCAAATTTCAGGGCAAGGGAAGAGACTTTGGCTCTGGCTATGCAAGTGGCTGGGCGTGCGGGGCGCAAAGGTGTGGGGCGAGTGCTGATACAAAGCCGTCAAAAAGAGTTTTGGCAAGGCTACATAAAGGACTATGAAGCCTTTTTGCGTGATGAGCTTGAATTTCGCAAGGGACTTTACCCGCCTTTTGCAAGGCTTTTGCGCCTTGTCATCGAGGATAAAAATCAGCAAAAAGCAAACAAACTTTGCCAAAAACTAGGCGCTGAATTCAAAAGGCTTAAAAGCGTGGAGGTAGTGGGCTTTGGAGCGTGTGGCATAGAACTTATGCAAAACAAATTCCGCTTTTATATTTTGCTTCGTGCCAAAACCCACGCCCCGCTTTTGCGCGTGGCAAACTACGCCCTTACTTTCAAAGAAATCACAGCCGACATCGACCCGATAGAATTCAGCTGAATTTAAAAAGAAATTTGCATTAAATTCTAGCTCAAAGCCTTAAATTTTAGGGCTTTACTCCATAAATCAAAATTTAAATCACACAAAGTTAGTGTTGATTAACTTTTCGTGCTGATTTAAAGTTACAAGGCTCAAAAACGCCTTTAAATTTAAGGATTTGAAATTTAGGCGATTTTGGGAATTTTGTTATCATTAAATGCTACAATATCCTTAAATTTTAAGGGTAAAAATGGTAAAATTTATGGACAAAAACACAAAAAACAAAGCTAGCGCAAAATGCTTAGCAAAAAGCGTTTCGGTGGTGGTTTTAGCCGCTGGGCTTGGCACAAGAATGAAGTCAAACAAAGCCAAAGTTTTGCAGAAAATTTGTGGCAAAAGTATGATTTTGCATATCTTAAAGCAGGCTTACGCGCTGAGTGATGATGTGTGCGTGGTGCTTTCTCATCAAAAAGAGCTTGTAGAAGCTGAAATCATCAAAGAATTCCCAAACACTCGCTTTTTGGAGCAGGATTTAAAAAACTATGCTGGCACGGCTGGGGCTTTGAGAGATTATACGCCAAAATATGAAAGAGTTATCGCACTTTGCGGCGATATGCCCCTTGTTAAATCAAGCTCTATAAAGGCTTTGCTTGACACAAAAGGCAAGGTAGCTGTGGCGGTTTTTAAGAGTCAAAATCCTGCAAATTACGGGCGAGTGGTGATTGAAAACGATAAAATTCAAAAAATCGTTGAATTTAAAGACGCCACAGAGCAAGAAAGGCTTATAAATGCGTGCAACAGCGGAGTTTATGCCTTTGAAAGTGCCATTTTAAAAGAACTTTTACCCAAAATAAACAACCAAAACGCCGCAAAAGAGTATTATCTTACCGACATTATAGCCTTAGCAAACGAAAAGGGCGAGTTTATTTCGCCTGTTTTTGTAGATGAAGCTGAATTTATGGGCGTTAATGACAAATACGAGCTAGCAAAAGCCGAAAATTTAATGCAAGATGAGTTTAAAATGGCTTTGATGAAACAAGGCGTCATCTTTCACAACCCGCAAAGTGCTTTCATTAGCCTTGATGCTGTATTTGAGGGTGAGTGTGAAATTTATGAGGGTGTGCGCGTGGAGGGTAAATGCGTGCTGAAAAATGCCATCATCAAAAGCGGCAGCGTGGTGGAGGACAGCACTATCGAAAACAGCGACATAGGACCCTTGGCGCACATTCGCCCAAAGTGTAGCATTGTAAATTCACACATAGGCAACTTTGTAGAGTGCAAAAACGCTATTTTAAGGGGAGTTAAGGCTGGGCATTTAAGCTATTTGGGCGATTGCGAGATAGATGAGGGGACAAATATAGGCTGTGGGACCATCACTTGCAACTATGACGGACTTAAAAAGCACCGCACGACAATAGGCAAAAATGTTTTCATCGGCTCAGACACCCAACTCATCGCGCCTGTAAAAATAGCTAGTGAGAGCCTTATCGCGGCTGGAAGCTGTGTTACAAGCGATGTGCCAAGCGGTTCGCTTTTCATCAACCGCGCTAAAAAGCAAGTCATCAAGGATTATTTTTATCAAAAATTTGGAGTAAAAAAGTGAAATTTATCGCGCAAAATTTAAATCTCAACACAACTTGCGTGAATTTGAGCCTAAATTTATGCCATTTTGGAGCAAAAAGATGAAAAAAATTCTTCTTGCTATAAGCGGTAGCATAGCCTTTTACAAGGCTTATGAGCTGATTTCGCTTTTTAAAAAAGAAGGCTTTAAGGTTAAGGTTTTATTAAGCGATGGGGCGTTGAAATTCGCGTCAAAAATGAGCTTTGAAGCCCTGTGTGATAGCGTTTTGTGTAGCGAAAATGAAAGCTGGGAAAATGACAAAAATCATATCGCTTTTAGCAAGGATTGCGATATAGTGGTGTTTGCGCCCGCAAGCGTAAATTCCATAAACAAGCTAGCACAAGGCATAAGCGACACCGTCTTTATCCAAACACTCATCGCCGCAAGCGCGCCGCTTGTCATCGCCCCTGCGGCAAACACAAGAATGCTTAAACATTTCAGCACGCAAAATTCGCTCAAACTCTTGCAAAAAAACGGCGCGGTTGTGGTTGAGCCAGAGTGCAAGCTGCTTGCTTGTGGAGAAACAGGCGTTGGCGGGTTGGCTGAGCTTTGGCGCATTTTGGCGGTGGTGAAAAGAGAGCTTTTTAAGGACGAGTTTTTTGCGGGCAAAAATGTCCTTGTAACAGGCGGTGGCACGAAAGAAAAGATAGATGAAGTCCGTTTTATAGGCAACTTTTCAAGTGGCAAAATGGCAAAAGCCCTAGCGGATAGCTTTTTCACGCTAGGTGCGAGCGTAAGGCTTTTAAGCTCCGTGCCTTTTGAAAATCTGCCTTATGAATGCGAGCTTTTTGAAAACGCTGATGAGCTTGAAAATTTGATGAAAAAGTATCAAAACGGGGATTTTTTGCTAATGTGCGCGGCTGTAAGCGATTTTGGGACTAAATTTTATGCGGGAAAGCTCAAAAAAAGCGACTTTGAAAAGGGTTTAACCTTGAATTTAAATCCTAAAAAAGATTTGCTCAAAGCTTGCAAATTTAAGGGCAAAAAAATCGGCTTTAAGCTTGAATTTGACACGCAAAATGCTGTGCAAAATGCCAAAAATGCGCTCAAAGAAAAGGCACTTGATATGATTTGCTTAAATGTCATCAGCAAGGACAATGCCGCCTTTGGAAGCGATTTTAACGCCCTTACACTCATCACGCAAGATGACATTAGCGAGCTTTCGCGCAAGAGCAAGGGCGAGCTTGCCCTAGAAATCGCAAGGTGGTGCAAAAGGCTATGAGTATCATCAACGCTACCTTACCCATACAGATGAAAGTCATCGCAAAGTCTGGTTTTAACAACTATACGCTGCTGCTTAACCACAAAGAAGTAAGCACCAAAAGCCTTATCGAGCTTGAAATCGGCGCTGAATACCTAGCCGAGCTTTATACGAGCAAGGGCGGAGTTATCACCTTTAAAAATCTTTACAAAAAGCCCTATATAGCGCACTTTGAAGAGGGTTTAGCGCTTATCGTGCACCTTTTGGACGAGCCAAATTTTGATTTTAAGGCTTTTGTCTTAAATGAGTTGATGAACTGCACGGACTTAGTGAGCTTTCGCATTTACAAAGAAATGCTCTTTGCGTGCTTTAAAGACATTTATCACATACCATTTGTCTATGAGAACAAGCCTTGCTTGTTTCAGTTGCATTGTAATGGCGAAAAATGCGAGCTTTTTTTGATTTTTAGCGTGTTTGGCAACCTTAAATTCAGTATTTTTCACTCTCAAAGCGAGCTTAAAACGCCATTTTTCAAGGTAATGGAGTTTTTAAAAAAGCATTTACAAACGCCCATAGTGCAAGAAAAGGGCATTGAACCTTTGTTTGAATTCAAAAGACGGCTGGATTTTAGGGGTTAGCGATGAACAGACTCAATCATATAGCGGTAGTTATGGACGGCAACAGACGCTGGGCGCGTAAAAATGGCTTTTTGGAAAAGCTTGGCTACTCGCAAGGCGTAAAAACCATCGAAACCCTTATGCGAGCGTGCGTAGAGGAAAAAATCTCAAATTTAAGCCTTTTTGCGTTCAGCACCGAAAACTGGGCGCGCCCAAAAGATGAAGTGGAATTTATCTTTCATCTTTTTGAAAAGGTGCTTGATGAGAACTTGCATTTGTTTGTCGAAAATAATATCCGCTTTCGAGCCATAGGGGATTTAAGCAGGCTTGATGAAAGGCTACGGGAAAAATTACAAAACGCTGAGAATTTAACCAAAAATTGCACCTTGCTTTGCGTGAATGTGGCTATAAGTTATGGGGCAAAAGACGAGATAGTGCGAGCGGTGCAAAAAGCGATAGCACAAGGGCTTGAAATAAATGAGGCAAACATTAGCGCGAATTTGGATTTGCCTTTGGATGTGGATTTGATTTTGCGCGTGGGCAATGCGAAACGGCTTTCAAATTTCTTGCTTTGGCAGTGCGCTTATGCTGAAATTTATTTTAGCGACACGCTTTTTCCGGGGCTTACAAAAAGGGAGTTTAAGCGCATTATCAAAGAGTATCACAAAAGAGAAAGGACCTTTGGCAAATGATTTTAGCCTTTGTTTTAGGACTTTGTTTTGGTTCTTTTATCTTTGCTTTTTATGAAAGATTTACGCACGAAAAAAGGCTTTTTACGGCGCGTTCTTTTTGCTTTTCTTGCGAAAAAAATTTGAAATTTTATCATCTTTTTCCGCTTTTTTCTTTTCTTTTTTTGCGTGGCAAATGCGCGTATTGTGGGGCAAAAATCAGCCCTTTAAGCCCGCTTTGTGAGCTTTTGTGTGGGTTTTTGTTTGTTTTTGCATTTAAATTTAGCGCAAACGCCTTTGAATTTGCCTTTTTGAGCCTTTATTTGGCAAGTTTGCTTTTGCTCTCACTCATCGACATTAAATTTAAAGCCGTGCCTGAAATCTTGCTTTGGGCGAATTTCATCTTTGCACTTTGCTTCGCCCTTGATATGCGCGAGCTTTATGGCTTTTTCTTTTGGGGCGAATTTAGCGGAGGTTTCGTGCTTTTTTCTCTTTGTTTTATGGGCGGCGTTTTTTTGCTAAAAAGCCTTATTTCTTGCCTTTTAAATCTTAAAAAACAGCGAGAAAAGCTTGAAAGTATGGGCGAGGCTGACATTTTGCTTATCGGCGCAATGGGCGGTATTTTAGGCTTTACGGAGGGTTTTTTACTGCTTTTTGTCGCGTCTTTTTTTGGGCTTTTGTATCTTTTTGGCATTTTATTTTGGCACAAATTTAAGCTCAAAAACAGCCTAAATTTAGCAAGCAAAATAAATGATGAAAATTGCGTAAATTCACAGCGCGAAAATGCCTTAAAATTTAAAAATCATTCTCAACAAAAAAGCTCAAAAAACGCCTTCAATTCACAAGATAAATTCACCCAAAAACAAAGTCAAAAAAATACAAATTTAAGTTACAACGCCTTGCCTTTTATCCCCTTTTTAAGCCTTGCTTTTCTCATTGTTTTTAGCATAAGGGGGCTTTGGTGAAACTTGCTTATCGCTATATACTCAATCAATTTTTAAGCACGAATTTATCGCTTTTTGGCGTGCTTTTTCTCATCGTGTCGATGGTGTTTTTTATACAGCTTGCTAGAATGACGGCAAGCATTGAGATTAGCCTTTTTGACTTTTTCAAACTTTACAGCTTTATGATACCGCGCATTCTCATTTTTACCCTACCGTTAAGCTTTTTCATCGCCCTTACACTCACACTTTACAGGCTTTCGCGCGAAAATGAAAGCATAGTGTATTTTACTTTGGGCTTTTCGCCAACGCAAATGGGGCGGTTTTTTTTACGCATTGCGGGCTTGCTGAGTGCCTTTTGTTTGCTGATTTCGCTTGTTTTTATACCCGTTGCCCTTGTGCTTCAAAAAAACTTTATCGACTATAAAAAAACCCAAGTTAAATTCAACATTAAAAGCGGAGAATTTGGGCAAAAATTTTTAGACTGGCTGATTTTTATCGAAAAAGAAAATGACGGGCTGTATCAAAATATCATTATGTATCGTCCACTTAAAAAGCTGGACGAAAAAGAGTTGTTTATCATCGCCAAAGAAGGAATTTTAGAGCGAAACGAGCAGAGTTTGTCCTTTCGTTTAAGGCAGGGTAGCGTGTATGATTTTGAGCAAAATCAAACTTGGTATGCTGGACATTTTGATGATATAGTGATAAACACTCTCATTAGTGATGACATTGAGAGCAGGACACTTTTGGAGTATTACAAGGGCATAAGCACGAGTCCAAAACGAGCGCAAGAATTTGTCATCTACACGCTCATCGCGCTTTTTCCGCTTGCTAGCACGCTTTTTGCGCTTTCTTTTGGTATCGTTACTTACCGCTATGATAAGGGCTTGGTGTATTTGAGTGTGTTTTTGGTTGTAGGGCTTTATTTTGGGGCTTTGAGCATATTTTATCAACCGCCTTTACTTGCGATTTCGCTTATTTTTTGCGTTACTTTTGGGCTTAGTTTTTGGAATTTTTGGCGCAAAATTTTGCGGCGTTATTAGGGTAAATTTATTTTTAAATTAAGCGTTTTAAAGCGCAAATTTAAGCAAAAAATTTATTAAAATAAAACGCTTTTTTTGTAAATTTAAAAAAGAAAATTGCTGAATTTTTTATGCTCAATTTTAAGAAAAATTTAAGGAAATTTATGAAAATCAAACTCATCTTTTCTTATGATGGTTCGCGTTTTCAAGGCTCAGCCACACAGCCGCACGCAAACAGTGTGCAAGATACGCTTTTAAACGCACTTGCGCATTTAGGCATTTTTGAAAGACCCCTTTTTGCTTCGCGCACAGACAAGGGCGTGCATTCACTTGGTGCAGTAGCTAGCGTGCGGTGCGGGGAGCATTTTGATGACTTAACTTTGCTTAAAAACCAACTCAACCGCTTTGCCCACCCGCACATTCACATAAAACGCATTGAAAAGGTGAGCGAAAATTTCGAGGTTCGCTTTGATGCGAAAATGCGCGAGTATCGCTATATACTTCATCACGGCGAATTTAGCCCCTTTTTAGCCCCATATTTTCACTTCTACCCCAAAATTGACATACAAAAAGCCAACGAAATTTTAGCCCACTTCATCGGCACGCACGATTTTCGGCTTTTTTGCAAGCAAGCAGACGCCCAAAAAAACAGCATTCGCACGATTTTTTACGCCCGTGCTTATGCTTATAAGGATTTTTCGGTGTTTAAATTCCGTGCAAATGGCTTTTTGCGCGCCCAAATCCGCTTTATCATCGCTGCTGTGCTGCAAGTGCTAGCTCAAAAGCTCAGCCAAAGCGAACTTTTAGAGCAAATTTCATCTCAAAAAGCCCATATCCGCACACCCGCCCCACCAAACGGCTTGTATTTAAGCAAAATTTTTTACTAAATTTAAAAAACATTTCGCCAAACCAAACACAAACAAAGTTACACTCTCATCATAAGCTATTTAAAAGCAGCGTGGTGTAATCATAAATTTAAGCGTTATTTTGTTCGCAGCTTGTCTCACAAAAACTCACTAACTCTTTTTACTTACAATGACAAGCAAAAAGCGTTGATAGTGCTTTAACCCCTTGTAATGATGATTTGATGAGATTTACACTCACAAAGCAACACTTTTTTGGTAAAAGCCTTAAATTTACACCAAATTTATGTTTCATCATCAAAGCGTTTGAGTAAGGGGGCGTAAGCTTCTATGCGCCTGTCTCGCAAAAAGGGAAACCACCGCCTCACACGCTCGCTTTGGCTTAAATCAAGCTCCACAAAAAAGGCGTTTTCATCAGTCGCATTTGCGCGCAAAAGCTCCTCGCCTTGCGCTCCAAAGGCAAAAGAGTTGCCCCAAAATCTTATGCCATCGCTCATTTTAGCTAAATTTTGACTTGAATTTGCCTTTTTGCCGTCATTTTCGCCACAAAAAGCGCACTCGCTCGCCTTTTCAAAGCCCACGCGGTTTATCGCCAAAGTGGGCAAGCCGTTTGCCACAGCGTGTCCGCGCTGCACCGCTACCCACGCTTCAAGCTGGCGTTGCTTTTCGTCCTCATCGTCCCCGTCAAACCAGCCTATGGCGGTTGGGTAGATGAGCATTTGCGCGCCTTTTAAAGCCATTATTCTCGCTGCTTCTGGAAACCACTGGTCCCAGCACACTAAAACCCCAAGCCGCCCAACGCTCGTGTTTATAGGCTCAAAGCCCAAATCCCCCTGCGTGAAATAAAACTTTTCGTAAAAATTTGGGTCATCGGGTATGTGCATTTTGCGGTATTTGCCAGCGATACGCCCATCCTTTTCAAAGACAAGGGCGGTGTTGTGATAAAGTCCTGCTGTGCGCTTTTCAAAAAGTGATACCACAAGCACTACGGCGTTTTCTTTGGCGATTTTGCCCCAAAATTCAAGGTCTTTTTCGTATTCGTTTGCTAAATCAAAATTTTCCACGCTTTCAAGCTGACAAAAATATCTTTCTTGGTGCAGTTCGCAAAGGCACACTAGCTGAGCTTTTGCTTGCGCTGCCTTTTTGATAAGATCACAAGTGTGGGCTTTGGTAGTGGCTTTGCTCCCTTTAAAAGCCTGCTGTATAAGGGCTACTTTCATTGTGTATCCTTTGTAGTAGAGTCATCGTAGGGGTCAAGATGAATTTGAATGTTGAATTTTTGCTCTTTGAATTCAGCCTTTATTTTGTCCTCAATTTCATCGCCGATTTTGTGGGCTTGCATTAGCGAAATGAGCGGGCAAAACACCAAATGAACGCTTATGTAGCTCACATTTGGGCTAAGGCGCGTTTTCAGCTCGTGAAAGCTCACTACCTCAGCGTTTTGGTTGATAAGCTCTTTTATGCGCTCAACAACCCTTTCATCAAGTGCCTTATCCATAAGCATTTCTATGCTTTTTTTAGCGATTTTAAGCGCTGAAAAGAGTATGTAAAAGCTGATGATAACGCCAAAAAGCCCGTCTATAAAGTGCCAGCTCGTAAAATACAAAAGCAAAAGCGCGAGCAAGGTGGCAAGATTTGTCAAAAAATCCGTCTTATAGTGCAAGCAATCAGCCTCCACGATGAGCGACTTGCTCTTTTTAGCCACCTTTGTGAGAAAAAGCGTGAGAAAAAGCGTTACAATCATCGCCAAAAGCATTACCGCAAGGCTTAAATTCAAGTCCTTAACGCCCTCGCCAGCATAAAGTTTGCGCACGCCCTCATAAAAGATAAAAACCGCCATAGCCCCGATAAATAGGGCTTCAAGCAAGCCCATTAAAGCTTCGATTTTGTCAAAGCCAAAATTATACTCCGCATTGCCCTTGCGAGCGGATTTTTTGAGCGCAAAAAAGTTTAGGATAGAGATGACAAAGTCCATCAGCGAGTCAAGAGCCGATGAAAGCACTGCCACGCTGCCACTTATAAGCCCTACGACAAATTTCACGCTTGCCAAGCCAAAGGCACAAAGGCTGGCAATCAGCGTGGCTTTTTTTGCGCTTTTGCTTAAATCAAGGGCTGAATCTGCGTTCATTTTCGCTTCCTTTTTGTTGAATTTAAGGCTGAATTTAAAATTAAATTTTTACTCATCTTGCGCCCTTAAAGCGGTTTTGACACGCACAGTGCAAAGAACCATTTTGCCGCAAAAACACCTCCGCACGCACAGACACAATCTCGCGCCTTGGCAAGGCATAGGCTAAAATCTCGCACACCTTTTCATCGTTTTCATCATCATAAGTAGGCACGATGAGCGCGCCATTTATGAAAACAAAGTTTGTATAAGTCGCCGCAAGCCTTTTTTCGCCGTAAAATTTAGGCTTTGGCAAGGGCAGCTCGACAAGCTCAAAGGGCGTTTTTTCAAGCTCTTTTTTCATCGCTTGCAACGGGGCAAAATGCTCGTCCTTTTCATCCTCGCAAATGCTGTAAGCTATGGTGTTTGGGCTGATAAATCTTGCCAAAGTGTCGATATGGCTGTCGGTGTCATCGCCTTTGATAAAGCCATTTTCCAGCCAAATAATGCTTTGCAAGCCAAAAAGCTCTTTTAAATGCCTTTCTAGCTCGCTTTTGCTTAAATGTGCGTTGCGATTAGCGTTAAGTAGGCACTTTGTAGTAGTTAGCATAACGCCTTCGCCGTTAAATTCAACGCTTCCGCCCTCCAAAATGAGCGCAATTTCTTGCAAATTCGTCTTAAAATGCTCGCTAAAAAGCCTTAAATTTACGCCATTATCCAAATCGCTTTGAAATTTCCCGCCCCACGCGTTAAAGGTAAAATCAAGGCTCGTTAGTTTGTCGTTTTCCCAAATGTCAATCGCCCCAAAATCCCTTATCCAAGTGTCATTTGTAGGGCATTTGAAAAATTCGGTATTTTTAAATTTGGCAAATCTTTGCTTAAAATGTGTCTCATCAGGCGCGATGAGCAGGACTTTTTGAAAGGCACTTGCCACGCTTACAAAATTTTCATAAGCGTCTAAAATCTCGCTCAAATAAGGCTTCCAGTCGGTATTTTCGTGGGGCAAAGCAAGCATTAAAAGCTCTTGTTCGCTCCACTCGGCTAAACTGCGTTTCATCAAAATCCTTGCAAATTGATAATGTAATTTTACACTAAAAAGCTGAATTTAAGTTAAGTTTTGAGAATTTGAGCTAAATTTTTCACGCATTTTATAAGCGATAAAAACTTAATGCCGTGTTGCCAAATTTCTTTTCTTTGTAGAGTTTAAAAAGGCTGATTGCTTGTGGCATAGGCATTTGTGAGCTGTGTTCTATGATGAAAAGCTCTAAATTCAAGCCTTTTAAAGAGTTGATGAGCTTAAAAACTCGCTCATAAATGTCTAAAAAGCCCTTTCTGTGATAAAAAGGCGGGTCAAAATAAGCTATAATAGGCGTTTGTCGTGGCATTTGCTCTAAAATGCTCGGCAAAAGCTCAAAGCTGTCGCCTTGATAAAGACGCACTTTTTGCGCCGCAAAGCTCGTAAATTCGTAGTTTGGGCTTGAATTTAGCGCGTTTTTTTGTAAAGTTGCTGAATTTTCATCTTTTAAAGGCGAATTTGCACTTAAATTTGCTAAATTTTCGTGTTTTAAAAGAGAATTTTCGCTTGAATTTAGCGAATTTGCGGAGTTTAAAAGCAAGGCGGCGTTTTGACAAGCGATTTTGTAAGCGTTTTTGTCCTTTTCTACTACCACAACGCCCAAAGCATAGTTGCTTAACGCTTCAAAAGCCATCGCACCGCTGCCCCCAAAGACTTCTACAAAGACTTTGTTCGCAAGCTCGGCGCGCAAAGTGTTAAAAACACAGGCTTTGACTCTACTTTTAGTGCTTCTTGTCGTGGCAAAGCTTGGCAAAAACAGCCTTTTGCCCTTGAATTTGCCACTTTCGACACGAACAAAACTAGCGTTTTTCATTGATGATTTTGATGAGTTTGTCTTTTAAAACGCCGATGGCTTCGTCAATGTCGCTTTGATACTGCTGGCGAAATTCCTCAGCTATTATTTCGATTTTGTCCTCCAAAGCCTTGATTTTTTCATCAGCGATTTGCTCGGCAAGCCTTTGCAAGGCGTCATTAAACTCGCTTAAAGCCTGCAAAAGCTGAGCTTTGCTGAAAGGCACGGCAAGCTGTGATGAGCGTTTGGATATGAGAAATTGGGGCTTTTCAAACTCCACTTTTTCATCGCAAATCAAAAAATCGCAGTCTTTTTTGCGGCTTAAATGTTCTTTCAAAAAGAGCTGCAAGGCTCGTTCTAGGATAATGTCTTTGCATTCTAATGCTATTTTCATCGCTTTGCTTTTTGATAAATTTAAAGAAAAATTGTAGCATAAATTTGAGAAATTTTGGTTATAATTTTAGCAAAAAGGGCAAATGATGAGCGATAAAAAAGCGCAGTTGTGGGAGCAAAAATCCAAAACCTTTCCGCGATACAGCGAGCAGTTAAGCACCATACAAACAAATGCTTTTAAGGCGTGCAAGGCTTGGGGCGTGGAGTTTAGTGGCAAAAAAATCATCGACATAGGCTGTGGCACGGGCGTTTGGACCTTGCATTTAGCTCAAAAAGCAAGTCAAATAAGCGCACTTGACAGCTCAGCTGGTATGCTTGAAATTTTACAAGAAGACGCAAAGGCGTTAAATTTAGGCAATATCTGCTTGATAAATTCAAATTTTGCGGACTTTTACACTAAAACAAGCGAAAAATTCGATTTAGCCTTTTCTTCAATGTCGCCCGCGCTCAATCAAATCGCTGATTATAGGGCTTTTATGGCACTTGCGCCGTGTAGAGTGTATTTGGGTTGGGAAGAGTATCGTCAAAGCGATTTGCTTGCGCCTATTTTTAAGGCATTTAACGCAAAGCAAAAGTGTTTCAATGACGATGACATAGAGACTTTTTTGCAAAAAAATGGCATAACATACCAAAAAGAAGTATTTAGCGAGACAAGGACAAGCGAAAAGCCCCGTCAAATAGCCATAGAAAACGCCTTATGGCACTTAAATATGGCTGGGGTCGAGCCTAGCGCAAGTGAGCTTGAAGGCTTGATTAAAGGCGACACCATCAAAGAAACGGTAAAATCCAAAATCAAACTTTTGGTGTTTTGAATTTAAATTTTGCTAAAATTGTGAAATTTTATCTTTTTTTTATCTTAAATAGTGTATAATTGCGCTTTATTTTTGGCGAAAAAGCCCAAAAAAACGAAAAGGATAAAAGATGAAAAAAGAAATTCACCCTGAATTTGTGGAGTGCAAGGTAAGTTGTGCTTGCGGAAACACCTTTACTACAAGGTCTAACAAGGCTGAGCTGAAAGTAGATATTTGCTCAAACTGCCATCCTTTCTTTACAGGTAGTGAGAAAATCGTGGATTCAGCGGGGCGTGTGGAGAAATTTAAGAAAAAATACGCGATGAATTAAGCATTTTAAGGCAATGCTTTATTTTATCCCTACGCCCATAGGCAATCTTAACGACATTTCACAGCGAGCGTTGCGGATTTTGGGCGAGTGTGAGAGTGTGCTTTGCGAGGACACAAGGGTTTGCAAGTCTTTGTTTGCGCTTTTAAATACTAAATTTGGCACTAAAATCGCTCCAAAGCGCGTTTTGTCCTTGCATTCTCACAACGAAAAAGAAGTTTTAGCGAGTTTAGATAAGGGCATTTTTGATGAAAATGTCGCCTATCTTAGCGATGCGGGAATGCCTTGTATCAGCGACCCAGGTGTTTTGCTTGTGCGTTTTGCGCAAGAAAATGGCATTGCTTATGAGGTGTTAAGCGGAGCAAATGCCGCCTTAGTGGCTGTGGCGGCAAGCGGGCTTTGTGAGAAAGAATTTACCTTTTTTGGTTTTTTAAACAACAAGGGCAGAGAAAGGCAAAAAAACATTGAAAAAGTGCTTTCAAATGCCTATGTCAGCGTGATTTATGAGTCGCCAAAGCGCATTTTAGCCCTTGTGAGCGAGCTTGCAAGGCTTTGTCCGCAAAGAGAGCTTTTTGCGATAAAAGAAATTTCAAAAAAATTTGAAAAAAAATTTAAAGGCGAGGCAAAAACCCTTGCCAAAGCCCTTGAAAATGAGAATTTAAACGGAGAATGGGTGCTTGTTGTAGCGGGCGAAAAAGAGAGTGAAAAAACCAGCGAAAAAAAGGGCATTTTTTTAAGCAAGGACGAGATAATGGCTCTAAATTTAGGCACGAAAGACAAGGCGAAACTTTTAGCGAAATTTGAAACAAAACAAACAAAAGAAATTTATCATCAACTTTTAAGTGAAATTTAGGTATTATTATGATTGTTTTTGGCAAACAGGTTTTTTTTTACATTTTAGCAAGGCATAAGCATTTAATCAAAGAAATTTACCTTGCAAAGGAAGTTGATAAACAAAGTTTTGCTATAATTGCCAAAAGCGGTTTTAAAGTTAAAAAGCTGGACTTTAAAGCAGCCCAAGCCTTAGCGCACGGGGGCAATCATCAAGGCTTTTTGCTTGACATAAAGGGCTTTGAATTTAGCCCCTTTGATGAGTTAAAGCAAGATGAGTTCATCGTTTTGCTTTATGGCATTAGCGATGTGGGAAACATAGGCGCGATAGCTCGCACGGCTTATGCTTTGGGCGCAAACAGCCTTATCATCGTGGCTAAAAGCGTGATGATGGAAGGCGTTGTTAGGGCAAGTAGTGGCGCGGTGCTTGATATGAAAATTTGCTTGTGTCAAGACATTTTCGCGGTGCTCAATGAGCTAAAACAGCTTGGATTTGGTTTGTATGCTAGCGCAAAAGGCGGCAAAAGCCCAAATGAGCTAAATTTCAAAGGCAAAAAGCTTTTGATAATGGGAAGTGAGGGCTTTGGCTTGCCGCAAAAAATCATCGCTAAATGCGATGAGTGCGTAGGCATTAAGATGAAAAACGACTTTGACAGCCTGAATGTCAGTGCTGCCTTTGCGATACTTTGTGATAGGATGGTAAATGAGTAAGAGATTAGAAGATTTGGACTTCAAAGAAGTAGCCGAACGAACGCGTATAGAGCCTGAATTTTTTGAAGCTTTGCTGGCAAAAGACTTTAAAGAGCTTTCAAAATTCAATGTCAAGGGCTTTTTTAAGATACTCAAAAGAGAATACGACTTAGATATGGACGCATTTTTTGCCGAGTATGAAGCCTTTTTTCACAAAGATGAAGTGAAAAAAGAAGAAAAAAAAGAAAGCCCAAAGCCCCAAACACCGCCGCCGCGAAACGCTGAAAGCAAAATCGTTACAAATGTCGAGCAGTATGGCAAAGAAAGCTCGACTTGGTGGCTGTGGGCTTTAATCGTGCTTGTGGCGGGGGCGATTATTTATCTTGTGTGGGCTTATGATTTGTTTAAAGCCTTTGTCCAAGAATCAGACACAAATGTGAGCGTGAGTATGCAGCAAGACATACAAGAAGCGCAAAATGGCGTGAGCGAAAACAACGGTTCTTTCGAGCTAAATGCTGAATTTAGCGCCGATGAAGAGCCAAAGGCTGAGGAAAATGCGACAAATTCGGCTGAAAATTTAGCCGCAGCGAGCAAAAACGAGCCAGCAAGCGTGGCAGATAAAAGCACAGACAAAAACGAAAAGCCAGCCGAGCAAAAGCCAAATTCACAAGCCACACAAGGACTTAACGCCTTGCTAAACGCTACGCCGAGCAACAAAAAAGAAGCGGTTTTTGAAACGAGCGGCAAGGTTTGGGTAGGCTTTATCGACTTAACCACGCGCGCAAATTCATCTGTGGTAACTGACGAGAATTTTAGCGTAGATTTAAGCAAGGACCAGCTGCTTTTAATCGGCGGCACAGCCCTAACGCTCGTCAATGAAACAGGCGAAACGCAAAGTTTTCCATCGGGCAGCTCAAAGCGCTTTTTGGTAAAAGATGGCAAAATCAAAGCCATCAGCGATAAAGAATTTAGAAGCTATAACGGAGGCAAGGATTGGTAAAAATCATTAAAATCGCTTTATTTGTGAGCCTTGTGGCAAGTTTTGCCTTTTCGCTTACTAGCTACGAACTTGCGCGAAATGTAGTGGCTAGCAGCGCGCAAGATGCCAAACTGCGCTTGCTTTTTGGGGACAAGGACTATGTCGATGAAGCGGGCAATGCAGATTGGAGCGAAATCGTGCGCGTGCTGAAAACAAACGCTTTGGTGAATTTTACCTTGCCAAGCTCACGGAGCTTGCAGCTGCATTTTGTCGGCAAAAGCGAAGCTGTGGTGTTTGTAAAGCTCATCAACGAAGCCTTAAATCAAGCGGGTTTTGTGTATTTTACGCCCATAAAATTTGACGCAAAAAGCGACACAAAGCGTTATGTCATACAGGTGGATTCGCGTTATATCCTTGACCCTGCGAGCTTTTATGCGATTTTAAAACAGAATTTTGTAGTGATAAAAAATGTCCGCCGTTTAAACGCCTATGATTACGAGTATCAACTTGACTTTGCCAACGCAAGGCTCAAAACAAACGCCTACGCGGCGATAAACTACACAGCCAAACTACCGCGCCCGATGAAAGACTATGTTTTCAGCGTGCAAGGTGCAAAAACGCTTAACGCTAGGGCAAGCTCGGTTGATAATTGGTTTCCAAAGCTGTTTTTTTTAGATAAAAACCTAAATTTACTCAAAAGCATAATGAGCGACAAAAAGCAAACTCGCGTTTCAACCTCCGTGCCAAGTGCTGCTGTGTATGTCATCATCGGCGATGCGTATAATCTTGACAACATAAGGCGTGGGCTTGAAGTGGAGCTTACAAGATAAATTTAGGCATAATTTAGGCGAAATTTAAATTTTTGTTTGGGTTGAGCTTTGCAAGGTAAAAGGCTAAATTTCAGCGCGAAATTCAAGCAAAAAGGCTGAATTGAGCCAAAAATTCACGCTAAATTTAAACAAAAGGCTAAATTTAGCCAAAACAAGGGAGCAAAAATGTTTGATGAAATCCGCTTTAACACGATAGAAAGGCTACCAAACTATGTCTTTGCTGAGGTAAATGCCATTAAAATGGCAGCGCGCCGTGCGGGTGAAGATATCATCGACTTTTCTATGGGCAATCCAGACGGCAAAACGCCCCAGCACATTATAGACAAGCTTTGTGAGAGCGCAAACAAGGACAAAACTTCGGGCTACTCGGTAAGTGCGGGTATTTACAAGCTCCGCCTTGCCATTTGTGAGTGGTATAAACGCAAATACGGCGTGGATTTAGACCCTGAAAGCGAGGCGGTAGCGACTATGGGCAGCAAAGAAGGCTTTGTGAATTTAGCCCGCGCCATCATCAACCCCGGCGACACCGCCATAGTGCCAACGCCCGCTTACCCCATACACACGCAAGCCTTCATCATCGCAGGGGGCAATGTCGCCAAAATGCCCTTTGATTACAACGACAAATTCGAGCTTGATGAGAACAAATTTTTTCAAAATTTAGAGCAAATTCTAAACGAAAACTCCCCACGCGCCAAGTATTTAGTCGTCAATTTCCCGCACAATCCCACAACCGTAACCGTGCAAAAAAGTTTTTATGAAAGGCTTGTCGCTGTGGCAAAAAAAGAACGCTTTTATATCATCTCAGACATTGCTTATGCTGAGCTTTGCTTTGATGAGTATAAAACCCCAAGCATTTTTGAAGTGGAGGGTGCAAAAGATGTCGCTGTGGAGGGCTACACGCTTTCAAAGTCCTACAATATGGCGGGCTGGCGCGTGGGCTTTATGGTGGGCAACAAACGCCTTATCGCCGCACTTAAAAAAATCAAATCGTGGTTTGATTATGGTATGTATACGCCCATACAAGTGGCTGCAACCATCGCTCTTAATGGCTCGCAAGAGTGCGTGGAGGACATAAAGCAAATTTATGCGAAAAGGCTTGACATTTTGCTTGATGCCTTTGACAATGCGGGCTGGACGCTCAACAAGCCAAACGCAAGTATGTTTGTGTGGGCGAAACTGCCCGCAAGCAAGGCGCATTTAAAAAGCCTTGAATTTTCTAAACAACTCTTGCAAAAGGCTAGCGTGGCGGTAAGCCCGGGGATAGGCTTTGGCGAGGCTGGCGATGAGTATGTGCGCATCGCTTTAATCGAAAATGAAAACCGCATACGCCAAGCCGCACGCAATATCAAAAAGTATTTAAAAGAGTGAAGCTGGCTGATGAATTTAAGCACGCCTAACAAAACCACGCCTTTTGTGAATTTGCTTAAAGCAAACAGAGAAATTTCAAGCCAAAATGATGTTTTTGTGCGTCAAAAAGCTGAATTTAAGCCCCAAAATTTAAAAAAATTCACAAAAACATTGACAAAAAGCAAAAATTTAGGGCAGGTTTTTACTCCGCCTTTTGTTGTGGATTTAATGCTTAAAATGCCCCAAAACAAAGCCCTTTGCGGATGTAAAATTTTAGAAGCAGGTTGCGGGGACGGGGCTTTTTTAACAGCACTTGCAAGGCGTTATGCGAGCGAGTTTTTAGAGCATTCAAAGGATTTAAAGCGTTTAAAATTTGAGTTAGAGACAAATTTAATCGGTGTTGAGATTGATACTGAAATTTTAAGCAAATGCCACGAGAATTTAGACAAGGTAGCAAGCGAATTTGGCTTAAAAAATGTCGCGTGGAATTTACAAAATGGCGATTTTTTGGAGCTTTATGAAAACTACAAAGCCCAAATCGACTTAATCATCGGCAACCCGCCCTACATAAGAGTGCATAATCTTAACGAAAATGCCCGTAAATTCACGCGTGGGGGAATGAGTGATTTGTTTTTAATCTTTTTTGAGCTTGGTTTTGAGTGCTTAAAAAAGGGCGGCGAGCTTGTTTTTATCACACCTAGTTCGTGGCTAAATAGCAAGGCTGGGGCGAGTTTGCGTAGGCAAATTTGTGCTGAAAAAAATCTTACTCAAATCATAGACTTTTCGCACGAAAAAGTGTTTGACAAAATCACCACTTACAGCCTTATCAGTGCCTTTAAAAAGGGCGAAAAAAGCGAATTTGTAGAGTGTGGCGAATTTGCAAATGGCGAAATTTTGAAAAAAAGAAAAATTGCTTATGAAAATCTTTTTTTGCCAAGTGGAGAGATTTTTTTAGGAGAGACAAAATTTAAAAAAATCCTAAATTTAAAGCCTTTGGCTGTGAAAAACGGCTTTGCCACGCTTTGCGATGCGTTTTTTTTCGGTGATTTTAGTGGCTTTGCTTACCCAAAAATTCGCGCTTACAAGGCTTCAAATGGCAAATGGTGCGAGTGCATTTATCCTTATGATGAAAATGGCGTTTTCATAAAGCCAAGCGGTGCGGTTTTAAAGCGTTATGATGAGTATGAAAAACGGCTTAAAAGCAGGGATTTGCGCGGTGCAAGCTGGCTTGAATTTGGGCGCAGTCAAGGACTAAAAGACACGCACAAGCGCAAAATCGCCTTTAACACGCTTATCCGCGAGCTTAAAGATTTGCGAATTTGTGAGGTTAAGGCTGGCGAGGGCATTTTTGGCGGGCTTTATGTGGCTAGTGATTTGCCCGTAGAGCATTTTGAAAAAGCCTTACGAAATGATGAATTTTTAGGCTTTGTGCGAAGTCTAGGCAAATACAAAAACGGCGGTTATTACACCTTTTCAAGCACTGATTTGGGGCGATTTTTAGCCTATAAATTTGGCGAGTTTTAATGAGTAAAGGATAAAAATGAGTTTAAATGACAGCTTTCTATCCACGCTTACAAGGGCATTTGAGACATATTTGCAAACGAGTGCAAGAAGCAACGAAAAGCTTAAAATTTTGCACGCTAAAATCGCAACCGATTTAACCCAAAAGCTTGGCAACGAATTTGAAATAAAGTCCTATGGCGTGGGCGATGGCAAGGAAGAAAACCTTGTTGGCAGATATTATGACAAAGCGGTGGATATTTCTGTGCTACAAAATGGTGCTGGGCGTGCTGGCGTGGCGGTTAAATTTGTGATGAGTAATTACGCGCAAAATGCAAATAATTATTTTGAGGGAATGCTTGGCGAGACGGCAAATTTGCGCTCAAACGGCTTGCCGTATTTTCAAATTTTAATCGTGCCTGAGAGTATGCCATATTTTGAAAAAGACGGTAGCATAGGTAAAATCGAGGAATTAAAAGCTCATCATTTACATAAATATCTAAAACTTTTTGAGGACAATGTAGAAAACTTTTTTCACACACCAAACAAAACCTTGCTTGTGGTAGTAAAGCTGCCCGAATTTAGCCACGCACGAGATAAAGATGAGTATAAAGCCCTTTGTAGCGGAGAGGCTTTACAATACTCGCAAAAATTTAAGGCTGAATTTGAAAACAAAAATTCAGCAAATTTTGAAGGAAGCGTGATTTTTAATGATTATGAAAGATTTTTAAACAAGCTTTATCATAGCGTTTTAGCCCTTTAATAAAAGCACGGCGGTAAAAAATTTATTTTAATCTGCTATAATGCCAAAAAAATTTTGGATAAATTTTTAAATTTATGCTTGAATTTTAGGCAAGAATTTAACAAAACGAAAATAAAATAAATAAAACAACAAAAAAATGAAAATAAAAAACGAAAGAGAACACAAATGAAAAATGACAAAAGCACCATAAATGTGGCGGTTTTGGGTTATGGCACGGTTGGAAGCGCCGTTTGTGAGGCGTTGCTGGCAAATCAAAGCCTTATCAAAGCGCGTTGTGGCAAGGCTATCAAGCCTGTCATCGCCCTTGCTCGCACGCCAAAGCCAAAGGCGCAAATTCCCGTTACGACAAAGGCGAGCGAGATTTTAGAGCGCGATGACATAGACATTTTTGTGGAGTTAATGGGCGGCGTTGATGCGCCCTTTGAAATCGTGCGCGAAATTCTGGCTAAAAACAAGCCTGTGGTAAGCGCAAACAAAGCAATGCTCGCTTATTATCGCTATGAGCTGCAAGAGCTGGCTCAAAACACCTTTTTTGGCTACGAGGCAAGCGTGGCTGGGGGCTTGCCCATCATCAAAGTGCTAAAAGATGGGCTTTGCGCGAACGGAGTTGAGCGAATTTATGGCATTTTAAACGGCACGAGCAATTATATTTTAAGCTCGATGAGTGCCGATGGGACGAGCTTTGATGAGGCGTTAAAAGTGGCGCAAAGTTTGGGCTATGCGGAGGCTGACCCTACCTTTGACATAGAGGGCTTGGACGCGGCGCACAAGCTGCTTATCTTGTCAAGCCTTGCCTTTGATTTAAGGGCAAAGCCACAGGACATTTTGACAGAGGGCATTACTGAGATAAGTGCGGAGGATATGTATTTTGCGAGCGAATTTGACTTTGTCATCAAACTTTTAGGCATCGCCAAAGCAAAGGGCGACAAAGTGGAGCTAAGAGTGCATCCTGCGATGATAGACAAGGGCAAAATGCTTGCTAAGGTGAGCGGAGTGATGAACGCCGTGAGCGTGGTGGGCGATTTGCTGGGCGAGAGCTTGTATTATGGGGCTGGTGCGGGCGGCAAGGCAACGGCAAGTGCTGTGATAGCGGATTTGATGGATTATGCAAGGGCGCAAAGTGCCAAAGGTGCGATGCTTGGCTTTTTAAACGAGCCGAATTTCACGCTCGTGCCGAAGGCTGATATTTACACGAAGTATTATTTGCGGCTTAAAGTCGAGGATAAAATCGGCGTTTTGAGTAAAATCACGCAGCTGATGAGCGAGGCGGGCATTTCTGTGGATAGCTTTTTGCAAAAGCCAAAGGCGAGCAAGGCTATCAGCACGATTTATTTCACCACACACCATAGCTTTGAGCGCCAAATTCAGGCTCTTTTGAGCGAGCTTGCAAGGCAGGATTTCATCAAAGAAAAGCCCTTTATGATGCGTATCGAGCAATGGGACTAAAAGCGTATTTAAGCGGACTTTTGGGCGAGGACAAGGCGCAAAGCTACTTGAAAAAACAAGGCTTTGAAATCATCGAGCGCAACTTTCACTCAAAATTTGGAGAGATTGACATTATCGCCAAAAAGGACGAAATTTTGCATTTTATCGAGGTGAAAAGCACGGAGGGAGATTATGAAGCAAGCTACCGCCTCAATGCTAAAAAATACGAAAAAATCCTAAAAACGCTGAATTTTTACTTGCTTAAAAAGGGTTTAAACAACGATTTTCAAGTGGATTTGCTCTGCATTTATAAAAATAAGACAGATTTTAGAGAAAATATCACTTTTTAAGCTGCCGTTTAATTTTTTAGGCTAAAATGACATTTTATAAAAAATTTAAGGAGAAAAAATGGCAAAATACATAGAGCTAAACTCAGCGAATTTCAGCGAGGCTGAGTCAGGCGTGGCTTTGGTGGATTTTTGGGCGCCTTGGTGCGGTCCTTGCAAGATGCTTTCCCCCGTCATAGACGAGCTAGCGGGCGATTTTGAGGGCAAGGCGAAAATCTGCAAGGTAAATACCGATGAAGAGACGGATTTGTCGGCTAAATTTGGTGTGCGCTCCATACCTACGCTCATCTTTTTCAAAGATGGACAAGTCGTTGATACTCTCATCGGCGCACAAAGCAAGCAAGCCATCGCCGATAAGCTAAATTCCTTGCTGTAAGGATTTGCTTTTTTAAAGCCACTTTTTTTGGGTGGCTTTGCTTTTGCGCACGCTAGTAAGTCTTGCACTCTTTTTCATCTAACTTGCATTTATCAGCCCTTATGTCGTAAAAATCCGTGTAAAATTTAGTCGCACTCTTGCCTTTGTGCTTGCTGGTAAAGGCTTTTTCGTTGCAAAAAACACGAGCGCAAGCCCCTAAAATTCATCATACTAGGCTATTTTCTTGTTATACTGACTTGTCTTGTTATACTAAATATTCTTTTCTTGTCATACTGAGCTTTCATAAGAAAGCGAAGTATCCATAAATTCAAAGCGCATCTTAAATTTCTTTGGATTTTTCGCTACGCTCAAAATGACAAAAGTGGTGTGGATTTTTTTGCTGTGGCTACGCCTTGCAACCCGTTGGGTCGCTATCGCTCAAAATGACAGAACCTTTGTCATACTGAGCCTTTGGCGAAGTATCCATAAATTCAAAGCGTGTTTTAAATTCTATGGATTTTTCGCTACGCTCAAAATGACAATGTTCGATTTTTTGCTGCGGCTACGCCTTGCAACCCGTTGGGTCGCTATCGCTCAAAATGACAAGATTTTTTAAAAAATTCAAATAAAATTTAAAAAATTCAAAAAAAATTTTAAATTTCCAAAGGCTTGTTTAAAAAAAGTCGCTTGTCGCTTCAAGTGTGAAATGTTTGCAAGGTTTTTTTGTGATAAAATCTCATTAACGATTTTTTTGTTTTAAAAATATAAAATAATAAACATTTTAAACGATTTACAAGGCAAAGGACGAAAATGAAAACTTTTATTTCAAATGCTGAAATCTCCACAGGCACGGGCAGTGTGAGCGAGATTTGGGAAAATATCTTTTCCAAAAAAGAGTGGGGCAAGTATCCTAGCGAGGCTGTGATTCGCTTCATCGCCCGAAATTTCTACAACGCAAAGGATAGAAACGCCATAAAAGTGCTAGAACTAGGGCTTGGCACGGGAGCGAATCTTTGGTTTTGCGCTAGGGAGGGCTTGCGCGTGAGCGGAGTGGATTTTAGTCAAAGCGGGATTGAGCGCTTTTTGGGCAGAATGGCTGCTGAAAATTTAAGCTCGCAAATTGACAAAATAGCGCAAGGGGACTACTACGAAAGGCTTGATGAGTTTGAAAATGAGAGCTTTGACGCCTTTATTGACTCTTATTCTTTGGCGTATAACGACTTTGAGCGCACAAAAGCCATCATCGACAAGGCTGTAAGCAAGCTCAAAAGGGGAGCTAAATTTTTATCTATCACGCCGAGCGTGAAAAATGAGGGCTTTGAGCCTGATGAGAGTTTGGGGTATCACCTTGTAAAGCCTATCAAAGGTAGCGATGCTTTTACGGGTGTCATTCGCTTTTGCGATGAGAGCGACATTCAAAGCCTTTATAGTGGCGCAAACTACGAGATAACAAGTATCGAAAATATCACGCATAGTCAAAATGGTGTCGTTGAAAATGATTTGTTTATCATTCAAGGGAGCAAAAAATGAGCCAGCAGCTGTGGGAAGGCATTTTCAAAAACAGAGAGTGGGGCAGGTATCCTAGCGAAAACTTTATCCGTTTCATCGCCCGAAATTTCTATGGTGTAAAGGATAGAAACGCCATAAAAGTGCTAGAACTAGGGCTTGGCACGGGAGCGAATTTATGGTTTTGCGCTAGGGAGGGCTTTCGCGTGAGCGGGATAGAGTTCGCTCAAAGCGGCATAGAGCTTTTTGAAAAAAGAATGAGGGCTGAAAATTTAAGCTCACAAATCGATAAAATCGCGCGAGGGGATTACTACGAAAGGCTTGATGAATTTGATGATGAGAGCTTTGACGCGGTGGTTGATGTCTGCTCGCTTGTCTGCAACGACAAGCAAAAAACGCAAAAGATTTTCAAAAAGGCTCTTCAAAAGCTCAAATTTGGGGGCAAATTTTACTCATCGACTTTGGCGGTGGGACTTTGGGGCTATGAGAGTGAAAAAGGTGCGTGGCAAGAGCCACAAGATGGCATTTACACGCATATGAGTAAGCTGCGTTTTGAGGACAAAAAAAGCGTGCAAGAGCTTTATAAAGCCGAAAATTTCATCATCGAAAGCCTGCTTACCCAAACCCTAGAAAACGACAAAATCCTTGACAAACTCTTTATAGTCGAGGGCGTGAAAACCCATCAAACGGGGGGGGGGGGAAGCCCTACCAAGTCATCGGGCTGGAACTTTCGCCGAGAACCTGCGAGCAAAAGCAAATGCGGGAGCAAGCCTTTGAACCGAAATTTACAAACTCCAAACAAGGGCGGTGGAAAATGAGCAAAGCAAGCATAGATGAGTTTTTCGCCACGCACTCTAAGCCCTCTTTGAGCTATAAGGACGATATTTATTTTGATAAAGACTACGCAAAGCTCTATGGAGAGGCGTTTGAGTTTGAATTTTTGCAAAACGGACACGAATTTAAGTGCATAGGCATAAAAAGCCCTATCGCAAACACTGAATTTTTCGACTTGCAAAGCCCTTATGGATATAGTGGATTTTACTGCGACACAAATGATGAAAAATTCATCAACCAAGCCTTAAAAGAGCTTAAAAAAAAGGCATTGAGCGAGCAAATCATCGCCTTTTTCTTGCGCTTTCACCCCTTTGATGAGAATTTGCCCTTTTACAAAGAGCATTTTGACTTTTTCGCTGATGATAGACAAATCATTTTAGTGCGGACAAATAGGGCTTTGAGCGAGATTAGGGGTGATTATAGCCCGCGCATAAAAAGCTATGTCAAAAAGGCGCGAAACGAGCTTGAAATCAGCCTTTGCAAGCCGAGCGAAGCCCCTGAATTTAAGGCTTTGTATGAAAAGACTATGCAAAGAAACAACGCCGATGAGTTTTATTTTTTTGATGAAAATTATTTTAAAAAACTCTTTGAATTTGACGGCAGCATAGTGCTGAAAGCAAGTTTTAACGGGCAGGTTTTAGCCTATGCGAACTTTTTTTTGGGGCGCGATTTTGGCTACTATCATTTGAGCGCAAATTTAAACGAAAAAAACGCTAACGCCGCGCTTTTGGATTATTTTTTTGAGCTGTGTCAAAAGCGTGGCATAAGTTTTGCGCTGCTTGGCGGCGGGCTTAGCGATGATGACAATTTATTTTACTACAAACAACGCTTTTCTACACTTTATGCTGAATTTAACATAGGCGGTTTGATTTTTGACAAACTCACTTACGGCAAACTTTGCAAGGGCGTAAATTCAAAGCAATTTTTAGCCTACCGCTTTGCTGACACGG